>ERZ1699650.13-NODE-13-length-300043-cov-9.645886_pt1 | contig 300043 bp, 283 predicted proteins | sample MGYA00581512_ERZ1699650 | MGnify/ENA primary metagenome ERZ1699650 (study PRJEB42348, sample SAMEA6618698) | metagenome | isolation source: Polyester-degrading enrichment culture growing on monomer terephthalic acid, Te | collected 2019-05-17 ...
GGCGTGCGCTGCCCGATGGAGCTGTCGACCTATTTCCGCATCAACGCGGAAAACACCGGACAGTTTGAACGCACCCTGATCATCGCCGATAAAGGCAGCTATGTCAGCTACTTAGAAGGTTGCACCGCGCCCAAACGCGACACGGCACAATTGCACGCTGCCGTGGTGGAAATCATCATCGAAGAAGATGCAGAGGTGAAATATTCCACCGTGCAAAACTGGTATCCCGGCGACGAGGATGGCAAGGGCGGTATCTATAATTTCGTCACCAAACGCGCCGATTGCCGCGGTGATCGGGCCAAGGTGATGTGGACGCAGGTCGAAACCGGGTCCGCCGTGACATGGAAATACCCGTCCTGCATCCTGCGCGGCGACGATTCACAAGGCGAATTCTATTCGATCGCCATCGCCAACAATATGCAGCAGGCCGACACCGGCACCAAAATGGTGCATCTGGGCAAAAACACCAAATCGCGCATCGTGTCCAAGGGGATTTCGGCGGGCAAGGCGCAGAACACCTATCGCGGGCTGGTATCCATGCACCCCAAGGCCGCGAACGGGCGCAATTATACGCAATGTGACAGCCTGTTGATCGGGTCGGAATGCGGCGCGCATACGGTGCCTTATATCGAGGTGAAAAATAACACCGCCCGCGTCGAACACGAAGCGACGACATCCAAGGTGGACGACGATCAGCTGTTTTATTGCCGTTCACGCGGCATGGACGAGGAAGAGGCCGTGGCGCTGGTCGTCAACGGGTTCTGCCGCGAGGTGCTGCAAGCCTTGCCAATGGAATTTGCCATGGAAGCACAACAGCTTGTGGCGATTTCCCTGGAAGGATCCGTTGGCTGATGACGGCGCATTCCGCAGATGCGGGCAGGGTCATCCTGCCACAGCCCGAGGCAACGGGGGGTGATTATTTCGTCCTGTCCGATGCTTTGACTGCGCTGGAAAACGGGGGGGGCGTGGCCTTTCCCCCGTTTGAAATCGTGCATCTGCCTGCCTATGGGGTGTCGTTCTGTTTGAATATGAAGCGTGATCCGATACAGGCGGCGATACGTGGTGGTGATTTTTTTGAACTGGACGAACTGCTTGCGATCAAAGATCACGTTAAGAGCGGCGCGCATGTTATTGATATCGGGTCAAACATTGGAAATCACGCCCTGTGGTTTGCCCATGTCATGCAGGCCGCGCGGGTGGTGGTGATCGAACCCAATCCGCTGGCCATGGCGCCTTTGGTGGCCAATGTTCTGATCAACCGGCTGGGCGCTGTGATTGACCTGTCCGCGCTTGGGATCGGGCTGTCGGATACCTCCGAAGGTGGCTATGGCATGAAGCGCCACGACCGCAATCTGGGTGCAACGAAAATGCGTGCTGGTAAGGGCGATATACAGGTGCATCGCGGCGATGACCTGTTTGACGGCGAAACGCCCGACCTGATCAAGATCGACGTGGAAGGCATGGAAATCAAAGTGCTTTCCGGTTTGGAGCGGGTGATTTCAACCCACCGCCCCGTGCTCCTGATCGAGGTGGACGGCGAAAATGACGCGGCCTTTCACGACTGGATGAAAACCAACCGATACACAGTGCAACGCACCGACCGCCACAGCCGCAAAAATTGTAACTATCTGATCACGCCGGAGGCGACATGATACTGACCACAACCAATAATATAGAGGGCAAACGCATCACCGATTATCGCGGAATCGTCGTAGGCGAAGCGATCATGGGTGCCAATGTCGTGCGCGATTTTTTTGCCGGGATCACGGATATTGTTGGTGGCAGATCAGGCGCATACGAGACGAAGCTACAAGATGCCCGCGATACTGCGATGCGCGAACTGGAAGAACGCGCGGTGACCAAAGGCGCCAATGCCGTGGTCGGGATTGATCTGGATTACGAGGTGGTCGGGGATTCCATGTTGATGGTTTCGGCATCAGGCACCGCGGTGGTGGTCGAATAAATGCCAGTGACCCGCCCGGAATTGACCATGCCAGAGCCGGAGGCCGCGCTGTTGCGCGATGCCTATGCGCGGGCGGACGTCATTTTGGAATACGGGTCTGGTGGGTCCACCGTGATGGCGGCTGAGCTGGGCAAAACCGTGTTTTCCGTCGAATCCGATCAGGATTGGGCGCAGATGATGCGTCAGTGGTTTGCCGAAAACCCCAGCGCCGGAACGGTCGATATCATCTGGTCCGATATTGGTGAAACCAAGGAATGGGGCCATCCCAAAACCGAAAAGGAATGGCGACGTTTCGCCCGCTATCCGCTAGAGGTCTGGAACTTAACGGAATTTCAGCATCCTGATGTGGTGTTGGTGGATGGGCGGTTTCGGCAGGGCTGTGCCCTTGCGTGCACGTTTATGGCCAGCAAACCTGTTGATCTGTATTTCGACGACTACAGCAGACGCAAACATTATCACGTGGTCGAGGAATATCTGGGCCACCCCGAAATCACCGGGCGAATGGCGCATTTTCGCGTCACGCCCCAACCGATTCCGCCTGAGCATCTGCTTCAGGTGGTCAATTTGATGCAGCGGCCCTAGCCCGCGAAAAGACGCGAACAGAAAGGCATAAAAATGTTGGAAATCAAAAACCTGCATGTTGAACTTGAAGAAGAAGGCAAGCAGATCCTGAAAGGGGTCGACCTGACGGTTGAGGATGGAAAAGTCCACGCGATCATGGGGCCGAACGGGTCGGGAAAATCGACCCTGTCCTATGTTCTGTCGGGCCGTGACGGATACGAGGTAACCGATGGCTCTGCCACGCTGGACGGTGCTGACCTGCTGGATATGGAACCCGAAGAGCGCGCCGCCGCTGGCCTGTTTCTGGCGTTCCAATACCCTGTCGAAATCCCCGGCGTGGGCAATATGACGTTCCTGCGCACCGCCGTGAACGCACAGCGCAAGGCACGTGGCGAAGAAGAGTTGAGCGCAGCCGATTTTCTGAAAGTCGTGCGTGAAAAGGCCAAATCCCTGAAAATTGACGCGGACATGTTGAAACGCCCCGTCAATGTCGGCTTTTCCGGTGGCGAAAAGAAACGCAACGAGATCCTGCAAATGGCGATGCTGGAACCCAAGATGTGCATCCTTGATGAAACCGATTCCGGTCTGGATGTGGATGCGATGCGGCTGGTGGCCGATGGGGTGAATGCACTGCGTTCCGAGGGGCGCGGCTTTCTGGTTATTACGCATTATCAACGGCTTCTGGACCACATCAAACCTGATGTCGTGCATATCATGGCCGATGGTCGCATCATCAAAACCGGCGGTCCCGAACTGGCGCTGGAAGTCGAGAAGAACGGTTATGCCGACATTCTGGAGGGCGCATAATGGCCGTTGCCCAAACCAAATCAGATAATCGGCTGGCCGCATTGACGGTCACCGCGACCGGATGGTCGGCTGCCCCGCGCGCCGATGCTTTGGCCCGTTTACAAACGATGGGCCTGCCGCAGCGCCGTGATGAATATTGGAAATGGACGCGGCCGGACACGCTGTCTGCCGTCGAAGTGACACCAGCCGCCGCATTCACATCGGATGAGGCGCCAATATTCGATGGGGTCGACCGGCTGAAAATCGTGTTTGTCGATGGCGTTTTTGATGCCGAAGCAAGCGACGATCTGGCGCTGGATGGTATTGCGATCGAACGTCTGGCCGATGCCTCTAGCGACATTCATTGGGCGCAGGGTCTGTATGGTGTGCTGGAACAAAACGGGCAAAATCCGGTGCCACGCCCGCTGGCCGCGCTGAATACGGCCATGGCGACGGATGGGGTTTTGATCCATGTTACGGGCAAGCCGTCCAAGCCCGTAAGCCTGATTTATCGCCATGTATCAGATAGTTCTGATGCGATCCTACACCATGTGATCAAACTGGATCAGGGTGCGGAACTGACCCTGTTGGAAAACGGCCCCGCCGCTGCGCGGTTCAACAAGGTGCTAGAGGTGGACGTGGCGGATAAGGCCAGGTTCAACCATATCCGCGCCCAAGGGCGCGACCATGAACGCCGTGCGGCGACGCATATTTTTGCCCGTCTTGGCAGTGAAAGCGCGTTCAAATCCTTTACCCTGACCGTGAACGGCGTTCTGACCCGCAACGAGGCCGTGATTGAACTGACCGGCGACGATGCCATCGCCCATATCGCGGGCGCGGCCATGGGCGACGCGGCCAAGAGCGATTTCCACCATGATGACACCGTTTTCGTCACCCATGACGGTGAACGCTGCGAAAGCCGCCAGGTGTTCAAAAAGGTGCTGCGCAACGGGGCGACGGGCATTTTTCAGGGCAAAATTCTGGTCAAGGAAGGCGCTCAGAAAACCGACGGTTATCAGATCAGCCAATCCTTGCTGCTGGACGGCGACAGCCAGTTTCTGGCCAAACCGGAACTGGAAATCTATGCCGATGACGTGATTTGTTCGCATGGCTCCACGACGGGCGCGATTGATGAAACTGCGCTTTATTATCTGCGATCACGCGGGGTGCCAAAAAAAGAAGCGACCGACCTGTTGGTTCTGTCCTTTCTAGCCGAAGCTGTGGACGAGATCGAAGATGACGGGCTGCGCGCAGACATCGTGGACCGCCTGACCAGTTGGTTGGACCGCCGCTGATGCCTGTGACGCGCGATATCGTCGCCACCTATCGGGGGCCGGGCCGGGTGGTCCGGCGCTTGATGGCCGCTGGTCAACGCGAGGATCGCGTGCTGGCGACCCTGATGGCGGGCTGCGTTGTGACCTATGTTGCACAATGGCCCAGACTGGCGCGGCAGGCCCATGTCACAGGCGAGGAATTGCAAATGCTATTGGGCAGTTCGCTGTTGGCATTGGTGATGATTTTGCCGTTGCTCCTGTATGCTCTGTCTCTTGTCGCGCACCTTGGCTCCAAGGTTTTTGGTGGAAATGGAACAGCTTACGGGGCAAGGCTCGCGTTGTTTTGGGCCGTGTTGGCCGCCAGCCCTGTGTTGCTGCTTTGGGGATTGGTGGCCGGTTTCATCGGTCATGGGCCAGCGTTGACCCTGACAGGGGCGATTTGGCTGGCACTGTTTTTGTGGTTCTGGATCGGCGGCCAACGCGCTGTAATGTTCATGCCCCCCTTGGAGGCAGCAGAATGACGCCACAGCAAATCTATGCACTGGTTGGGTTGTCTGTGACCAACCCGCCCGCCGCAGCACAGCGGGTGATTGGTGCAAACCTGTCGCGCAATACGTTGTGGATGGGTCTGCTGTTGATTTCGGTCCTGCAAACGCTGCTGTTTTCGACATTGCCAGACCAGTTTCGCCTGCCAGAGCAGATGCAACCGATTGTTAACAATCCGATTCTGATGGCGATGGTTATTGCGGGCGGAATTTCCATCATCGCGTTTGTTTTGAACTGGTCGGGGACGTTGATCGGCGGGGCAGGGAACCTGTCGCCGGTATTGGCCGTGATGGCCTGGATGCAGTTTTTGCGCCTGCTGGGCACGCTGATCAGCATCGTTTTGGGTGTGTTGCTGCCCGCCTTGGGCGCGCTGGCATCGCTGGCTTTTGGTGTGTTTGGTATCTATATTTTCGTGTCTTTTATTGATGTTGCGCTAGGATTCAATTCGCGCCTCAAGTCATTGTTCCTGATTGTTTTTTCCTTTTTAGCTGTCAGTTTTGGCACGTCTTTCGTTCTTGCGCTGGTGGCGGCGCTTGTCCTTGGAATGGGGTAAATCATGTACGACATCACACAGATCCGCACGGATTTTCCGATTCTGTCACGCGAAGTGAACGGTAAACCCTTGGTTTATCTGGATAACGGTGCCTCTGCGCAAAAACCGCAGGTGGTTATTGATGCTGTTACACGCGCCTATAGCCATGAATATTCCAATGTTCACAGGGGCTTGCATTACCTTTCCAATCTTGCGACCGAAAAATACGAGGGCGTGCGCGCCACGATTGCGCGGTTTATCAATGCTGCGGATGAGGATGAAATCATCCTGAATTCCGGCACCACCGAGGGCATCAATATGGTGGCCTACGGCTGGGCCGCGCCACGTCTAAAGGCGGGCGATGAAATTGTTCTGTCGGTGATGGAGCATCACGCCAATATCGTGCCATGGCATTTTCTGCGCGAACGTCAGGGTGTCGTTTTGAAATGGGTGGATTGCGATGCGACAGGGGCGATTGACCCCCAAGCGGTGATTGATGCCATTGGACCGAAAACAAAACTGGTCGCGATTACGCATGTTTCCAATGTGTTGGGAACTGTTGTTGATGTGAAATCAATTTGCGCGGCCGCGCATGAAAAAGGTGTTCCGGTGCTGGTCGACGGGTCGCAGGCTGCCGTTCATATGCCTGTGGATGTTCAGGATCTGGGTTGCGATTTTTACCCGATTACCGGGCATAAACTATACGGGCCATCCGGATCGGGCGCGATTTGGGTCAGCAAGCAGCGACAGGCCGAAATGCAGCCCTTTCTTGGCGGTGGCGATATGATCCGCGAGGTCAGCAAAGATGCCGTAACCTATAACGATCCGCCGATGAAATTCGAAGCAGGCACCCCCGGCATCGTCCAGACCATCGGGTTTGGCGTCGCGTTGGAATATCTGATGGGCATTGGCATGGAAAATATCGCGGCACATGAGCGCGACCTTTGCAGCTATGCAACAGAGCGCCTGACCGGTTTGAATTGGCTGGGGCTGCAAGGCACGGCCAAGGACAAGGCGGCGATCTTCTCTTTTACCATGGAGGGGGCAGGGCATGCGCATGACATTTCCACCATTCTGGACAAAAAAGGCGTCGCCGTGCGCGCTGGCACCCATTGCGCCATGCCCCTGCTGGAACATTTGGGCGTTGGCGCGACCTGCCGCGCCTCTTTTGGCATGTATAATACCCGCGCCGAGGTCGACAAACTGGTCGAAGCCCTGGAATTGGCGCATGATCTGTTTGCCTAGGGCGCAAAAAACACCTTGGCCTGGCTGTTACTGATTGCACAGGCTGGCGCGCTTGGGTAAACCGACGCCACGCGCACCCATAGCTCAGCTGGATAGAGCGCTGCCCTCCGAAGGCAGAGGCCAGAGGTTCGAATCCTCTTGGGTGCGCCAGATTTACATATTTTCTTTACATAGTTGTGGAACCTTTGCGCCGTTGCTGCGTTTTGTTCTGGCTGGCCGTTTTGCTGCAATTTTGGCGTCTAATTTTGCGCGCCAAACCCGCGGCGTCTTTGTTGTGCGTAAAAATGATGCAACCATTGCTGCGGGCGCCTGAAATATAATCATTCATCTGCGCGGTCGCGGCTGCGCCACCCTGTTTGATTGCCAGCCCCCCGGATTTCAACGCGAATACCCGCAACCGAAGGCAAACTTTGGTTCACCGGATCTGTGGCGAGCGAACGATTTCAAACTGAAATTCCGCCACATCAGGTGCAACAATAGAATTGATGCGGGGGTGTCACATCAGGTTTTTGGAATTTCACCAAGAGCTTTGCGCCCACGTCCTATCAGGAGGACATGATGAATTTTCTGAAGAAAACAGCTTTGGGCGCGGTTGCGCTTGGCCTGTCTTTTGGTGCTGCCCAAGCGGCAGATGACACCATCAAGGTTGGCGTTTTGCATTCGCTGTCAGGCACGATGGCGATCTCTGAAACCACGTTAAAAGACACCATGCTGATGCTGATCGAAGAGCAGAACGCCAAGGGCGGCCTGCTGGGCAAACAGATCGAAGCGGCCGTTGTCGACCCCGCATCGGATTGGCCGTTGTTCGCGGAAAAAGCCCGTGAACTGATGTCAGTTCAGGACGTTGACGTGATGTTTGGCTGCTGGACATCCGTGTCGCGCAAATCTGTGCTGCCCGTGATCGAAGAATTGAACGGTTTGCTGTTCTATCCGGTGCAATACGAGGGCGAAGAATCGTCGAAGAACGTATTTTACACCGGCGCGGCCCCGAACCAGCAGGCGATCCCGGCAACAGATTATTTTCTGGATGAACTGGGCGTGGAAAAATTCGCGCTGTTGGGGACCGACTATGTTTACCCCCGCACCACCAACAACATCCTGGAATCCTACCTGAAGGGCAAAGGCATCGCCGAGGAAGACATTTTCGTCAACTACACCCCCTTTGGCCATTCCGACTGGTCCAAGATCGTGGCTGACGTGGTGGCACTGGGCGCAGACGGCAAAAAGGTCGGTGTGATCTCCACCATCAACGGTGACGCGAACATCGGTTTCTACAAGGAACTGGCCGCCGCGGGTATTTCCGCCGATGACATCCCCGTCGTTGCATTTTCCGTGGGCGAAGAAGAACTGTCCGGTCTGGATACATCCAACCTGGTCGGTCACCTGGCCGCGTGGAATTATTTCCAATCCGCCGACACGCCTGAAAACGCCGAATTCATTGCCAAGTGGAAAGCGAAAATGGGCGATGACCGCGTGACCAACGACCCCATGGAAGCCCATGTCATCGGCTTTAACATGTGGGTGCAAGCCGTTGAAAAGGCGGGGACAACCGATGTGGATGCCGTGCGCGAGGCCATGTATGGCATCGAAGTGCCGAACCTGACAGGCGGCACCGCGAAAATGCTGCCAAACCATCACCTGACCAAGCCGGTTCTGATCGGTGAAATTCAAGAAGATGGCCAGTTTGATATCATCAGCCAAACCGAAGAGGTTGCCGGTGACGCATGGACCGATTTCCTGCCGGAATCGGCTGTGCTGAAATCGGATTGGCAGGAACTGGATTGCGGTATGTATAACACCGAAACCAGCACCTGCGTTCAGCAACTGTCTAACTACTGATCTTTCGATCCAAGCGAGAGGCCGCGCCTGTGTGGCCTCTCGTTTCTACGATAAGAAAATGAAATTCCGGCCTGCATGGGCCAACCGGACGGTGATCCTGACATGAAGATTTTGATGCAAGCGGGGCTGCTGCTTCTCCTCTCGCTGCTGCCCGCATGGGCGCAAGAGACGGGACCAGTTCAAAGCATTCTGCAAGAAAACCGGACACTTATCGAGAAAAGTTCGCGTAAAACCATCCAGCCGGCGATTGATGCATTGGCAAGCAGCGGATTGCCGCAGGCCCAGGCCGTGCTAGAGGCATGGCAGGGTAAAAACATGTGGCAGGTTAAGGAAACCGGCCTGTTTTACCACGCGACAGATGCAGGGAGCGACGGCTATTCCCTGACCGATTTTGACAGCGGTGAAACGATAGGACGGTTTGACAAAAGCGACCTTTCGCAATCCAAACCTAACAGCGGCGTGCGCTCGTTGCTGGCGACGGCATTGGTGGCGTTCCAGTTGAACGATGCTGATCCGGCGAAACGTGCCGATGCTGTTGCCTCTTTGCAGCGCGATCCCGGGGCGCAGCACCTGACACCATTGCGCGGCTCGATTGCAAATGAAACCGACCCCGGATTGAAACAGCAAAAGCGGCGGTTAGAGCGGTTGTTCACGGCTGCATATGATACGGAAACATCGGTTCGGGTGGTTGCGATCAATTCTTTTCACGGTGATCTGGGCGTCGATGTGCGCGCCACGCTGAACCCTTTGGTGGTGACCAAATTGGAACTGGCAGAGGGCAACACACCGCCAGCCGATAAAAATGTTGCGAATATATTGAAACCGGGCAGCGAAAGCCTGCCGCGCCTTGTCGCCTATGATATGTTGGTATCTGCGGGCAAGGTGGCGCCGCGAGTCGATCGTGACACCATCCGCAACACCCTGTCGCGCAATATTGTTGATGGTCGTGTTGGTGGCGTGCCATTGGCGCAGCTCGACAATGAAAATGCCCGTATTCGCGCCTATACGGCGCTGTCGGATGCAGGAACCGTGCCGCCCTTTATCGCTGATGATGACATTGACAATGCGTTGGATGCTCATGTTTTCTTCGATGCTTTTGTCGAAAGCGATCGTGCGGTAACCCAAGCTGCGCAAAAGACCCTGCGCGCGATTGATACCCGCGTAGGCGTTATGCAGGCGCTGGATCTTACCCTGGATGCGCTGTCGCTGGCCTCGATTTATTTTCTGGCGGCTATTGGTCTGGCCATCACATTTGGTGTGATGGGTGTGATCAACATGGCGCATGGTGAATTCATTATGATGGGCGCCTATACCGGTTATGTGGTTCAGCAATTCATCCCCAATCACACCGCCTCTATCCTTGTGGCGATCCCGCTGGCCTTTGCCGTGACTTTTGCGGCGGGTGTCGCAATGGAACGTTTGGTGATCCGTTGGCTGTATAACCGACCACTGGAAACCCTGCTGGCGACATTTGGTATTTCCATTGCATTACAACAGCTTGCCAAGAATATATTTGGCACGCAGGCCCGTCCGCTGACTGCGCCGGGTTGGCTGGATGGCGCGTGGGTGATGAATGATGTGGTGTCGATTTCATATATACGCATCGCGATTTTCGTTCTGGGGCTGCTGTTTTTAGGGGTGTTCCTGTTCATCATGAAAAAGACCCGACTGGGGCTGGAAACCCGTGCGGTAACGCAAAACCCGCGTATGGCGGCGTCGATGGGGATCAATCCGGGGCGGGTGAATATGCTGACCTTCGGGCTTGGTTCCGGCATCGCCGGAATTGCGGGCGTCGCCATCGGGCTGTTCGCCAAGGTGACATCGGAACTTGGCAGCGACTATATCGTGCAAAGTTTCATGACCGTGGTCGTGGGCGGCGTTGGCAATATCTGGGGCACCTTGGCCGGTGCGACCATGATCGGCTTCCTGCAAAAGGGGATCGAGTGGTTCAACCCGTCCAACACGCTGGCGGCGCAGACCTATATGATCGTCTTTATCATTATTTTCATCCAGTTCCGGCCGCGCGGTATCATCGCGCTAAAAGGTCGGGCCGCAGGGGATTGATAACATGAGAAAATCCTTCATCTCGCAAAACCCGTCGATCCTGATATTTCTGGCCTGTCTGGCGCTGTTCACCCTATTCGTGACCGTCGCAAGCGAAGGTTTCGGGGTCGGGTTGATATCGACTTCATTCGTGAAAACGCTGGGCAAAACCCTGTGCCTGTGTCTGGTCGCTGTCGCGATGGACCTGATCTGGGGCTATACGGGTATCCTGTCACTGGGGCATTTCGCATTTTTCGGGCTTGGCGGTTACATGATCGGCATGTGGTTGATGTATGAACGCACACGCCTGATCGTGGTCGAAGCATTGGCGCAATCCGACATTCCCCCGACCGCTGACGAGGTGGTCAACGGCATCGGAAACCAGATTTTTGGCGTGGTTGGCAGCTCGGATTTTCCGCTCATCTGGAGCTTTGCACATTCACTGCCCGCGCAACTGGCGCTGGTGGTTCTGGTGCCCGGATTGTTGGCGCTGGTGTTCGGATGGTTGGCATTTAGATCAAGGGTAACAGGGGTTTACCTGTCGATCCTAACGCAAGCAATGACATTGGCATTGGCCCTGTATCTGTTTCAGAACGACAGCGGGTTGCGCGGCAACAACGGGTTGTCGGGCTTGCAAAACCTGCCCGGAACGCAGGCCGGACAGGATCAGGTTTCGCTGTGGTTCTTTTGGGGGTCTGCGCTGGCGCTTGGGCTTGGCTATCTGTTGGCCGCATGGATCACGTCGGGCAAATTCGGGTCGATCATTCGTGGCATCCGCGACAATGAAAACCGCGTTCGCTTCCTTGGTTACTCGGTCGAGGCCTATAAACTGGCCGTGTTCACCATCACGGCCATGATCGCGGGCATCGCGGGCGCGCTGTATTATCCGCAAGCGGGCATCATCAACCCGGCCGAGGTCGCGCCAATTGCGTCAATCTATCTGGCGGTTTGGGTGGCAATCGGCGGGCGTGGGCGGCTGTATGGCGCGGTTATCGGCGCGGCATTTGTGTCGCTGGTTTCCACATGGTTCACAGGCGGGCAGGCGCCCGACATTCCGTTGGGGTTCTATACCATGAAATGGGTGGATTGGTGGCTGGTGTTACTGGGGCTTAGCTTTGTCGCGGTGACCCTGTTCGCCCCCAAGGGCATCGGCGGATTGTTCGACCTTATCCGCAAGGAGCCAGGCAAATGAGTAAGATGAAGACCTTGCTGGAAGTGTCGGGTGTTTCAGTATCTTTTGACGGTTTCAAAGCCATCAACAACCTGAGTTTCCAGATCGGCCCGGCGGAAATGCGCGCCATTATCGGACCAAACGGCGCTGGCAAAACCACGTTTATGGACATTGTCACCGGCAAAACCCGCCCCGACGAGGGCCGCGTGATCTGGGGCGAAAAATCAGTGTCCCTGTTGAAAATGAGCGAGGCAAAAATTGCCCAATCCGGTGTCGGGCGCAAGTTCCAGAAGCCAACCGTATTCGAGGACCAAACCGTTCATGCCAATCTGTTGATGGCGCTGAAAAACGACCGCGGATTTCTGGCGTCACTGATGTATCGTCCGTCGTCGCGGGATCTGGCGCGGGTGGATGAACTGGCTGGTGAAATCGGGTTGTCGGATCAATTGGAGCGCCTGTCGGGGGAGTTGTCCCATGGCCAAAAACAATGGCTGGAAATCGGTATGTTACTGGCGCAGGAACCGCGTTTGCTATTGGTGGATGAACCCGCCGCTGGCATGACGCTGGCCGAACGTGAACATACCACCGCCATTCTGGTCGAGGCGGCAAAAACCCGCGCTGTGGTCGTGGTGGAACACGATATGGAATTCGTGCGGCGGCTGAATTGTAAGGTCACTGTGCTGCACGAAGGGTCGGTTCTGGCCGAGGGCAGTCTGGACCATGTCACCGCGAACCAGCAGGTGATCGACGTGTATTTGGGGCGATAACATGCTGAAACTACAAGATTTAACGCTACATTATGGCAAATCCCAAATCCTGAACGGCATCTCGATGGAGGCCGCACAGGGGCAGGTGACCTGCGTCATGGGCACCAATGGGGTGGGCAAAACATCCCTGATGAAGGCGATCGCGGGCGCATATCCGCGTTCGGGCGGCGCCATGTATCTGGACGGCGAGGAAACCGGAAATGCGCCAAGCCATATTCTGGCGCGCAAAGGGGTCGGATATGTGCCACAAGGACGCGAGGTGTTTCCATTGTTGACGGTGCGCGAAAACCTGGAATCCGGTTTCGCCTGCCTGCCGCGTGACCAGCATTTTATCCCCGACGAAATTTACGAGCTGTTTCCCGTTTTGAAAAAAATGACCGACCGGCGCGGCGGTGATTTATCGGGCGGCCAGCAACAGCAATTGGCCATCGCCCGCGCGTTGATCATCAAACCGAAATTGCTACTGCTGGACGAACCAACCGAAGGAATCCAGCCAAACATCATTCAACATATCGGCGAGGTGATCGGCCTGCTGCGTGATCGCGGCGATATGGCGATTGTGCTGGTCGAACAGTATTTCGAATTTGCCTATAGGTTGGGGGACAGGTTTGTGGCGATGAAACGGGGCGCGGTTGTCATGGATTCGACCGCGGCCAATACCGACAAGGCAGAATTGATGGGGCAGGTGGCGGTCTGACACAAACCGCCCCGTCGCGATAAAACTAAAAAAGCGCAAAAGGTTTGGAACCTTTGCGCTTTTCCTGTGTTGTATTGTCAGATGAGCGTCAGCTTCCCCAGTTGCGCACCGGGCCACAATCCATGTGGACAAAATTGGAACCGGAATACCGGCCAACACCGCCCGCATGACAGGCCGAAGCGGCCCGCGCCATTTGGCTGACCGAACGAGAGGAAAGACGCAAATCCGCGGCCTGACCTTTCATGTGGAGCGAGTTTTTCGCCACCCCACGTGAACGGCTGCGCAGCATCGCGTTGGTTTCAGGGCTGCGATAGCCAGACAGCAACAGATAGGGTTCTTTTACACCCATAAGGTTGTGAGAGGCGGCCATGATATCAATCGTGCGCAGATCAATGCCGATTTGTTTGTTATTGCGCCAGTCCCGCATGAAATACCGGACCTCTTTAACGGCGTCCTTGATGTAATCGCCTTCGATCCAATAGATCATGTCGATCCGTTCGCCGGTGCGGGCCGAATACATACGCAGGCGTCGGATATCACCGGCGCCGCGCAGAAAACCTGCTGCATTGGAGAATGTGGGAGCGGCAGTGACCGCTGTTGCTGCAAACGCGCCCAAAAGGCCACGCCGAGTGATGCTCGTCGAAATGTTATCAGTCATGTCGTTAGCGCCCGTCCCGTCGCTTTCCTGTTTTAGTCCGCGATGTTACGCGAACCTGCCATCTCATCCCCAGATGCTCCACGGTTATTACATACAAGGAATCAGTTACCAAGATGTGATTTGCTGTGGCTTTGGTATCGCAAGGGTTTTAGGCAATTTTTTGCTGAAAAGGGGGTGATCGCCTGACGAAACGTCCCGAGCGGTGCAAGGGCGCAACCCTTTGTGGCAAAACTGTGGCAATCAACAAGATGTAAGTGGACAGGGTTTCACCGCTGCGCCTAAACATAATCCCTATACATGTGTGAAATTACCTATGAGGGACGTGATGCTGCTGCCGCTGACCCGTTCCGGCCTTGTCCGGTGCGCTATGGCCTTTTGGGCCGTTTTTCTTTTGTTTTCAACTTCTGCCAGCCCGGTGCAGGCGCAGGTGACTGCGTTCAAACAGGCCGTCGCCGAGGCCGCATCGCGTGACAAGGATATCGCGGCCTTTTATCAGGCCACGAATTACAAGGCGATTTGGACCACCAATAATTCCAGCCGCCGCAATGCCTTGCTGAATGCGCTGGCCGATGCGCCGTCGCACGGCTTGCCGACCTATGATGTTGACGCGCTGAAAGCCAAGATGAAAGCGGCGCGCAACCCGCGTGATCGCGGATTGGTCGAAGTAGAGCTGTCACGCGTGTTTCTGGATTATTCCACATCGCTGCAAACCGGTGTGCTGGTTCCTGCCAAAGTGATCAGTGAAATCAAGCGCCAGGTGCCATATCGGGAGCGCGTGTCCTATCTGACCAATTTTGCCAAAAGCAATCCGGGCGGGTTTTTCCGCGCTCTGCGACCCAAATCGCCGGAATATGGCCGTTTGATGAAGGAAAAAATCCGGTTGGAGCGCCAGATGGGTGCGGGCGGTTGGGGTGCAGCCGTTGCCGCCAAATCGCTAAAGCCGGGCGATCAGGGCAACGCGGTGCTGTCACTGCGCAACCGCTTGATTTCCATGGGGTATCTGAACCGTTCCAATGCTGTTTCCTATGACGGTAACATCCAGAAGGCCGTTCAGCAGTTTCAAATCAGCCACGGTTTGAACCCCGATGGGGTTGCCGGGCCATCAACCATCGAACAGTTGAACATCCCCCCCGAAGAGCGCCTGAAATCGGTGCTGGTCGCGATGGAACGTGAACGCTGGATGAATATGGACAAGGGACAGCGCCATATCCTTGTGAATCTGACCGATTTCACCGCGAAAATCGTTGAAAATGATCAGGTTACCTTTGAAACCCGGTCGGTTATCGGTGCCAGGGATGCCGATCGCCGCACGCCTGAATTTTCCGACGAGATGGAAACCCTTGTGATCAACCCGACATGGAATGTGCCGCGGTCGATCACGGTCAAGGAATACCTGCCGATGCTGAAGCGCAACCGCAATGCGGCCAGCCATCTGCGCATTGTCGATCGTAACGGGCGCACCGTGCCGCGTTCTGCGATCAATTTCTCGGCCTATTCCAACAAATCCTTTCCTTATTCGATGAAACAGCCACCGTCGGATGGCAATGCATTGGGTTTGGTGAAATTTCTGTTCCCCAACCGCTATAACATCTACCTGCATGACACCCCGACCAAACACCTGTTTGCGCGCGAGGTGCGGGCCTATTCGCATGGTTGTATCCGTCTGGCAGACCCGTTTGATTTTGCCTATGCCCTTCTGGCGAAACAGGAAAAAGATCCTGTCGGGTTCTTTCAGGCCCGTCTGAAATCTGGCCGCGAAACGCCTGTTGCATTGGAAAAACACGTGCCTGTGCATATCATCTATCGCACGGCATTCGTGCCCAACAAAGGGCGCGCGAATTACCGCGATGACATCTATGGGCGTGATCGGGCCATCTGGAACGCACTGGCCAAGGCAGGGGTGGAACTGCGCGCCGTTCGCGGCTAAGTCTGTCCCCGACACCAATTCGGGGGCAACATGCGCCATTCAATAAAAGACATCGCAGAGGCGGTCGGGGCTGTGGCTCTGGGCGCCTCTGACCTTATGGTGACGGGGGTTAGCGAACCAGCCAGCGCCACGCCAGACCAACTGGCACTGGCGATGAACCCGAAATGGGCGGCGGATCTGGCCAACGGGCAGGCCCGCGTGGCGATGCTGTGGGATGGCGCCGACTGGCAGGGCATGGGGTTGCAGGCAGCGATCATCGCGCCGCGCCCGCGATTTGCCATGGCTGCGCTTTCTGCGCATCTGGACCCCGGTCAGGGGTTTGATGCCTATGGTGACGGGGTGCATCCATCCGCGGTGGTGCATGAAACAGCGCAACTGGGGCAGGGGGTGCAGATCGGCCCGTTCACGGTGATCGGCGCGGGCGTTCAGATCGGTGCAGGGTCTGTCATCGGGCCGCAATGCCATATCGGGCAGGGCAGCGTGATCGGCGCAAATGCATTTCTGCGTGAAGCTGTGCGGATTGGTGCGCGTGTGACCATCGGGGCGGATTTCATTTGCCACCCCGGCGTGGTGATCGGCAGCGACGGTTTTTCCTTTGTCACCCCCGAGGTATCGGCCGTGGAAAAGGCGCGCAAATCGCTGGGTGATCAGGGAGAGTTACAGAACCAGGCCTATGTTCGGATACATTCACTTGGCGCTGTAACTATCGGAAATAATGTGGAAATCGGTGCGAACTCATGCATTGATAACGGGTCGGTGCGTGACACGCGCATTGGCGATGACGTGAAAATCGACAACCTTGTCCATATCGGGCACAATGTCGAAGTGGGGGATGGCACGCTGTTGTGCGGGCAGGTCGGGATTGCCGGTTCGACCAGGATCGGGCGCAATGTGGTTCTGGCGGGTCAGGTCGGGGTCAACGACAATATCACCATTGGCGACAACGTGATCTGCGGCGGTGGCACCAAGGTGTTTACCAAAATTCCCGCAGGCCGTGTCATGCTGGGCTATCCCGCATTGAAAATGGAAACCCATATCGAGGCGCAAAAAGGCATCCGCCGTTTGCCGCGCCTGTTCCGTGACGTAGCAGACCTTAAGAAAGCGGTTTTCAACTCCGGTTCCACCGACTAAATCTGCTGCAACACTTGAAAAAGGGCCGACAGGATGAACATCAAGGACCGCATCATTGAAATCATCGCCGAACAGGCAGTTCTGGAACCAAACGATGTGACGATGGACAGCACATTGGAAAGTCTGGGCATCGACAGCCTGGGGTTGGTCGAATCCATTTTCGCGATCGAAGAAGCATTCGACATCACCGTGCCCTTTAACGCCAATGAACCCGAACAAAGCGAATTCGATATTTCATCGGTCGCATCCATCGTGGCGGGCATTGAAAAACTGGTGGCAGAGCAAAACGCATGAAGCGCGTTGTCATCACCGGCGCTGGCACGATCAACGCGCTAGGCCATAACATGGCCGATACTCTGGAGGCGATGCGCGAAGGCCGCTGTGGCATTTCCGATCTGGAATTTCAGGATGTGGATCGTCTGGCCATTAAAATTGGTGGGCAAATCAAAGGGTTCGAGGCCGAAGGTCATTTCAATCGTCAGCAGATGACGCTCTATGACCGGTTCACCCAGTTTACCCTGATCGCCGCCAAAGAGGCGATGGAACAATCCGGGCTCGAGTTCGTCGGTGACGATGCCGCGCGTTCGGGTGTGGTGTTGGGCACAGCGGGCGGCGGCGTGTCGACATGGGATGCGAATTACCGCACGGTATACGAAGAGGGCAAAAACCGCGTTCACCCCTTTGTCGTGCCAAAGCTGATGAACAACGCGGCCTGTTCACACGTCAGCATGGAATACAACCTAAAGGGGCCATCCTATACCGTGTCCACGGCATGTGCATCGTCGAACCACGCTATGGCGCAGGCCTTTATGATGGTGCGATCCGGCATGGCCCCGGCGATGCTGACCGGCGGGTCCGAATCCATGCTGTGTTTCGGCGGTGTCAAAGCATGGGAAGGGCTGCGCGTCATGTCCAAAGACGCCTGTCGCCCGTTTTCGGCCAACCGCAACGGCATGGTGCAGGGCGAAGGCGCAGGCGTTTTCGTGTTCGAAGAATATGAACACGCCAAAAAACGCGGCGCGGTGATGCTGGCCGAGGTGGTGGGATACGCCATGTCGTCAGACGCATCCGACATCGTGATGCCATCAAAACAGGGCGCAGCGCGGGCGATTTCCGGTGCTTTGCGCGATGGCGGGATCAACCCGTCAGACGTGGGATATATCAACGCCCACGGCACCGGCACGGCTGCAAATGACAAAACAGAATGCGCCGCAGTGGCCGATGTGTTTGGCCGTCACGCGGATAAACTGATGATGTCATCGACCAAATCCATGCACGGGCATTTGATCGGCGGCACTGGCGCGGTTGAACTGCTGGCCTGCATTATGGCGCTGCGCGACGGGGTGATCGCCCCCACCATCGGATACGAAGAATTCGACCCCGAATGTGCGTTGGATGTGGTTCCGAACGAGGCGCGCGAAGTGCAGGTGGAATATGCCCTGTCCAACGCCTTTGCCTTTGGCGGGTTGAACGCGGTGATCGCATTAAAAAAGATCTAGACCCGCTTCTCAACCCCGAAACAAAAACGCCGCCCCGATCAAAGAGCGGCGTTTTCAATTGGTTACGGTGCAAAGTTATTGCGGATCGGTCACTGTTGTTGTCTTGTCATATGCGGCGGTGAAACCCGAAAGCGACATGGGCAATTCGACCTTTTGATCGGGCGCAACAAAGGGCACCAGCGTCAGCGTGGCCTTGGCACCCTTTTTATAGGCACCGATATCTGCTGCGGTCAGGCCGATACGGGCGTAGCACCCCAAACGGTCACAGACCGAAAACGGGTAACGCTTGGGCTTGGCCCCGTCCACGGTGATGGTCAATTGCGCGGTCAACAGCGTTTCCAGCGGCACGGCGATCAGCGCACCGGCAATGGCCTGACTGCCATCGGGCAGACGGAACAGGCGCACATTGGCCACCTGATTGCCATCGGCATCATTCAGCGGTTGCAACATCTGGCAGGGTTCGTCCTGGCCTTCTTCGACGCGCAGGCATTCCAGATTCCAGTCGCCCTCTTTTTCGCGCACATAGGGTGTGCCGGGGCCACCTTCCTCGGTGACTTCCTGACCAAGGGATAGTTCTTCCTCGGCTGTTGTGTCGGCGGCGGGCGCGGTCGTGTCCTGCGCAAAGGCAGGCGCGGTCATGGCCAAAAGGGCAATGGTCGAAATCGTTGTCAGGAATTTGGGCATTTTTCCCCATCTTTCACTATTTTGCAATCGCGCAGGATTTAACACGCCGTGCAGCCAGTGTCAGGACGTTAATAATGTTTTTATCAATGCCAAAGGCGGATTTTTGCCGTTTGCGGTGCGCATTCCGGCCCCGCCCGAAAACCAATGTGCCAAAATAGGAAAAGGGGCCACGAATGACCCCAATTCCATTTATTTTTCTCCCCGTCGGACTGGCCGACTTATTGATGCAGACGCTAGGGCGATTCAATTGTTTCGTCAACAGGCAAACGTGCAGCCGGTTTTTCGGGGGAATAGCCCCAAGAAAAAAGGCCGCACCCGAAGGCGCGGCCAGTCTGACAGGGAGGAAGTCAGTTCAGAACCAAGAGGACATGAGGTTCTGAACAGATTTCACTCTGGCAGAAAAAAGTTAAGTTTGTATTGTCGTGCCGGACGCGACTTTTTAGGGGGCTTACGGGTGACGGATTCCATTTTTCTGGGCGGCGGGGGCGAAGGATACGCCACCAAACAAGGGCTTTTGCTGAAATATGCCAACCGGCACGGGCTGATCGCGGGGGCCACAGGAACGGGCAAAACCGTGACATTGCAAATTCTGGCCGAAGGGTTTTCCGCGGCTGGTGTGCCGGTGTTCCTGTCCGACGTCAAAGGCGATTTGTCCGGTCTGGCGAAATCCGGCACCTCGGATCACAAGTTGCACGCACCCTTTATGGAGCGCGCCGGAACCATCGGGTTTGACGATTTTACCTATGACGCCTTTCCTGTCACTTTCTGGGATTTGTTCGGAAAACAGGGCCATCCCGTGCGCACCACCGTGGCTGAAATGGGCCCGCTGCTGCTGTCCCGCCTGCTGGAACTGACAGAAGCACAAGAGGGCATTTTGAACATCGCCTTTCGCCTGTCCGACGAAGAGGCGATGCCGCTACTGGACCTAAAGGATTTGCAGGCGCTGCTGGTTTGGGTTGGCGAAAACGCCAAGGAATTATCGCTGCGCTATGGCAATATTTCCACCGCATCGGTGGGCGCGATCCAGCGGCGATTGCTGGTGATCGAAAATCAGGGCGGGGCGCAGTTTTTTGGTGAACCGGCGCTGGATCTGGCCGATCTGATGCGTTGTGATGCGGATGGGCGCGGCATGGTTAACATTCTGGCCGCAGATCAGTTGATGGGCGCGCCGCGTCTCTATGCGACATTTCTGTTGTGGCTTTTGTCGGAATTGTTCGAAGAACTGCCCGAAGTCGGCAACCCCGACAAACCCAAGCTTGTGTTCTTTTTCGACGAGGCGCATTTGCTGTTCGAAGACGCCCCCAAGGCATTGGTAAATAAGGTAGAACAGGTGGCGCGGCTGATCCGCTCCAAGGGGGTTGGTGTCTATTTCGTGACGCAAAACCCTGATGACGTTCCCGAGGATATTCTGGGCCAGCTGGGCAACCGCGTGCAACATGCGCTGCGTGCCTTTACCGCGCGCGATCAAAAGGCGCTGTCGCGTGCCGCCGAAACATATCGCCCCAATCCGCGTTTCGACATCGAAGAGGCGATCAAACAGGTCGGCACCGGAGAGGCCGTGACCTCTTGCCTTGAAAACAAGGGTATTCCGGGCATGGCCGAACGCACCCTGATCCGGCCGCCCTCGTCACAATTGGGGCCGATCACCGATGGTGAACGCGCCGCAGTGATGGCTGCGTCGGATGTGGCTGGTAAATATGATACGCCCGTCGATCGCCAATCGGCGCAGGAAATGCTGGCGGCACGGGCCGACAAAGCCGCGAGCGAAGCCGCCGCATTAGAGGCCGAGGCCGAGCGACTGGAAGCGGCTGAAGACGCCCGCGAAGCCGAAGAAAAACGCCGCAAGCTGGAAGAGCGCGAATTCAATTCGGCGCAGCGATATTCCCCCGGAAAATCAGGGCGATCCAGCCGTTCGACCAGCACGCGCCGCACCAGCAAGGACCTGTCATTGACCGAAACGCTGGCGAAAACCGTGGTCAGGGAATTGGGTGGCACCACTGGGCGGCGCATCGTGCGCGGTATCCTTGGCAGCCTGTTCAAAGGGCGTTAATAAATCTTTGTGTGATGCATGAAAAAGGGGGCCTAAGCCCCCTTTTTTGTTTCATATTGTCGGGCGCAAATGGTTACTTTTCCGGGATCAACCCACGCGGGCTGAACCGCAGCACCAGCAACAGCACCACCCCCATGGTCAGCAACCGCATATGTTGCACATTGTCCTGAATATGTGCGCTGACACGGCCCATTGCGGCAATCACCGAACCGATGCCGCTTTCGGGGTCAAATCCGGCCTGCATCCAGTCGGTTACGGCCACCAATTGCCCCGCCAACCAGCCGCCCATCGGTTCGACCTGAACCCACAGGAACCAGATCAGAAACCCGCCCAGAACCGCGCCCAGATTGTTGCCTGACCCGCCAACAATCACCATCACCCAGATCAAAAAGGTAAAGCGTAGCGGCTGATAGGTGCCGGGTGTCAACTGCCCGTCCAGCGTGGTCATCATCGCACCCGCAATACCGCAAACGGCCGACCCAAGGATAAATATCTGCAAATGCCGCGCTTTGACATCCTTGCCCATGGCGCGGGCCGATGTTTCATTGTCGCGAATGGCGCGCATCATCCGGCCCCAGGGCGAATTCAGTGCCAGTTGCGCCAGCAGCAAAACCAAGACCAACACGACGGTAAACAGCGCCGCATAGCCCAGTTTTACATATAGGGTCGATGCGGTGACCGGATCCAATCCCATCCCCTGTGCCCGTTCCACAAAGGAAGAAGATTGTTGCAGATCAATCTCGTAGGGCAGGGGGCGGGGCAGGCCGATCACGTTTTTCACACCGCGCGCCAGCCAGTCCTCGTTTTTCATCACGGCGATGATGATTTCGGCGATCCCCAGCGTGGCAATCGCCAAGTAATCCGAGCGCAGACCCAGCGCGGTTTTGCCAATCGCCCATGCCGCACCCGCCGCCAGCAGCCCGCCCAATGGCCAGCCAAACAGCACCGGCAGGCCCATGCCGCCCAGATATCCGGTCAGCGCAGGGTTCACGGATTCAACCGCATCGACAGCGCCGTCAAACACCCAGCGAAACAGGAAAAACCCGATGACCAGTTCAGCCAGCAACAGCGGAACACGGCGTTTCATGCCGCTTTTCCATATCCGGACTGCGCCGAAAATCACAGCCGCACCAATGGCCAAACCGGCCAGCAGACGCGGGCCACCCGCGGTCCATGCCTCGCGCACGGGCGGTTCCGATGCCAGCACCACCCCCAAACCGCCAAGCGCGACAAACCCCATGATCCCGACGTTGAACAGCCCCGCAAATCCCCATTGCAGGTTCACGCCCAATGCCATCACCGCCGAAACCAGCCCCATGTTCAGGATCAACAGCGCCGAATTCCAGCTTTGCATGATGCCCGTCAACAGGATCAGCCCCGCGACAAAGGCAAACAGCCCGGCATTTTTCAGGTTTTGGTTCATACCGATTTCCCTTTGAACAGGCCGGTGGGGCGGAACAGCAGCACGATCACCAGCAACACGAAACTGACCGCAAATTTGTAGTCGGTGGATAGCAATTGCACCAATCCATCGGGTTGCAGGCTGTCAGGCATCAGATAGCCAAGAATTTTTTTCAGTGGATAGGTGACCAGCACCTCGCTGAATGCGATGACGAATCCGCCCGCGATGGCACCCAGCGGGTTGCCCAAACCGCCGACAATCGCGCTGGCAAATATAGGCAGCAGCAATTGAAAATAGGTGAATGGTTTGAATGATTTATCCAAACCATACAGCACGCCCGCGACGGTGGCCAAGGCGGCAACAATCAACCATGTGACCATGACCACGCGTTCCGGGTCGATGCCCGACAGCAGGGCCAGATCCTCGTTATCGGAATAGGCGCGCATGGATTTGCCCGTTCGGGTGCGATTCAGAAACCAGAACAGCAGCGCGACAACCAGAACAGCGACCACCACGGTAATCGCCTGACTGGATTTCAGCGCCAGACCTTCGTTCAGGCCCGACCATTGTTTGAAATCGCGTGCCGAAATCAGAAACCGCGCACCATCGGCAAACCGCTGATCCTCTGGCCCGATGATGAACCGCACCAGCCCGTTCAGGATGAACATCACCCCGATGGACACGATGACAAACACCACGGGCGCGGCCTTTTGGCGGCGGTAAAACCGATACACCACGCGGTCGGTGCCCAGCACCAGCAACCCGGTGATCGCAATGCCGATTGGTAGGGCCAGCAGCGCAGTGGGCAGCGGGCCAAAGCTGATGCCCCAGCCCTGAAACAGCCATGTAAACAGCACCGTCACCATGGTGCCAAACGCCATGGTGTCGCCATGGGCAAAGTTGGAGAACCGCAGGATGCCATAGATCAAGGTCACGCCAAGCGCACCCAGCGCCAGCTGACTGCCATAAGCAATGGCAGGGATCAGAACAAAATTGGACAGGGCCACGATGGCATTCAGGAAATCCATTGGCACTGTCCTGTTGTTAGGTTTTTCATATAGGGTAGGGGGTTATGATGCATTCCTCATCCTCCCAAGAAGCTTTGGCGCACGTCGGGATCGGCCAGTAAATCCTGACCGGTTCCGGTATGCGCATTGGCACCTGTCACCAGAACGTAACCCTTATCAGCGATTTCCAGTGCTTGGCGCGCATTCTGTTCGACCATCAAAACCGGCAGGCCGGTGCGGGCGACTTCGATGATGCGGTCGAACAACTCGTCCATCACTATGGGCGACACGCCAGCGGTGGGTTCGTCCAGCATCAGCACCTTTGGCTGGGTCATCAGCGCACGGCCCACGGCCACCTGTTGGCGCTGGCCGCCCGACAATTCGCCCGCAGGCTGGTTGCGCTTGTCCTTGAGGATCGGGAACAGATCATAGACCTGTGCCATAGTATCGGAAAAATCATCGCGCCGGATGAACGCGCCCATTTCAAGGTTTTCCTCGACCGTCATCGAGGTGAAAATATTGTGGGTTTGCGGCACAAAACCCATGCCCTGCACCACGCGCTCCTGCGGGGAAAGCGCAGTGATATCAACACCATCCAGATGCACCGATCCCTGACGCAGGTCCAACATGCCAAACAGCGCCTTCATCGCGGTGGATTTGCCCGCGCCATTGGGGCCAACGATCACGGCAATTTCGCCGGGATCCACCGCAATGGTGCAATCATGCAGGATGTCAGGGCCGGATTTGCCGTAGCCGCCGGTCATCGCACGACCGATCAGGAACGGCTCTTTGCTTGCGGCGCTCATGCCAGCATTTCCTTGTTTTTCAGGCCGGTGCCCAGATAGGCCTCGATCACATGCGGGTTGGCCTTGATCTCGGCCAATGTGCCCTGGGCCAGCACCTTGCCTTCGGCCATGCAAATGACCGGATCACAGATTTTGCCAATGAAATCCATGTCATGTTCGATCACGACAAAGGTGTAGCCGCGTTCGCGGTTCAGGCGCAGGATGGTATCGGCGATGGTCATCAACAGGGTGCGGTTCACGCCCGCGCCGACCTCGTCCAGAAACACGATCTTGGCGTCCACCATCATGGTGCGCCCCAGTTCCAGCAGCTTTTTCTGACCACCGGAAACCTGCCCTGCCTTGTGGTCTGCCAAATGGGAAATGGTCAGAAATTCAAGCACTTCATCGGCTTTGGCGCGCAGGGCGCGCTCCTCGTTGGCGATGCGTTTGCGGCCAAACCAGGTGTTCCACAGGGTTTCGCCCGACTGATTGCCCGGCACCATCATAAGGTTTTCACGACAAGTCATCGAGCCGAATTCATGCGCGATCTGAAATGTGCGCAACAGCCCCTTGTGAAACAGCTGATGCGGCGGCAGGCCGGTGATATCGGCCCCCCCCATGGTGACCTGGCCCGACGTTGGTTCAAGAACGCCAGCTATCACGTTGAAAAGCGTGGTTTTTCCGGCACCATTCGGCCCGATCAATCCAGTGATTGACCCCTGTTCAATTTCCAGACTTGCGCCATCTACGGCACGAAACCCGCCGAAATGGCGGTGCAGGTTTTCAACCCTGATCATTGACATCCCCCGCGGCGATTGAACTTCGCCTTGTAAGTATAGGAACAGCCCGGAAAAACCGGGCTGCCCAAGTTTGATATTCGATCAGATGATCAGCGGTATTTCACGGTTTCCATCTTGCCGTTTTCGAACTTCAGCTCGCGGTAACCGCCCGCTGCTTCGCCGGGGCCGATCAGTTCCACCGCAGTTGCGCCGACATAATCAATGTCACCACCACCGGCAATGATTTCCAGCGCCTTGGCCAGCTCTCCGGGGAAAATCTGTTCGCCGGGCGCATTGGCCACATCCATGATTTTCCCTTTGTAGTCAGAGGGATCGGACGAACCCGCCGCCTGCATCGCCAGCAGGATCAGCGCCGCCGCGTCATAGCTTTCGCCCGCATAGGGCGAGGTCACGTCAACCGCGTCACCCACGACTTCGGCGAATTTGGCCGCGCCCGGGCTGTCGGTGCCGGGCACCTGACCGGTGGAGCCGTCCAGCATTGTGCCGAAATCTTCTTCGAGTTTCGCGCCGATCATGCCATCGGGGAAGTGGAACGTATCAAAGGCGCCCGCATCCAGCGCTGCGCGAACGATGCCGTTGCCGCCCTGGTCGACATAGCCCGCGACGACCAGACGGTCACCGCCCGCGGCGGCCAGTGCTGCGACCTCGGCCGAGTAATCCGCCTTGCCGTCTTCGTGCGCGGCAGAGATGGTGACCGAACCGCCTGCGGCTTCAAAAGCCTGCTGAAAGCTATCCGCCAGACCCTTGCCATAGTCATTGTTGGTATAGGTCAGCGCCACGGATTTGATGCCCTGTTCCAGCAAAACAGTGGTCATCACTTCGCCTTGGCGTGCATCCGACGGTGCGGTGCGAAAGAACAAACCGTTGTCTTCGGCATCCGACAGGGCGGGCGATGTGGCCGATGGCGAGATCATCACAACGCCATTGGGCAGGGCCGCATTGGCCAGAACCGCGCCAGTCACGCCCGAGCAATCCGCGCCCATGATGCCTTTGACGCCGTCGGATGTGATCAGACGTTCGGCGGCAGCCGTGGCCGCGCCCGCGTCAACACAGGTGGAATCAGCGCGCACCGACACAACGGTGGAACCATCCAGCAGCTTGCCGCTGTCGCTGATTTCCTTCATCGCCAGTTCGGCACCGGCGGCCATATTGGGCGTCAGCGATTCAATCGGGCCGGTAAAGCCCAAAATAACGCCCAGTTTGATTTCTTCGGCCGATGCGGCCCCGGCCAGCAAAGCAGAGGCAGCAGTCGCCATAAGCAGCTTTTTCATGTTATTCTCCCTGATTGGAACGATAGGTCCGATGCGGAGCCTATTGCGGCTTTTGGTAAAAGAAAAGTGTCTTGATCATGTGGTCAAATCTGACCATGGGTCAGCTTGTGGGTTGCTGTTCTGACAGACGGTTGCCGTTTGATCCCCGCTCGCGATAGGGCGTGGTTTCATATTGCGCGCGATAGCATTTGGAAAAATGCGACGGGCTGGCAAAACCGCATGACAGTGCCACGTTGATCACGCTCATATCCGTTTGCATCAACAGGTTGCGCGCCTTGGACAGGCGCAGTTCCATGTAATAGCGTTTTGGCGACCGGTTCAGATAGCGGCGAAACAGGCGTTCCAGCTGGCGGGTGGACATGCCGACCTCGGCGGCCAATGACGACGGGCTGATCGGCTCTTCGATGTTGGTTTCCATTTTCTGGATCACCATTCCCAGTTTCGGGTGGCGCACGCCGATGCGGGTGGGCACCGATAGGCGCTGCGTGTCCTGATCCGTGCGAATGGCCGAATATATCTGTTGGTCGGCCACGGCATTGGCCAGCTCTGGCCCCAGATCACCGGCAATTACCTTTAACATCAGGTCGATAGATGACGTTCCTCCGGCAGTTGTCCAACGGTTTCCATCCATGACGAACACGCGTTTGGTCAGGTCGACATCTTCGAATTCTTCCTGAAAACTGTCCTGGTTTTCCCAGTGAACGGTGGCGCGTTTGCCATCCAGCAAACCGGCCTTGGCCAGCACATGCGCAGCGGTGCACAGCCCGCCGATCACGATTCCCTTGCGGGATTCCCGGCGCAGCCACGACAGCAGACGTTTGGTCGTGGCTTTTTGCACATCCAATCCGCCGCAAATCAGTGCCACATCGTGGCGCTGTAATTCGCCCAGATCATCATCCAGTTTGAACACGGTGCCCGCTGAACAGGTCGCTGTTTCGCCGCCTTCGCCCACCAGCTGCCAGGCATAGGCATCATATCCGGCCATACGGTTGGCAAGGCGCAGACATTCCACAGCCGAGGCAAAGCTAAGCAGGGTAAAACGGTCCAATAGCACAAAGGTAAAGCGGCGTGTCGCGCCACGGTCCATTGGCTGGGGGCGTGGAGTTTGTGCTGTGGTCATGGCGTCGCCCCTGATGTTGTGGCCGATACTTGATCAGTTTTGCAAAGCCGCATCAAGGGCCGTGAGCATAGGCCCGCCCGGCCAAGTCGAAAATTAACCGTCATGCGTATGGCCTAGGCATCAGTGGTTCTGTATAGAGTGTCGAACAAAATGACCCGAAAACGTGGAGAAACACGATGAGCGAGTGGCAAAAATCCGATTGGCGCGCAAAGCCCAGGGTTCAAATGCCCGATTATACGGATGGCGCAGCATTGGAGTCAGTCGAGGCCCAACTGTCGAAATATCCGCCGCTTGTCTTTGCGGGCGAGGCGCGCAAACTGCGTGCGCAACTGGCCGCCGCATCGCGTGGCGAGGCATTTTTACTGCAAGGTGGCGATTGCGCCGAAAGCTTTGAACAGTTTAGCGCCAATGGGATACGCGACACTTTTAAAGTGATGCTTCAAATGGCGATGGTATTGACCTATGGGGCCAAGGTGCCCGTGGTCAAGGTCGGACGTATGGCAGGCCAGTTTGCCAAACCGCGTTCCGCGCCGACGGAAACCGTGGATGGTGTGGAATTGCCCAGCTATCGCGGCGACATCATCAACGAGCTGGATTTCACCCCCGAAGCACGCATTCCCGACCCCAGAAAAATGTTGCAGGCCTATACGCAGGCGGCGGCCACGCTGAACCTGTTGCGCGCGTTTTCAACGGGTGGTTATGCCGATGTGCATCAGGTGCATCAGTGGACCCTCGGGTTTACGGAATCGCAAAAGGCGGCGCAGTATCGCGATCTGGCAAACCGGATCAGCGACACGCTGGATTTCATGCGCGCCGCAGGGGTCGACAGTGACCGTGCGCATACGCTGCAAACCGTTGATTTCTACACCAGTCACGAGGCCCTGCTGCTGGAATACGAAGAGGCGCTGTGCCGCAATGATTCCACGTCTGGCAAATGGTTGGCCGGGTCCGGTCATATGATCTGGATCGGGGATCGCACCCGCCAGCCCGATGGCGCCCATGTCGAATTCTGCTCTGGCGTGATGAACCCGATCGGGTTGAAATGCGGCCCGACCATGACATCCGATGATCTAAAGGCGCTGATGGCCAAGCTGAACCCGAAGAATGAAGAGGGACGCCTGACCCTGATCGCACGTTTCGGCGCGGGCAAGGTGGCGGAAAACCTGCCGCGCCTGATCCAGACCGTGCGCGAAGAGGGGGCCAATGTGCTGTGGACCTGTGACCCGATGCACGGCAACACCATCAAATCGTCCAGCGGTTATAAAACGCGGCCCTTTGAATCGGTGCTGCGCGAGGTGCGCGAATTCTTTGGCGTGCATAAGGCCGAGGGCACCATTCCCGGCGGTGTGCATTTTGAAATGACGGGTCAGGATGTGACCGAATGCACCGGCGGCGTGCGTGCCGTCACAGACGAGGACCTGAGCGCACGTTACCACACCGCTTGTGATCCGCGTCTGAATGCGTCGCAATCGCTGGAACTGGCGTTCCTTGTGGCCGAAGAACTGTCATCGCTGCGCGACACACGTCAGGCCAATGCTGGTTGAAATATGCGCCGCAAGCCATTGATATAACAAAGAAAGGCAGGCCAGATCGGCCTGCCTTTTGTCCTCTGTCCGGTTGTCCACTGTCTGGTGGGTTGATCCGGTGCTTTCCCTGCCAGATGGCAGATTAATCCAGATGGCAGATTAATCCGTTTCGACCAATCGCAGATAGGGCGGCAGGGACGGGCGGTTGACCAGCCTGCTTTCCTTGATCTGGCCACGATCGAATGGCGCGGCGGATTCTGAAAATTCGGCCCTGTCCTGCAGCGGTTTCACGGGTGTTTTACGCAATGGAACGGATGCCAGCGGCGGCTGTTCACGCAGCGCAATGTCGCGCATTTTCACATCCGTCACGTTGAACCGGCGCGGGGTGCGCCCGATTTGGCCATTGGTAACGAAACAGCCCAGAATCCGGCTGACATCGCCCATATCGCTGGCCATGGGCAACAGTAACATTTTCGCGTCCATCGCCGGTTTGCCGATGCCTTTGTCGGCGCTTAGCATGACCTCGCCGATGGCGGGGCCGGAAAACACGTCCTCCAGGCATTTGGTGATCTGTTTGCGCGCATCCGGCGTGAAAAATGCAGTCAGGGGCATGCCGCGGACCTCCATTCCCATCAGGTCGGTCAGATGCGAACCGGCGATGCGCAACCGCGCCACACCGGGGGCAATCCGTTCCAGAATGAACGCATATTCCAGCGCACGCTCGATACCGCGCGGGTCCACTTCGGAACGCATCGGCACGGGGCGCGGGCCGCGCAACCCATCCCAATAGGCCTCGACCTCGGCCAGCAGGGGGAAACGCTCCTTGTCGACAAAACGGTTCATCGAGATCACGTTGCGATCACTGTCATTGTCACGGCGCATCAGAAAATCCTTTGGCTACCAGTCTTTAACATCGAAAACACCTGTAGCGATTGATCAACGGATCCTTCCGTTAACCTTTCGCACAGATCCCTTACCTTTCCGTTAATATGACACAGGTTGAGGGAAATCGTATATAATATCTATACCATTGGTTAACCTCTGCCTTGGCACGGATGCGGCTCTTGCCTTGCCTCTGACCTGAAAAATGGACTAGGGAACAGGGAACAATTCAAGGAGTTTCGCGTGATAAAATCCATGACGGGCTTTGCTGCCGACAAGGGCAGCGAAGGGGGGTATAACTGGTCTTGGGACTTGCGCGGGGTGAATGGCAAGGGGCTGGATCTGCGTCTGCGTGTGCCCGACTGGATCGAAGGGTTGGAGCCCGCATTGCGCGAAACACTGGGGAAATCCCTGTCGCGGGGCAATGTGACCCTGTCCCTGCGCGTCACACGCGAGGAAAGCGGCGGCCAGTTGGCTGTAAACGAATCCGCGCTGAACTCTGCCATTGCCGCCCTGAAACGGATCGAAGCCGAAGCCATGGAGCAGGGCCTGTCACTGGCCCCCTCGACGCCATCGGATATCCTGACGTTGCGCGGCATATACGAGGCATCGACCACGGATAGCGAATCCAAAACCCTGCTGCCCAAACTGGTGCAAGAAGCCGCGCAACTGCTGGTCGCCTTTCAGGACATGCGCGCCAGAGAGGGCGCAGCACTGGCCAGGATTTTGACCCGCCAGTTGAATGAAATCGCCGATCTGGTTCAGGCGGCCCAGGATGCGGCAACCGCACGGCGCGCAGAGGCCGCGATATCGCTAAAATCCGCGCTGGCCCGTGTATTGGACAATCTGGACAATGTTGACCCTGACCGCGTGGCGCAAGAACTGGCGATCATCGCCGTGAAAACCGATGTGACCGAAGAACTGGACAGGCTGCGCGCCCATGTCGATGCAGCGCGTGAATTGCTGGGCGTTAACGGCCCGGTCGGGCGTAAATTCGATTTCCTGATGCAGGAATTCAACCGCGAGGCAAACACCCTGTGTTCCAAGGCGCAATCCCCCGCGTTGACCCGCATCGGGTTGGAAATGAAAACCCTGATCGACCAGATGCGCGAGCAGGTGCAAAATGTTGAATAAAGGGGCCAGAACCATGACGGGCAACGACCGCCGCGGATTGCTGATCATTCTGTCGTCACCATCAGGTGCGGGTAAATCCACCCTGTCAAAACGCCTGTTGGATTGGGATGACAGCCTGTCGTTTTCGGTATCCGCCACCACCCGCGCCCCGCGCGAGGGCGAGGTGGACGGCAAGGATTACCACTTCATGCCCGAGGAGGATTTCAAACGCGATGTCGCGGCGCAGGGCATGTTGGAACACGCCCACGTGTTCGGCAATTTCTATGGCTCGCCCAAGGGGCCGGTCGAGGCCGCAATCGAGGCAGGGCGCGATGTTCTGTTTGATATCGACTGGCAGGGCGCGCAGCAAATCCGCAATTCGTCATTGGGCCAGAACACCCTGTCGATTTTCATTCTGCCGCCATCCATTGCCGAATTGCACCGCCGTCTGGTCAGCCGCGGACAGGACAGCGAAGAGGTGATCACCCGCCGGATGCAGAAAAGCTGGGACGAGATAAGCCATTGGGATGGCTATGATTTCGTGCTGGTGAATGATGATCTGGACCAAACATTTTCCGAACTGAAAACCATCATCGCCGCCACCCGTATGCGCCGCTCACAGCAACCCGGGCTGGTTGATCACGTGCGCGACCTGCAATTGCAATTCGAGGATATCACATGACGCTATATTCGCTGGACGGCCACGCGCCGCAAACTCCCGAAAACAATGATTTCTGGGTCGCCCCCGGCAGTCATGTGATTGGCAAGGTGGTGCTGGAGGAGGCGACATCGGTCTGGTTCGGATGCACCCTGCGCGGCGATAACGAGGTTATTTTCATCGGCCAAGGCAGCAATGTGCAGGAAAATGTGGTGATGCACAGCGACAAGGGGTTCCCCCTGACGGTCGGCGCTGGCTGCACCATCGGGCACAAGGCGATGCTGCATGGTTGCACCATTGGTGACAATTCGCTGATCGGCATGGGGGCCACTGTGCTGAACGGCGCCAGAATCGGCAAGAACTGCCTGATCGGCGCGGGCGCATTGGTGACCGAGGGCAAGGAAATTCCCGATGGCAGTCTGGTGATGGGCGCACCGGGCAAGGTGGTGCGCCAGCTGGACGAGGCCGCAATCAACGGTTTGCGCGCCTCGGCCCTGCATTATCAGGAAAATATGCGCCGGTTCAAAAACGGTTTGAAACCTGTTTGACCTGCCAGCGCCAGACTGGCCTGCGTAGCACTGGCCCGCCTAGACTGGCCTGCGTAAGACTGGCCCATATCTGACCCGCCCGCGTTGGCCTGCCCGGATAGGGTCAGGCCAACAGCTGCAAACCCGGCATATTGGTCTGCCCCATTTCAGGATCAGGATTGGCAATATAATCGTCATACCCGTGCAGCGGTTTGTCGTTCGTGGGGCGTTGCACCAGTTCCACTTGAACATCGGGGCAGATCGCCTGCAATTCCCGTTTCACAATGCCGGGGCGGGGCAGGGCGCGTGTGATCACCTGATACCGCCCTTGATAACCGGCCTCTGCCAGTTTGGTGGCCACATCGACGGCATCATGATCGCGCGCATATAACCACGACAGCACAAGCACCGGATTGAACCTGTGCAAGACACGGGCGCGCAACGCGGCAAACCGGATGAAAGGCGCAGAGGAATCGCATTTCACACCGTCCAGCGGCAGAATTTGCAAAGCACGGGAACACGAAACGGCGTGCGCGTTTGTATACGTCATTTTGGACCTTTAGCAGCAGCAGAGCGCCGGGCAAAACGCCGCAGCCCATCCACTGTGCCGCAGTTGCGCGCAAATCCAACCGCGAAATAGGCAATTTTCCAATCTATCCACAAAAAACTTACAATGACGGTATTACAATGGGATAAGCCTTGGCAATTCCGCCTGATCTATTAACCGGTTTGTTAATGAATAGAGCCTCAGCCCCATCAATTGTCGACGCAATTGCACAGCCCGCGCTGTTGATCGACGACGAAGACAGAATCATCGGCATCAATGCCGAAGCCGGCACTGTGATTGGCAGCGATGTGGTGGACAAACCACTGATCACGGTGTTGCGCCATCCAAGCCTGCACAAGGCAATAGAAAACTGTCGCCAGTCCCGCCGCCGCGAAAAGACACGGATTGTCATTCAACAGGGCACGCAGGATCATTCCTTTACTGTCAGTTGCGCGCCGATCCCTTTGAATGGGATACTTGCGGTTCTGTTGTGCCTGGAGGACCAGACCCAACTGGAACATGCCGGTCAGATGCGGCGCGATTTTGTCGCCAATGTCAGCCATGAACTGCGCACCCCCCTGACTGCATTGATCGGGTTCATCGAAACCCTGCAAGGTCCGGCGCGCAATGACCCAAAGGCGCAGGAACGGTTTCTGGGCATCATGCAAACCGAAGCAGACCGCATGAACCGGCTGATAAAAGACCTGTTATCGCTGAGTCAGGTCGAAGGACAGGAACGCATTCGCCCCGACAGTGTTGTGGATTTGCAGGTCTTGCTGACATCCACCATCCGCGCGCTGACCCCGCAGGCAGAAAAAAACCGCACGCGCGTGACGCTGGATGTGGCAATGGCCAAAACCGATGTCACCGCAGACGAGGACCAGCTGCGCCAGGTGTTCACCAACCTGATCGAAAACGCGATCAAATATGGTGGGGCCGACGGGGCCGTTGCCATCACCATCAGCGAAATCGAACGCGACGCGGCCATACGCGGCCCCGCCATAAAGGTGGCCGTGCGTGACACGGGGCAGGGCATCGACCCGATCCATATCCCGCGCCTGACCGAACGGTTTTACCGTGTCGACAGTCATCGCTCGCGTGAAATGGGGGGCACCGGACTTGGCCTTGCCATCGTCAAACATATTGTCAGCCGTCACCGCGGGCGCCTGAAAATCGACAGTGTGCCGGGGCAGGGCAGTTGCTTTACCGTGATTCTTCCCCGGGTCGCGTGAACCGCGCCGGTTTACCTTTCAAAAATCACTTTTAAATTCTGGCGCCTGCAATCCGCCGGATATTGGAAAATACCAGGGTTTTCGCGGGCTTTTGCTGCGCGCTGCCACATAAAAAAACTGCACCGCCCGCGCTGTCATAAAACTGTTACACAACTGTCACAAAAGCATTGCGCAAGACCAATAGCACCCGCCACAAGGTCGCCGCGTTAATGGCTGATCTCTACAACTGACAATCAGGAGCTAACCAATGTCCTTTGTGAAACTGACCGCCTCTGCCATGGCGATCGCTGCCGTTTCTGCAACTGCTGCAACTGCCCGTGATCAGGTGCAAGTCGCCGGTTCTTCCACCGTTCTTCCTTATGCTTCCATCGTTGCCGAAGCCTTTGGCGAAAACTTTGATTTCCCCACGCCCGTTGTTGAATCTGGCGGTTCCTCGGCCGGTCTGAAACGGTTCTGCGAAGGTGTGGGCGAAAACACCATCGACATCGCCAATTCATCGCGCAAAATCAAAGACAAAGAAGTCAAAGCCTGCGCCGAAGCCGGCGTGAGCGACATCATCGAAGTGCGCATCGGGTATGACGGCATCGTCTTTGCATCCGACATCGCGGGCAACGCGTTTGAATTCACCCCCGTTGATTGGTTCCTGGCCCTGTCCGACACCGTAATGGTTGACGGTGAACTGGTCGCCAACCCGAACAAATCATGGAAAGACGTGAACGCGGCCTTCCCCGACCAGCCCATTCAGGCATTCATCCCCGGCACCAAACACGGCACCCGTGAAGTGTTCGAAGACAAGGTGATCCTGGCAGGTTGCGAAGAAACCGGCGCATTCGAGGCGCTGAAAGCAGCCAATGGCGACGACAAGAAAGCCGCCGAAAAAGCATGTATTTCCCTGCGCACCGATGGTGTGTCGGTGGACATCGACGGTGACTACACCGAAACGCTGGCGCGCATCGAATCCAACAAGGACGGCATCGGCGTGTTCGGTCTGGCCTTCTATGAAAACAACACCGACAAACTGCAAGTCGCAACAATGTCCGGTATTGTTCCCTCGACCGAAAGCATCGCAACCGGCGAATACCCCGTATCGCGCCCCTTGTATTTCTATATCAAGAAAGCGCACATCGGCGTCATCCCCGGCCTGAAAGAATACGCTGAATTCTTTGTTGCCGATGAAATCGCAGGCCCCGATGGCCCGCTGGCACAATACGGTCTGGTGTCCGATCCGGAACTGGCCGACACCCAATCCGCAGTTGCTGACGAAGCCGTCATGGGTTCGAATATGTAATCGCGACCGGAGGGAGGCCCCCGCCTCCCTCCACTCTTTGTCTTATTTTCCCTAATTTTTCTTCGGATATCGGAGCTGCCATGCCTGTCCTCTGGCTCGTTCTTGCCGTCATTGCGCTTGCGCTGGCTGGTTATCTGCTAGGCCGCTTGCGTGCGGTTTCTTCTGCGGGGGGGGATGCACGTCTGTTGCACTCGCGCCCGAATTATCACGGCGCAAACGTCCTTTTGTTTACCGCCATCCCGTCGCTGATGGTTTTGGTGGTCTGGATGATTGCCCAGCCTTTGCTGGTCAATAACGCCACAGAAAACAAAATCCCTGACGGGTTTGTCGCGCAGGGCTCCTCTCTTGATCTGGTCATGTCGGATGTGCGCCGCGTGGCCGAAGGTTTGGACATGGCCGTCGCGCAAGGCGTGATGAGCAAATCCGAAGCCCGCGACCTTCGCGCCGGATTTTCCGATATACGCAGCCGTCTGGGCGCGGTCGGCGTGGCACTGGGATCAGAGGTGCAACCCGAAATCCTGAACGCTGCACAGACCTATCGCACCCTTAGCAAAACGGCGAACCTGTGGATGACCCTGATGGTGGCCGCGCTGGCCATTGGCGGGTTCATCTATGCGATGGTCCGCATCAGCCCCGAATTTCGCGCCCGCAACGTGGTCGAAAAGGCAGTGCTGGCCATGCTGATCGGCGCGGCGTCTCTGGCGATTTTGACAACGGTCGGCATCGTTTTGTCGATGGTGTTCGAAACCAAAAACTTTTTCGGTTTGCACAGCTGGTCGGACTTTTTCCTGGGCAGCACATGGGCGCCGAATTTTCGCGGTGACAGTGAATTGTCGATCCTGCCGCTGCTATGGGGCACGATCTATATTTCGCTGATTGCGCTGTTTGTGGCGGTGCCGATCGGGTTGTTCGCGGCGATTTATCTGTCGGAATATGCCGGATCGAAAACCCGCGCCTTTGCCAAACCGCTGCTGGAAATTCTGGCCGGTATCCCGACCATTGTTTACGGCCTGTTCGCGCTGGTGACAGTTGGCCCGACTTTGCTGTCGCTGTTTGGTGACAGTGGCACGCTTGGCCTGGGCTGGATGAAGGGCGCGACCTCGGTTTTGACGGCGGGGGTGGTGATGGGGGTTATGTTGATCCCGTTCGTTTCGTCGCTGTCTGACGACATTATCAACGCTGTGCCGCAATCCATGCGCGACGGATCGCTTGGCCTTGGCGCGACCCAATCCGAAACCATCCGTCAGGTGGTGCTGCCCGCTGCGCTGCCCGGCATCGTGGGGGCCATTTTGCTGGCCGCGTCCCGTGCCATTGGTGAAACCATGATCGTGGTCATGGGGGCAGGGGCCATCGCCAAATTTTCGCTTAACCCGCTGGAATCCATGACCACCATCACCACGCGGATCGTTAGCCAACTGACGGGGGATGGCGATTTTTCCAGCCCCGAAACGCTGGTCGCCTTTGCCCTTGGTCTGTCGCTGTTCGTGCTGACTTTGGGGTTGAACATCTTCGCGCTCTACATCGTGCGCAAATATCGGGAGCAATACGAATGAGCGATGCTTCGCTTCCTATTGGTGCGCCGGATGCGCCCAAGGCCGGTTCGATTTACACCCAAACCCCGCGTGTGCGCCGCCGTAACGCAGCCGAGGGCAGGTTCAAAATCTATGGCATGATCGCCATCGGCATCGGTTTGTTGATGCTGGCACTGCTGCTGTTCACGATCCTGTCCAAGGGACTGGGCGCGTTCCAGCAAAGTTTCATCACGCTGGACGTGCCGCTGCTGGAACAGAAACTGGACAAGACCGGCGAACGTGATCTGGACAAGATCAAAAAGGTATCCACCTTTGGCTATGCGCCGATCATTCAGGCCGGTTTGGAAGCCACGCTGGGTGATGCAGGTGTGGCATCTGATCTGGCGGTCAAAAAACAGGCGGCAATCCTGTCTAAATCCGCCGCTGCCGACCTGCGCAACTATGTGATCGAAAACCCCGACCAGATTGGCCAGACCATCGAATTCAAGTTTCTGGCGAATTCGTGGATTGATGGCTACCTCAAGGGGCGCGTGACCCGCGACAGCATCGCGAACAACAAGAATGTCACCTCGCAACAGCTTGATTTTGCAGATGCTTTGCGTGACGCAGGTATTTTGCGCAAAACCTTTAATCCGGCCTTTATCCTTGGGGCTGATGCATCGGATCAACGTCCCGAGGCCGCGGGCATGGGCGTGTCCATGGCAGGGTCGTTTTTCATGATGCTGGTGGTTTTGGGCCTGTCCCTGCCCATCGGTGTGGCTGCCTCGATCTATCTAGAGGAATTCGCCCCGAAAAACCGCTGGACCGACGTGATCGAGGTGAACATTTCCAATCTGGCCGCCGTGCCGTCGATCGTGTTCGGTATTCTGGGGCTGGCGGTGTTCATCAATTATATGCACCTGCCACAATCCGCGCCGCTGGTCGGTGGTTTGGTGCTGACACTGATGACCCTGCCAACGATCATCATTTCCACCCGCGCATCACTGAAATCGGTTCCGCCCAGCATCCGCGACGCGGCGCTGGGGGTAGGGGCGTCAAAAATGCAGGCGGTGTTCCACCATGTGCTGCCCCTGGCCGCACCCGGCATCCTGACCGGCACCATCATCGGTCTGGCACAGGCATTGGGTGAAACCGCGCCGCTGCTGCTGATCGGCATGATCGGTTTCATCGCATCCAACGCGCCCGGTTCCGTGGCCGAGGGCCTGATGTCGCCCAATTCGGCCATGCCCGCCCAAATCTATGAATGGGCAAAACGTGCCGACCCCGCATTTTACGAACGGGCATGGGGTGGTATCATCATCCTGCTCGTGTTTCTGGTGACCATGAATACGCTTGTCGTCATTCTGCGCCGCCGCTTTGAACGCCGCTGGTAAGCCAAGAAGGACGAGACCCATGTATGACGCGCCCAGCCTGGAGAAAGACGTAGTGACCAAGAGCAAGATTTCGGCCAGCAATGTGCAGGTCTATTACGGCGAAACACATGCGATCAAGGATGTGAACGTCGAAATTCAGGACAAAACCGTGACCGCCTTCATTGGCCCGTCGGGCTGTGGCAAATCCACGTTCCTGCGTTGCCTGAACCGGATGAACGACACGATTGATATTTGCCGCGTGACAGGCGACATCAATCTGGACGGTGAAAACATCTATGACCGCAAGGTGGATCCGGTGCAATTGCGCGCCAAGGTGGGGATGGTGTTTCAAAAACCCAACCCCTTTCCGAAATCCATCTATGACAATATCGCCTATGGGCCGCGCATTCACGGATTGGCCAAAAACAAGGCCGATCTGGATGTGATCGTGGAAAAATCCCTGCGCCGTGGTGCCATCTGGGACGAGGTAAAAGACCGCCTGCACGCCCCCGGCACCGGGTTGTCGGGCGGGCAGCAACAGCGCCTGTGCATCGCCCGCGCCGTGGCCACCGAACCCGAAGTGTTGCTGATGGATGAACCCTGTTCCGCGCTGGACCCCATCGCCACCGCACAGGTCGAGGAATTGATAGACGAGCTGCGCGAAAGCTATTCCGTGGTGATCGTGACCCATTCCATGCAACAGGCCGCGCGTGTCAGTCAGAAAACCGCGTTTTTCCATCTGGGAAACCTGGTGGAATATGACGACACCAACCAGATTTTCACCAACCCGCAGGATCCGCGCACCGAAAGCTATATCACCGGCCGGATCGGGTAAGGAGTGACCGATATGACAACGCAACACATTGCTTCCGCCTTTGATCGCGACCTGGAGGGCATTCAGGCACTGATCATGCGCATGGGCGGACTGGTCGAAGAGGCCATTCTAAGCGCCGCCAAATCGCTGGAGGACCGCGACGAGGAACTGGCCGAAGCGGTTCGTGACGGTGACCGCGTCATCGACGAGCTGGAAGAGAAGATCAACGAACAATGCGCCCAACTGATCGCATTGCGCGCCCCCACCGCGGTGGATTTGCGTGTGGTGCTGACGGTGATGAAGGTCGCCGCCAATCTGGAACGCATCGGGGATTATTCGAAAAACATGGCGAAACGCACGGGCGTTCTGGTGCAGATGTCGCCCATTTCCGGCGCCCATGCTGCCCTGCGCCGTATGGCCCGCGAGGTGCAGCGCATGTTGAAAGACGCGCTTGACGCCTATATCCAGCGCGACGCCGATCTGGCCCATGATGTGATCATGCGCGACCATGATGTGGACCAGATGTATAATGCGCTGTTTCGCGAATTCCTGACATTCATGATGGAAGACCCGCGCAACATCACCGCCTGCATGCACCTGCATTTCATCGCCAAGAACACCGAACGTATGGGGGATCATGTGACCTCTATTGCGGAACAGGTGGTTTATCTGGTGACGGGTGAATTCCCCGATGAAAAACGCCCCAAGGCCGATCTGACCTCGGGTGGGGTGTTTGCCGAAAACGAGGATTGACAGCATGGCAACCGCACAACCAACCGTTCTGGTGGTCGAAGACGAACCCTCGCAGCGCGAAGTGCTGGCCTATAACCTGGAGGCCGAAGGTTTTACCGTGGCGCAGGCGGAAAACGGCGAAGAGGCGTTGATCTTGGTGGAAGAGGTCGCGCCCGATATCATCGTGCTGGACTGGATGTTGCCCAATGTTTCGGGGATCGAGGTCTGCCGCCGTTTGAAAATGCGCGCCGAAACCCGTGGCGTTCCGGTGATCATGTTATCGGCAAGGTCCGAAGAAGTGGACAAGGTGCGCGGGCTGGAAACGGGCGCGGATGATTACATGGTCAAACCCTATTCCATGGTCGAACTGCTGGCCCGTGTGCGCGCCCAATTGCGCCGCACCCGCCCGGCAACCATGGGCGAACGGTTGGAATACGAAGATATCATTCTGGATTCCGAAACCCACCGCGTCACACGTGGCCCTGACCCTGTGAAACTGGGGCCGACCGAATTCCGGCTGCTGTCTACTTTTATGGAAAAACCGGGGCGGGTGTTTTCGCGTGAACAATTGCTGGACCGTGTTTGGGGCCGCGATATCTATGTCGATACCCGCACGGTCGATGTGCATGTCGGCCGTTTGCGCAAGGCATTGACCAAAACGGGTGGCCAAGATCCGCTGCGCACGGTGCGCGGTGCGGGATATGCCTTGGGGTAGTTTATTATCAGTGGCTTATATAGCAAAGCTGATGTGCAAAGGGCAGGGGGCTAGCGTGGCAATTCATCCTCCTCCTCTGCCTGCGTGGCCAGCCAGTCACGGAATTTCCGCAACGCCGGATCGGTCGCCTTTTCCTTGGGCCAGACCAGATAATAGCTGCCCATCGATGGTGTTGTGCCGCCCCAAACCGGCACCAAACGCCCTGACGTAATATCCTGTTGCGCCAGATAATCTGGCAGTAACGCAACCCCCAACCCGTGAATGGCCGCCTGTGTGATGGTCGAAAACTGGTCGTGCAACATGCCCTGGGGTGTGGGTGTATCTACCCCCCAATGGGCAAACCAATCCGACCATGCCTTGGGCCGTGTCTGGATATGCATCAGGGGCAGGGACAGGATATCGGCGGGGCGCGCAACGGTGTGCCGCTGCAATAATGACGGCGCACAGACCGGCACGACCGTTTCGGGTTTCAAGCGCAGGTGCTGCGTGTCCGGCCAATCCGGTTTCCCATAATGTATTGCTGCATCAATACCTTCGCTGCCAAAGTTAAAGCGGTGCAGCCGCGTGGCCATATTGACGGTGATATCAGGATGGCGCGTTGCAAATTCAGGCAGGCGCGGCACCAGCCAGCGCATCCCGAATGTCGGCAGGATCGCCAGATTGATCTGCCCGCCCTCGGGGTTGACGCGCAGTTTGATTGACGCCTGCGCGATGCGGTTCAGCGCCTCGCGAACCTCTGCCGCATATGTTTTTGCGGCTGGTGTCAGGCGCATTCGCCGCTTTTCACGTATGATCAATACCGCGCCCAATTGCTGTTCCAGTGTTTGCAGCTGGCGGCTGACGGCGGATTGGGTCAGCGACAATTCCTCGGCCACGGCGGTGGCGCTGCCCAGCCGGTCCAATGCCTCTAATGCGCGCAGCGCCCCCAGGGATGGCAGCATCCGCCTCTCGAACATTCCAAAACCTCATGCTTTTATGCGGTATACTCGTTATCTTTTGCATGACAACCGATATATACAGGCAAAAAATTCATGTAATACCCCAAGGAGGAAACCAGGAATGACCGACAAACCGCACCTGCGCGCCAAAGATGCCCCCGATCTGGGATCGTTTGATTGGCAAGACCCGTTCCGGCTGGACGAACAGCTGAACGAGGACGAGCGCATGATCCGCGACAGCGCCCGCGCCTATTGTCAGGAAAAACTGCAACCCCGCGTGCTGGAAGCCTTTGCCGAGGAAAAAACCGACCCCGAAATTTTCCGCGAAATGGGTGAAATGGGCCTGTTGGGCGTGACCACGCCGGAACAATACGGTGGCTTGGGCTCGGGCTATGTGTCCTATGGTCTGGTCGCCCGCGAGGTCGAGCGCGTGGACAGCGGCTATCGCTCGATGATGTCGGTGCAATCCAGCCTTGTGATGTATCCGATCTATGCCTACGGCTCCGAAGAGCAGCGCATGAAATACCTGCCGAAACTGTCGTCGGGCGAATGGATCGGCTGTTTTGGCCTGACCGAACCCGACGCCGGGTCCGACCCCGCAGGCATGAAAACCCGCGCCGTGAAAACCGATGGCGGTTACGTTCTGACGGGTTCAAAAATGTGGATTTCCAACGCGCCGATCGCGGATGTTTTCGTGGTCTGGGCCAAATCCGAAGCACACGGCGGAAAAATCCGTGGTTTCGTTCTGGAAAAGGGCATGAAAGGCCTGTCCGCCCCGAAAATCCTGAACAAAATGTCCTTGCGCGCCTCGATCACCGGGGAAATCGTGATGGACAATGTCGAGGTCGGAGAGGACGCCCTGCTGCCCCATGTCGAAGGCTTGAAAGGCCCGTTCGGCTGTTTGAACCGCGCCCGTTACGGCATTTCATGGGGTGTTCTGGGCGCGGCCGAGTTTTGCTGGCACGCGTCGCGGCAATATGGTTTGGACCGTCACCAGTTCAAACGCCCCTTGGCACAAACACAGCTGTATCAGAAAAAACTGGCGGATATGCAGACCGAAATCGCGCTGGGGCTTCAGGCCTCGTTGCAGGTTGGTCGCCTGATGGACAAAGCCGTGGCAGCGCCGGAAATGATTTCTATCATCAAGCGCAACAACTGCGGCAAAGCTCTTGATATTGCGCGACTTTCCCGTGACATGCATGGCGGTAACGGCATCAGTCTGGAATTTGGCGTGATCCGCCATATGGTCAATCTGGAAACCGTCAACACCTATGAGGGCGCGCATGATGTTCACGCGCTGATCCTTGGCCGCGCGCAGACGGGCTTGCAAGCGTTCTTTTGATCTGATCAGGTTTTGAAATCAATTTGGCCCGCGTCACGAATTGGTGACGCGGGCCTGTTTCGTTTGGAGGTGGAATGCAGCAAAACCTGTGGCAAGACAGCAATAAGAACGCACTGCAAACCATTGAATATACTGGCGATACTTTGGTTGATCTGGCCGTTGTCGGTGGCGGGTTTACGGGGTGTTCTGCTGCGTTGACTGCGGCGCAAACCGGCGCATCCGTTACCTTGCTAGAGGCGCATTTGATCGGCCATGGCGGGTCTGGTCGCAATGTGGGTTTGGTCAATGCGGGTCTGTGGCTGCCACCGGAATCCGTGATCAAGCGGCTGGGGCAGGCGGCGGGGCAACGCTTGAACACGGCCCTTGCCGCAGCCCCCGCGCAGGTGTTCGACCTGATCGAAAGGCATGGCATCGACTGCGAGCCACAACGCAACGGCACGCTGCATTTGGCGCAAACCAAAGCCGGACTGGCGAATCTGCGTGACAGGCTGCGACAGCAGCAGGCGCTATCGGCCCCCGTTGCCCTGCTAACCGCCAAGGAAACCGCGCAACGTGTTGGCAGCAATGCATTTTACGGCGCACTCCATGATGCCCGCGCAGGGACGGTGCAACCGCTGAATTATCTGCGTGGACTGGCCCGCGCAGCGATTGATGCGGGGGCTGAACTGCATGAAAACAGCCCCGTTCTGGCGTTACGCCACATGGGGGACCATTGGCGGGTGATCCTGAAAGGCGGCGATATTCGCGCACGCAGGCTGCTGATCGCCACAAATGCATATCATAAAGACACCCAGGGGCAGGATGCGCCCGAATGCAGCGTCGTTAATTATTTTCAGCTGGCCACGGCTCCGCTTGGAGATGACATGCAGGCGGGCATTCTGCGCGGTGGCGAGGGATGCTGGGACTGCGCCAATATCATGACCTCGGTCCGGCGCGACAGGGCAGGGCGCGTTATTCTGGGGGGTATGGGTGAGTTTGATCGAACCGGAATTCACCGCGCATGGGCCGAACGTAAACTTATCCAGATATTTCCACAACTTACAGGACATAGTTACACCCATTTCTGGTCCGGAAAAATCATGATGACAGCCGATAAACTGCCACGTATTCAGCGGTTGCCCCTGGGCTATGCCATTTTCGGGTATTCAGGGCGCGGGATCGCACCGGGCACATTGATGGGCGGGGCCGCGGCAACCGCGCTGCTAAACGGCGACGAAAGCGGGCTGCCACTGGACCCCACGGGCGCATATGTCGAAAACCTGCCTCGCGCCAAATCGGTCTTCTATGAAACAGCGGCTCTGGCTGCGCATTTGGTTGGGGCGAGGTTCTAACGGATCACGGCGCGCCAAAACCCAACCAGATGTGAAACGTCATCTACTGACTGTTTGATTTCACGGGTAAATTTCCATCAGGCCGGTCGGTGAATTGACCCGTTGAACCAGCGGTGTGCCCGTGGCTTCGTCTCAGGACACTTGGGGTGTGAACGGGGTGCATTGCTCGGCTTCCAGGGATTTTGCCCGTGTGACAGTGCCGTTTACATCAGTGCCGTTTACACATGGGGGGAGCAGATGGACAAACTTCATACAATAGTCGCATAATGAGTATTATGTTAAATATGTGGGTGTGTATCCCCTTGAAAACAAGCCAATTTTGCGAATGCCGCATGCCCCGCTGTCTGCACGCTTGCACCGCTGGCGCATGTTTCCTATGCAATGATAGCAACTCAACACCCGTGCAAACAGCAAGGACTTTCAAATGACATCGATCCTGATCCTAAACGGTCCGAACCTGAACCTGTTGGGCACGCGCCAGCCAGAGGTATACGGCTCTGCCACTTTGGCAGATGTCGAAACCCTATGCCGTGAAAAAGCCGGTGATCTGGGCGTCGATCTGGACTTTGCCCAATCCAACCACGAAGGCGTTCTGATCGACATGATCCATGCCGCCAAGGGCAAACACGGCGGGATCATCCTGAATGCCGGCGCCCTGACCCATACATCCATCGCCATCATGGATGCGATCAATTCTGTCGAATTGCCGGTGATCGAATTGCACCTGTCCAACATCCATGCCCGCGAGGCATTCCGCCACAAGTCATGGATCGCCCCCGTCGCGCTGGGTCAGATTTGCGGTTTTGGCATACATGGGTATAGTCTGGCCATTGACGCGCTGGTCGCGCATCTGGGGACATAACAACATGACGACAATGCGCTATCTCGAAGCGTTGACAAACGCACGCAGCATCGAAGAGCTGTGGGATATGCATTGCCCCAAGATGGCATCCTACGGGTTTGACCGCCTGATCTATGGCTTTACCCGCTATCGCACGGAAAATTCGCTGGGCAACCCCGAGGATTTCGTGGTGCTATCGAACCATAGCCCCGCCTATACCGACGTGTTTTTCAACGAACGCCTGTATTTTCACGCACCAATGACGCAATGGGCCATCCAGAATGAAGGCGCATGTAGCTGGCGCGTGCTGGCCGAACGCGTGCGCCTGAATGAACTGTCCGAAGAAGAGCGCAAGGTGATCGCGTTCAACCTGTCGCAAAAGGTTCATGCCGGTTACACCATCAGTTTCAAATCGCTGTCGCAGCGCAACAAGGGCGCGATTGCCCTGACCGCCGCGCCGGATATTTCGCAAGACCAGATTGATGCGATGTGGGAAAAGCACGGGCAGGACATCATCGTCATGAACAATGTCGCCCATCTCAAAATTCTGACCCTGCCTTACTCGGGCCTCGGGCGCCCCTTGACCAAACGCCAGATCGAGGCGCTGGAATGGGTTGGTGATGGCAAGACGACGCAAGATATTGCAATGCTGATGGGGCTGACACCGGCCACGGTTGAAAAACATCTGCGTTTGGCGCGCGAGGCGTTGAGCGTGGAAACTTCGGCACAAGCTGTGCTGAAAGCGGCCTTTCGCAACCAGATGTTTGTGTTCGACGGCCAGACGACCTCCCTGCCCTGACGTTCTTGACCATAAGGTCAGCCGGGTCAACCTATCCCCCTGAAATCACCTATTTTTCCACCCAAGGGCGAAGCCCTATGCCGATGGGTAGGGAATCCCTTACTTTCTTAATTGGCACTTAATTGGCAGTCTGAAATCGTTCCGTGAGTGGTGGCTTTAGCCAGGGAACATCGGGATGATCACCCTCGTGATTTCGGGGCAATGATCAGACCGCCGGACAATCCGGACGTCGGCCCGGGGCGTATTTTCTGCCTCGGGTCGGCACTTCGGCCCTCTCCCTCCTTTCATCCCCATTGTCCCGGGGTGGAGAGGCCAAAAAAAACGGTGCCGTCCCTGGGGGCGGCACCGTCGTTTCAGAGCATTGCGTGGCAACCCGTGCGACCGGCCCCTCGGTGGGGCCAGACGCTTTTCGGATTACGCGCCTGCGGCGGTCTTGGCGACCTCGGCTGCGAAGTCTTCTTTCACCACTTCGATGCCTTCACCCACTTCCAGACGCACGAAACCGGTGATGGTCACGCCTGCTTCTTTGGCGGCTGCCTCGACTGTCAGGTCGGGGTTCACAACGAATGCCTGACCCAGCAGAGTCGATTCGGCGATGAATTTCTTCATACGGCCAACGATCATCTTTTCGATCACTGCTTCGGGTTTGCCGGATTCGCGTGCAATGTCCATCTGGACCTGCTTTTCTTTCTCGACAACGGCAGCGTCCAGATCTGCTTCGGACAGGGAGGCGGGGTTGGCGGCTGCGATGTGCATGGCGACCTGACGTGCGAATGCATCATCATCACCCGTCATTGCAACCAGAACACCGATTTTGCCCATGCCATCGGTGACAGCGTTGTGAACATAAGACACAACCTTGTCGCCCGAAATTTTCTGCATCCGGCGCAGGGTCATGTTTTCGCCGATTTTGGCGATCGCATCGGTGATCACGGTCGAAACCGGCTTGCCGTTGACTTCGGCCGCGTTCAGCGCGTCCAGATCATCGACAGTCAGCGCGGCGCTGGCGATGCCCGCAACCATGCCCTGGAATTCGGCGTTCTTACCGACGAAATCGGTTTCCGAGTTCACTTCGACAGCAACGGCGTTGCCACCGTCCACAGCCACGGCCACCAGACCTTCGGCGGCGGTGCGACCGGATTTTTTGGCGGCTTTCGCCAGACCTTTGGTGCGCAGCCAGTCGATTGCGGCTTCCATGTCGCCATCGGTTTCGGTCAGCGCTTTTTTCGCGTCCATCATGCCTGCGCCAGATGTTTCGCGCAGTTCTTTCACCATTGCAGCAGTGATCGCCATGTTACGGCTCCTCGAAATTCTATGAAACGGGTCCGGGGGCGGTTTAGCCGCCACCCGGTGACATTTTCATGACGGGCGGGCACAGATGCGCCCTGCCCTACATGGATCAGGCTTCGGCTACGGCTTCTTCAACCGGGGCTTCTTCCAATGCGCCAAGGTCAACACCGGCTGCGCCCATCTGTGCGGTCATACCGTCCAGTGCTGCACGCGATGCCAGATCGGTATACAGCGCGATGGCGCGTGCCGCATCGTCGTTGCCGGGGATGACATAATCAATCCCGTCGGGCGAACAGTTGGTATCAACCACAGCAACAACGGGAATACCCAGTTTGTTGGCTTCGGCGATGGCCAGTTGCTCTTTTTTCACGTCGATGACGAACAGCAGGTCGGGAACACCGCCCATTTCGCGGATGCCGCCCAGCGAGGCGTTCAGTTTCGCCTGCTCGCGTTCCATGCCCAGACGCTCTTTCTTGGTCAGGCCCTCAAAGCCGCGCTCGGCGGCTTCGTCAATCGCCTTCAGGCGGTTGATCGACTGCGAAACGGTCTGCCAGTTGGTCAGCGTGCCGCCCAGCCAACGGTGGTTCATGTAATACTGTGCGCATTTCTCTGCGGCATCGGCGACGGGCTGTGCGGCCTGACGTTTGGTGCCAACGAACAGAACGCGGCCGTTTTTCGCCACGGTGTCACGGATGATGTTCAGCGCCGCGTCCAGCATGGGAACGGTCTGTGTCAGGTCCATGATGTGGATGCCGTTGCGCGCGCCGTAGATATACGGTCCCATACGTGGGTTCCAGCGCTGCGTCTGGTGGCCAAAGTGAACGCCTGCTTCAAGAAGCTGACGCATGGAAAACTCTGGAAGAGCCATGTCTTTTTCCTTTCCGGTTTACGCCTCGGCGGGGTGTCAGGGCAAATGCCCAACCGGCGGACCTATAAGGATGTCTCCCTCATACGCCCAACCCCACCTGCGGGTTTGAGTAGCGCGCTATTACAACCCCCCTGCCCGGCTGGCAAGCCCGAAACGCCATATTTTTCGGGTTTTTGAGCGTTACAGGAACACCCGTTCCACCACCCAATAGGCGCCGATCATGGCAATCACCCCTGATGCGGGCATGGCGATGGCCTGACGATACCAGTTTTTGCTGCGAAACCAGATACCTACGGCAAGGAATGCAAGTGCGATCACCGTCAGCTGGCCCAGCTCGACCCCGACGTTAAACCCGATCAACGCGGGAATGAACTGTCCCTGTGGCAGGCCGAATTCCCCCAGAACCGAGGCAAAGCCCAGCCCGTGTAGCAAGCCAAAGCTGAAAATCACAACGGGTCGCCAGCGGTGCAATTTCCCGTCACCAATGATATTTTCCACCGCAATCCAACAGATCGACGCGGCGATCAGGGGTTCCACAATACTGGCGGGCACATTGACCCAGCCCATAGCACCGGCCGCCAGGGTTACCGTATGCGCCAGCGTAAAGGCCGACACCTGCCACAACAGCGGTTTCAGCCGCGGCGACAGAAAAAACAGCCCCAGAACGAACAGGATATGATCCAGCCCCTTGGGCAGAATGTGATCAAACCCCACCGGCACATATTGGGCAAAGGCCGCCAGCGCCGTGACAGAGGGGGTGCCACCCGCAATGGCGATATCAGGTGACGACGCGCCGCCTTTGATATAGCCGGTATAAGGGTCGTCCACACCCTGCTGGCGCAGCACGATTTCGCCATTGCCCTGCGCCCAATCCAGCCGGAAATTTTGCGCATTCGCGGGCATGTCGGCGATAAAGGTCAGGTCGCTGGCGCGGGGCAAATCAACATTACCTGCGGGTTGCAACTGCATGGTTTCAAACGACATAGGCAGCGGGGTGCCATCAACATTCAGGGTAAAACCAGACATGATCACCGCCATGCCATCTGTAACCACAGGGCGCAGGGCATCAGGTTCCAGCGCGCGCAGCGCATCATATTGGCCGGATTGATCGGTGTTGTCGGTGTCCGCAACCCCGTCCAGATCAATTTCGGCCAGAAACGCCTCGACGTTCAGGCGCAATTCCAGCACCGCCTGCCCGTCTTTGACATACAGATTGGCGATGGTCGGCGTGACCTCATGCGCGGTTGTGATCGTTGCCAGACTTGACATCAGCCAGATCAGCAGCAGCTTGGCCACCATGAAACATGTGTTGCGCATTCTTCCCCTCGCCCTTTTCCTGACGCCTTTTGGCGCGCTTGCCCATGAAGTATGGCTTGATACCGACAAATGGCAAATGGAACCTGCCGATGATCTGGTTGTCAGCCTGAAAAACGGCGAGGATTTCGACGGGGTCGAACTCAGCTGGCTGGACCGGCGCATGACCCGGTTCGACATGGTGACAGGCGATGGCGTGACGCCGCTGCAGGGGCGCGCAGGCGATATACCAGCGGTGCAAACCACCGCACCGGATGCAGGATTGGCGGTGCTGGCCTATGCGTCGACCCATTCCACCGTGCGCTATAAGACATGGGAGAAATTCATGTCCTTTGCCAATCACAAGGATCTGGCGCGCGACATTCCCGACATTGCGATGTTCCATCAGACCAACACCCTGCCTCTCGCGGATTTCAAAGAGGTATACTGGCGCCATTCCAAGGCCTTGTTGGGCGTAGCTGATGCAAAAGGCACGGACCGCGAATTGGGGCTGGAAACCGAATTTGTGGCCCTGACCAACCCCTATACCGATGATATGTCAGACGGGTTTCGGGCCGTGCTTCTGTATCAGGGCAGCCCCCGCGACCTGACTCAGGTCGAGGTGTTCGCCCGCGCCCCCGACAAATCCGTCACTGTCACCCGCCTGCGCACCGATGCGGCTGGTGTGGTCACCGTTCCGGTCACTGCGGGCCACACATATCTGCTGGATTCCGTGGTGCTGCGCCGCCCTGATCCCGCGCTGGCCAAGCTGACCGGCGCAATCTGGGAAACCCATTGGGCCGCGCTGACATTTCAGGTTCCGCAATAGCGCCGCTTGCGCGTGTTACCCATGTCGGGCAGACATGCGCCATGACACAGATTCTATGTATCGGAAGCGTCCTGTGGGATGTGATCGGCCGCGCCGAACGGGCGATGCGGCTGGGCAATGATGTGCCCGGTCATATCACCCGCCTGCCCGGTGGCGTGGCGATGAATATCGCCATGGCTTTGGTGCGCGAAAATCTGCGCCCTTCGGTTCTGACGGCCATCGGGCTGGACGCCGAAGGTGATGAATTAATACGTGCATGCAACGACTTGGGCGTCAAAGCTGATCTTGCTTTGCGCCATGCCGATTTTCCCACTGACCGCTATATGGCGATCGAGGGCGAAAACGGTTTGATCGCCGCCATCGCCGATGCCCATTCATTGGAAGCCGCCGGAAAGGCGATCATCGCCCCGCTTTTGAACGGCAGTCTGGGCTCGGACGAGCACCCCTATCGCGGTGTGATCTGTATTGATGGCAACCTGACCCGCGATTTGCTGACCCGCATTGCAACCGCACCCGCATTCACCCGCGCCGACCTGCGCGTGGTGCCCGCCAGCCCGGGCAAGGCCGAACGCATCGTGCCCCTGATGGCCCACCCCAATGCCACCCTATACGTCAATCTGGAAGAGGCGGGCCTGCTGGCCACCGCAACCTTTTCCGACGCGCCGACAGCGGCCCGTGCCCTGCTGGAGCGCGGCGCAAAACGGGTGCTGGTCACTGACGGGGCGCTGGCGGTTTGTGATGGCAGCCAGGGCCAGCCCCTGCTGACCATGAACCCGCCAGCGGTGCGCGAGGCCCGCGTAACCGGCGCAGGCGACACCTTTATGGCGGCGCATATTGCCGCCGAAATCTCAGGTCAGGACCGCGCCCAGGCTCTTGAAACCGCATTACAAACCGCTGCGAACTATGTGGCAGGAGAAACACTATGACCGCCCCTTACACCCCCTCGCCCGATGTTGCCGCTGCACTGGCAGAAAACCGCCCTGTGGTCGCGTTGGAGAGCACAATCATCACCCATGGCATGCCCTACCCCGACAACCTGAAAACTGCCCGCGCGGTGGAACAGACCGTGCGTGATGCGGGCGCAACCCCCGCCACCATCGCCGTGCTGGACGGGGTGCTGCATGTCGGCCTGACCGATACACAGCTGGAAAAACTGGCGCAGGCCAAAGGCGTTGCCAAACTGTCGCGCGCCGATCTGGCGGCCTGCATGGCGCAGGGCGGCACGGGGGCGACCACTGTGGCATCCACCATGATTGCGGCGCATCTGGCCGGGATCGAAGTCTTTGCCACCGGCGGCATCGGCGGGGTTCACAAAGGGGCCGAGCAATCGTTCGATATTTCTGCCGACCTACAAGAGCTGGCACAAACCCCTGTCACTGTGGTTGCGGCGGGGGCCAAGGCAATACTTGACCTTAACAAGACCATGGAAGTTCTTGAAACTCTTGGTGTTCCTGTCATCGCCTTGGGTCAGGACAGCCTGCCTGCCTTCTGGTCCGCCACCTCTGAAATCAAGGCACCGTTGCGCATGGACAGTTCAGAACAAATTGCCCGTGCGCATCGTTTGCGCCGCCAGTTGAATATCCCCGGCGGGCAATTGGTCGCCAATCCGATCCCGCGGGCCGTGGAAATTCCGGCAGGCGAAATGGCACCTGTGATTGCACAGGCCACCCGCGATGCCGATGAAATGGGCATCACCGGAAAAGAGGTGACCCCCTTCTTGTTAAAACGTATTTACGACCTGACAGGCGGCAGGTCGCTGGATGCAAACATCGGTCTGGTTCTGAACAATGCCCGTTTGGCCGCTGAAATTGCACAGCAACTATGCACCAATCGTTAAATTCAGCACGGGTTGCGCCGTGAATGCCATTGTGACGTGGTGGCAAAATGCCTAACTAACATGGCGATGGAATTTTCCGATCATCCCAAGCCCGAGTTGACCCGCATATGACAACGCCATTTCCCGATATGCCACCACCACGCAGACCTGGGATTTTTGCCCGCCTGCGCTCCAGTTTCCTAACCGGAATCGTGGTGATCGCGCCGGTTGGCCTAACCATCTGGTTGATCTGGAGCATTGTCGGATGGGTCGATGGCGTCGTTTTGCCATTGGTGCCGCACCGGTTTCAACCGGAACAGTATATCGGGATCAATCTGCGCGGCGTCGGGCTGATCATCTTTTTGGTATTCACCATTTTGGTTGGCTGGCTGGCACGCGGGTTGCTGGGCCGCTCTTTGATCCGTTTCGCCGAAAGTCTGGTCAACCGGATGCCGATCGTGCGTTCGATATATTCCGGTGTGAAACAGATCGCGGAAACCGTGTTTGCCCAGTCCGATCGCAGTTTCGAAAAGGCCTGTTTGATCCAATACCCGCGCAAAGGCATCTGGGCCATCGGGTTTGTATCGACCGAGGCCAAGGGTGAAATCGCGCGGCGCGCCGAAACCGGCGGGCGGTTGCTTTCGGTGTTTGTGCCAACCACGCCGAACCCGACATCAGGGTTTTTGCTGTATTTCCCTGTCGAAGACGTGATCGAACTGGATATGTCGGTTGAGGACGCGGCGAAATTGGTGATCTCGGCTGGTCTGGTCTATCCCAATCAGAAAAATCCGACAGTCCCCGGCTGATCCGCTGCACTGCAAAAACACCGCGACAATAATCCCCATACAAAAGCGATAGCCCGGCCTTCCCAGACAACTCTAGGCAGTATAAGTGTTTATTAACCATCGGTTGAAAAGCAGGGATAACATATATGACTGAAACGATTCTGGATTGCTGTATCATTGGCGCAGGGCCGGCCGGGCTTCAGGCCGGGTATAAAATGGCGGGGATGGGAATGAATGTCCGCCTGCTGGAACGCGGTCAGGTTGGCCAGTTTTTTCGCCAGTTTCCGCGCCACCGCACCCTGATTTCCATTAACAAAGTGCACACAGGCCTGACTGATCCGGAAACCAAACTGCGCTATGACTGGAACAGCCTGCTGAATGATGACGGGGTTCTTTTCCCTGATGTCAGCAAAAAATACTTCCCGAATGCAGATGTTTACGTTGAATACTTAATGCAATTCGCGACCCTGTTGGGGGATCGGATTACCGAAGGATGCGAGGTCACACGCATTTCGAAAACCGATGATCTGTTCACATTGGAATGCGCCGATGGCACCGCATGGCAGGCCCGCAGTGTCATCGTGGCCACAGGCGTTTCGCGCACATGGGATCCCGAAATCCAAGGCTGGGATCTGGTCGATAAATATGCGGATTTCGACACCGACGGCGCGCAATTCGATGACAAACGCGTGCTTGTCGTGGGCAAGGGCAATTCGGCATTTGAAACCGCCGATGCGCTGATCGAACACGCTCAGGCGATCCATGTGATGTCACCCAACCCGTTGAAACTGGCATGGAATACGCATTTCGTCGGGCATTTGCGGGCGGTAAACAACAACTTTCTGGACACCTATCAGCTGAAATCACAAAATGCGGTGATTGATGCGGCGATCAAACGGGTGGAGCGCAATCCTGACGGGTCGCTGCGGGTCACAGCCGATATGACCGCCGCCAAGGGCCATGAAATCGTGCTGGATTACGACAGGGTCATCGCCTGCACAGGGTTCCGGTTTGATGCATCCATATTCGACGCGGCAATCCGCCCTGCCCTGCGCCATATGGATAAATTCCCCGCCATGACATCCCAGTGGGAAAGCGAAAACACCGAGGGTCTGTATTTTGCCGGCACCATCATGCAATGTCGCGATTTCAAAAAAACCATGTCGGGTTTTGTGCACGGGTTCCGCCATAACGTGGAATGTCTGGTCGATTTTATCGCTGCTCGTCAGGGGGTTACCCCGATTCCCTCGGACAGCGTGCCGATGCAGCGCGAGGCCCTGGCCGACACATTGATCGACCGGTTTTCCACCAATGCCACGCTGTTTTTGCAGCCCGGTTTCATGTGTGATGCGATCATCCTGTCGGGCACGGATGCGGGCAAACGGTTGAAAGGGGTGCCAATCGCCTGGCTGCGCGAACAGGATGATTTGCGGGCGCAGGGTCTGTTGGTTCTGTCGATGGAATTTGGCGATTTCGGCGACAGCCCAATGCATGTAAAGCGCGAAAATACACTGCGGGGCGATCATGCCGATCCGTTTATCCACCCCGTTTTGCGCATTTTCCGCGGCAATGACGTGGCCAAGGCCCACCTGCCCGACCATCTGGACAGCGACTGGCGGGCGACCAAGGATACGGGTGCAGGCACGGTGCAGCAGATGACCTATGACGGGCAATTGATGTCCTGCGCGCAGGCTGCGCGGCAAAAACTGATGGATGTGCTGACCCAGCACGACATCGGACAGCCAGCCCGCGCAACCACAGCCGCAAGGTAAACCGCTGATTTAATACAGGTCTGGCCGGGGTTAATTCAACATCTCGGCCAGATCGACGGTGCTGTGGCTGTTCAGCGCATCCCAGTTCTGTGCCAGAAACCTATCAGCGGCATCGCGGCCCTTTTGCTTGAGCTGAAGCAACAGGGCGGGTTGCGGCAACAGTTTTGTCGCCACCGACAGCGCATTCATCAATGCGTCATCCGCCACCATATGCACGTTCACGCGTTTCATCGCACCCTTGGTCACCTTGCCATCATCAATCAACCGCTGGACAAAGGCGATGGCGCGTAATTCGCGCAAAAGCGACGAATTAAAGCTGATTTCATTCACCCTGTTTGCAATCTGTTGCGGTGTCACGGGCAAATCTTCGCGGTGAATAGGGTTGATATTCACCACTATAATGTCGTCGGGTAAGCTCTTGCCAAACAAGGGAAACAACGCAGGGTTACCGCTATATCCACCATCCCAGTATGCCTCTTTGCGCTCTGTTGCGGGGTCATAGATTTCGATGGCTTGAAACATTTCGGGCAGGCAGGCAGATGCCAGCAATGCGTCGGGCGTGATTTCATCGTGGGTAAACACACGAATCTTGCCGCTGCGCACGTTTGTCGCCCCGATATACAGGCGCGGCCCGTCATGCGAGCAAACCTTATCAAAGCGGAACTCCTCGGCGACATCCACCAGCGGATTTTTGTAAAACGGCCCCATCGCATAGGGCGAAACCACACGAGAAGTGGCGTCTAACATCGCGTAAGGTAAGGAATAATCCAATGTGGCCGATGTCATGGCCGGGCTGGGCGTAAAGGCCGCAGTCATATTGGACAGCCACGGCATCCCGTGCAAATCCCGCAAGGCCCCCATGCGATTCCACAACCAGTCCAGATTGCTGCGCGCCCCTTCACGCCCGCCATCCAGCCACCCCGATTTATAGGCCGCCCCGTTTAACGCCCCCGCCGAAGTCCCTGAAATTCCGTCAATTTCCAGGTTTTCCTCGTCCAGAAATCTGTCCAGAACACCCCAGGTAAAGGCGCCATGCGCGCCCCCACCCTGAAGCGCGACATTGATGCGCTTGGTTTTGGATTTTGCCATTACATCGCGGTCCAGCCACCATCGACACTGATGGTGGTGCCGGTGATTTGCGCCGCGGCATCGGAACACAAAAATACTGCCGTTCCGCCGATCTGTTCAACGGTGGCGAACTGGCGCGAGGGCTGGCGATCAAGGATCACTTTTTCAATCGCCTCTTCCTCGGACATGTCATATTTTTTAGCGGTATCAGGTATTTGTGCCTCGACCAGCGGGGTCAACACATAACCGGGGCAGATTGCATTGGCGGTGATATCTTCTTTGGCGGTTTCCAGCGCAACCACCTTGGTCATGCCGACAACCCCGTGTTTGGCGGTGACATAGGCGCTTTTGAATGGCGAAGCCGTCAGCCCGTGCGCAGAGGCGATATTGACCACACGCCCCCAGCCGCGTTCACGCATCACCGGCAAGGCAGCAGCGGTGGTGTGAAAGGCCGAATTCATATTGATCGCGATGATGGCATCCCATTTTTCAACCGGAAATTCATCAATCGGCGCAACATGTTGGATGCCGGCGTTGTTCACCAGAATATCGCAACCGCCCGCCTTTTCGATCAGGGCGCGGCATTGGTCGCCTTTTGACATATCGGCCTGGATATAGGTGGCGGTCACACCGAATGAATCTGCTATTTCCTTTGCAATGGCATGATCTGCGTCGGTGTTGCTAAAGCTGTTGATCACAACGTTCGCGCCCTGGCGCGCCAATTCATGCGCCACACCCAACCCGATACCCGAGGTCGATCCGGTAATGATTGCGGTTTTACCTTTGAGTGACATTTCACCCTCCTGATATTCTGTTCAGGTTAAAGGTAATTGCTGCGCCTGCAAAAGAAAGGGGAACTGGCGCAAAATTTTGAATGGCGGTGCGGCGATTCGGCTGCTGTGACCGTCGGGTCCGTGCCTGCGCCATGCCCCTGCGCCCCCTGCGAAAGGCCCCAAAAAAAAACGCCCGCACAAGGCGGGCGTCAAGTTATTGAGGCAGGTTTCATACAGGCAAGAAACCTATCGAGCAGTGAGTTTGTTATAAGCAATCTGCCGCCCGAGTCCAAGCTAAAAGTTTGATAAGACGTAAAAGCATCGGTAACCTAGGGGGCAATAAAACATAGGCAGAGCAGGATTGTTGCCAATATGGGATCGCAGTTTTTCCACACCTTACGCGGGGTGACGGGTGCCGCAATGTTGCTTGTCAGCATGGGTTTTAACGCCCAAGCCGACCCGCGCCATGGCATAGCTATGTATGGTGACCCTGCGCTTCCACCGGATTTTGTGTCGCTACCCTACGCCAGGGCCGATGCGCCCAAGGGCGGGCGGCTGGTTATGGGGAATACCGGCGGGTTTGATTCGTTAAATCCGTTCATCCTGAAGGGCACCCCGCCCTGGCAATTGCGGTTTCTGGGCTATGACAGCCTGATGGCACGGTCATTGGACGAACCTTTCACGCTATATGGTTTGTTGGCCGAATCGGTTGATGTGCCGCCAGACCGTAAATGGGTGGAATTCACACTGCGCCCCGAGGCCCGTTTTTCCGATGGCAGCCCCGTCACAGTCGAGGACGTGATCTGGTCCTACACAATATTGGGAAGCAAAGGGCACCCGCGTTATATGGGGTTTGCCGCACAACTGGCCAGCATCGAACAAACCGGCCCGCGCTCTCTGCGTATGACGTTCAAGGGCGATGACCGCGAACTGGCGATGATCGCGGGCCTGCGCCCCATTCTGAAAAAGGAGCAATGGGCGGGCAAGGATTTTGCCGCCTCTACCCTGCATGACATTCCGATCGGTGCGGGCGCCTATGTGGTCAGCGATTACGAACAGGGCCGCCATGTCACCATGACGCGCAACCCCGATTACTGGGCCAACGATCTGCCGTTGCGCCGTGGCACGCATAATCTGGATCAGATCAAAATCGAATTTTTTGCCGATTCATCGGTGATGTTTCAGGCCTTCAAGGCCGGCATTCTGGATGTCTGGCGCGAAGACAACGCCGAGGAATGGGAGCGGGATTTCAATTTCCCTTCAATCACTTCTGGCGCGGTATTAAAGTCGGAAATTCCGTTTCAGCGCCCCACTGGCATGACCGGGCTGGTGATGAATTCGCGCCTGCACCTGTTTGACACATGGCAAGAGCGCGAGGCCATGCTGCTGGCGTTCAATTTCCCCTATATCAACGGCACCATGACCGGCGGGCGGCAGCCACGCATCACATCCTACTTTGGCGGCTCCGAACTGGCGATGCGGGACGGGCCTGCGCTGGGGGCTGTGCGCGACCTGCTGGTCCGGTTCGATGATCTGCCAGACGGGGCAATTGACGGTTACAGCCTGCCCGCGGGTGATGCATCGGCGCGCAATCGCGGCGACCTGCGCCGTGCTATGGCGCTGTTGCAACAGGTCGGCTGGCGGGTGGTTGATGGCAAGCTGGTTGATGCCCGGTCGCGCCCGTTCACCTTTGATCTGCTGCTGCGTCAGGGCGATACCCAAAACATGGCGGTGGCCGAAATATATGGCCGCGCGTTGCAACGGTTGGGCATTGATATGACCCTGCGCACGGTGGACAATGCGCAATATGCCGCCCGCGAGGCAGCGCAGGACTTTGCTATGATGCCGTTTCGCCGTGATCTGTCCCTTAGTCCCGGCAATGAACAACGCCTGTATTGGGGCAGCGACGTGGCTGACCAACCCGGATCGCGCAACCTGATGGGTGTCAAAAGCGCGGCGGTGGATGCGATGATTGACACCATGCTGAACACAACCGATGCGCAGCAACAAATCGCATCCGTGCGCGCATTGGACAGGCTGCTGACGGCGGGGCGCTATGTGATTCCGTTCTGGACCAGCCGCGTTGATCGCATTGCGCATCGCAGCACGTTGAAATACCCCGAAAACACCCCCATTTACGGGGACAGACCGGGCTGGATGCCCGATGTCTGGTATGAACAGGAAAATCAATGAACCGCGTGCAAAATGCGGACAACCAAGGAGAGCAGGCATGAAAAAACTGGCAATATTCGCCCTGATTGCGGGGCTTACTGCCCTTGCCGGCTGCGGCACGATCGAAGGCGTCGGGCAGGACATCAGCGCCGGATCACGCACCGTGCGCGGCTGGCTGTAACCACAGCCAACCACAGGCCAACCTCACCGGCCAACCACACCGGCCAACAGGTTTCAGGGCGCGGGCATCAGGGATGTGACCCATAACACGGTCGCATCCTCTTCGCTGCTGGACACCAGATTATGCCCCATCGAGGCGTCGTAATAGGCGCTGTCACCGCGTTTCAATGTCACCGGTTCATAGAATTCAGTGAACAGGATCACGCCCCCGGTCAGCACGTATAGAAACTCTTCTCCGTCATGGCGCACCCAACCGTCGAAATCCTCCATCCGGCGGGCGCGGATGCGGGCACGGTAAGGCAGCATTTGTTTCTGCGTCAGGCCTTCGGCCAGCAATTCATGCTCATAGGTTGCGGTGGCATGGGCCATGCCACTGCCCGATGGCGTCACCACACGCCGCCCCGTCACCTGTTCCTTGCGCGGCGGGGTGAACAGCTGTGGCACCGATATCCCCAATCCCGATGCCAGTTTTTTCAACGCCTCATATGTCGGTGACATCTGGCCGTTTTCAATCTTTGACAGGGTGGAACGGGCCAGCCCCGCCTGCGTCGCGGCCTGTTCCAATGTCCACGCCCGCGCCTTGCGCAACTCACGTACGCGGGTGCCAAGGTTCAGCGGCTCTGCCTGAGTGCCATCGCCGGTTTCACGGGCAAGGCGGATCAGGTTTCGCGGGTCTGTTTGGGCATTGGGATCTGGCTGTGTCATGGGAAACAGATTATGTGGCGGGACAGGCGCTTGCAACTGTCATGGCGGCTGCATAAAAAGGTCGCATGCTAAGTATTTCCGATTCTGGCGCCCCCGCGCCCTGCCCCGCACCGTTCAATCTGGCCGCTCATGTATTGGTCCATGCCACACGCCTGCCTGACAAGGTGGCGCTGTCGGTTCTGGGGCATCAAAACAGCACCGACTGGACCTATGCCGCGTTGGAACGGGCCGTGCGCGGCACCGGCGCCGGATTGCTGGAATCAGGGTTCAAAGCGGGTGATATCCTGTTGATGCGGCTGGACAATGATGTGGAATTCCCGCTGGCCTATCTGGGCGCTATTGCCGCCGGAATGGTGCCTGTGCCCACGTCTTCTATGCTGACGGCGGGCGAAGTCGCCAAAATGGTGGCGCAGCTGTCACCGGCGGGTATTCTCCGCGATGCACGGGTGGCCTGCCCCGATGATACCGGATTGCCGGTGATTGACACCCTGCAACTGGGTGCGATGCGCGATCTGCCACCCTGCGATTACGCCATGGGCGATCCGGATCGGATGGCCTATATCATCTATACCTCTGGCACCTCGGGCAATCCGCGTGCGGTGATGCACGCGCATCGCGCGATCTGGGCGCGACGCATGATGCACGAGGGCTGGTATGGCCTGCATGAAAATGACCGCTTGCTACATGCGGGGGCGTTCAACTGGACCTTTACGCTTGGCACCGGATTGATGGACCCCTGGTCGGTTGGGGCCACTGCGCTGATCCCCGAAGCAGGGGTAAAAACCGAAGAGATTCCCGCGCTTCTGGCCCAACACCGCGCCACTCTTTTTGCTGCTGCACCGGGGGTTTATCGTAAGATATTAAGCCATCACATGAATATGGACCTGCCCGATCTGCGGCACGGGTTCGCAGCGGGCGAAAAGCTGTCAGAAACCATTCGCCACGATTGGAACACCGCCACCGGCACCAAGATTTTCGAAGCCTACGGCATGTCGGAATGTTCGACCTTTATTTCCGGCAATCCAACGGTTCCCGCCCGCGCCGGTTGTCTGGGCAAACCGCAGGACGGGCGGCGCGTTGCCATTCTGGACGCCAACACCGGCCAACCCGCCGAAATCGGAACCGAGGGCGAAATCGCCATCCATAACAGCGACCCGGGCCTGATGCTGGGCTATTTCGGGGCGGAAACCGAAACCCGTGCGCGGTTTATCGGGGATTGGTTCATCACTGGCGACCATGGCGTGATGGAGGAGGATTTCCAAATCCACTACGCCGGGCGCGGTGACGATATGATGAACGCAGGCGGCTATCGCGTGTCCCCGCTCGAAGTCGAAGCCGCGCTGATCCAACACCCTGATATTGTTGACATCGGCTGCACCGATATTGAAATAAAAACCGATGTGCGCATCGTCGTGGCCTTTTATGTCGCAGAGCATGAATTGAATGCAGATGCCCTGAATGCATGGGCCGCCGACCGTCTGGCGCGCTATAAACAACCGCGCGCCTGGGTGCGACTGGACAGCCTGCCCACCAACCCGAACGGCAAACTGTCGCGCAAAGCATTGAAACCGCTGTTCAAACCATAGCCCCCTCGCACCTGCGCCGCCAAGCTGCTAAAAGGGATCGCAGCAATGCCCGGAGGCGCCTATATGTCCACGCTCGTCAAACTTGATATCCTGTCCGATCCGATCTGTCCTTGGTGTTTTATTGGCAAGGCGCGGCTGGATCAGGCCTTGCAACAGCGCCCGAACCATCCGTTTGTGATTGAATGGCATCCGTTTCAATTGAACCCGGATTTCCCGCCACAAGGCATGGACCGGCGCGAATACCTAGAGCTGAAATTCGGCGGAAAAGAGGGCGCGATCAAGGCCTATGCCCCTGTGGTCCAAACCGCAGAGGACGCAGGTTTAAACATTGATTTCAATGCGATACAGCGCACTCCTAATACAATGAACGCGCATCGTTTAATCCATTGGGGCAAACTGGAAGGCTGCCAGACTGCCGTGGTCAGCGCCCTGTTCAAGGCCTATTTCCAAGAAGGCCGCAATATTGGCGACACCGAAGTTCTGGCCGATATCGCCGACAGTTGCGGCATGGATGCCGCATTGATCCAACGCCTGCTGCAATCGGATGCCGATGTTCAGGAAATCAGCGACCGCGACACGGCAGCGCGCCAGATGGGTGTCAATTCCGTCCCCACATTTATCGTCGCCAGCCAACACGCCGTTCCGGGGGCACAGCCGGTCGAAACATGGCTAAAGGTGATAGACGAGATCATGGAACGCGGCGAGGATGCCGCAGAATGATCCATTCCACCGCCCCTATCTGCTGCTCGTAATGCGAGGGTTCAAAGCCCTGACCCTGTTGGCCATGGTGCTGTTGATCATCGCCAGCGGCACGGTGTTTTTCCATCACATCGAGGGCTGGAGCTGGCTGGACAGCTATTTTTTCACCGTGGTGACCCTGTCGACCGTTGGTTACGGGTCATTCGTGCCCGTGACGGCGGCGGGGAAAATCGGCACCACGATATTCATCTTTATCGGTTTGGGCATTTTCGCGGTGGCGATCCAGCAATTCGGCTCTTTTGCGGTGCGCAAACGCGAGGAGCACACCGAATGGTTGATTGCGCGGCTGCGACACGGCCATGACCACCGCGAGGATCATGCTTTTGACGAAGATCGCCCCGCAAACGAGGATGACGCGCCGCAGCCCCAGAATGTGACGGTGGATGACAAAAACAGCTAGCATTTGCTGTCGCCGACAGGACTTCACGTTAACGTAACCTGACCTTTGGGAAATCCCCTCGCGGGCTGGCGGCATGTTTCGCCACATGGTAGAGCCATCAGGTGCGCGAAGGGTATTTAGACGTGACAGACCGACTTTCCAGATCAGAATTTATTGCAATGATGGCCATATTGTTTGCCGTTATCGCCTTTTCCATTGATTCGATGTTGCCCGCCCTGCCCCGTATTGGCGCGGAACTCAGCCCCGATTCACCCAACCGGGCGCAGTTGATTATCATGTCTTTTGTCATGGGCATGGGGATCGCCACATTTTTCACCGGATCAATTTCAGACGCATTCGGGCGCAAACCCGTGATCCTGATCGGGACGGCGCTGTATATTCTGGGTGCTGCGCTGGCATGGGCTGCCCCCAGTCTGGAACTGATGCTGCTGGCACGGTTTATTCAGGGTGTCGGCGGATCTGGCCCGCGTGTGGTGGCGATGGCCATTGTGCGCGACCTCTATTCAGGGCGCGATATGGCGCGGATTGTCAGCTTTATCATGCTGGTGTTTATGCTGGTGCCTGCTGCGGCACCGCTGTTGGGTCAGGGAATCATGACCATCGCGGGCTGGCGTGGAATATTCGCGGCCTTTGTGATTTTCGCATTGATTGCCGCGATATGGATCTCATTCCGCCTGCCTGAAACGCTGGATAAATCCGCGCGCCGCCCTGTGCGTCTGCCGGTGATGATTGACGGTCTGATGCAGATGTTGCGCCACCCTGCGGTGCGCCTGTCGATACTGGCGCAGATGGCGTGCTATGCGGTATTATTCATTGCAATCAGTCTGGTGCAGCCTGTTTTTGATGTTGTTTTTGGCCGGGGCGACGAATTCCCCCTTTGGTTTGCGGGCATGGCGCTGGTCGGGGCGGCCTCTAGTGTGATCAACGCATCCCTGGTGATGCGGATCGGGATGCGGCGGCTGGCGACGCTTGCCTTTGGCTTGCAGGTCGTTTTTGCCAGTGTGATGTCGGTGATCTGGTTGTCCGGCCTGCGCGGGGACGCGATGTTTCATGTCTATATCATCTGGCAATGCACCCTGTTTTTGCAAACCGGCCTGACCATCGGCAATCTGAACGCAATCGCGATGGAGCCGATGGGCCATATTGCGGGCATGGCGGCCAGTGTGGTTGGCTCTGTTTCTACGCTTGGCGGTGCCCTGATGGCGGTGCCGATCGGGTTGGCGTTCAATGGCACGCCGCTGCCGCTCAGTATCGGGGTCGGGGTTGCCTCGGCTATGGCGTGGCTGTTGCTGCTGCGGTTGCGGCGCGTCGAATAAAGCCCCGGTTCAGCCTGTCATTTGTGCGATTTCGGGTTTTGGGGTTTTTATTATGGTATACATCCGCATACCGTCTATTTTCGTTTACCTCTTTAGGATAAGACCCACACAGAATACCCGTATACCAGTGCCAAAACGCCAACCAGAAAGGGGCCGCAGATGTCCAAGATCAAGGTAGAAAACCCAATCGTCGAAATGGATGGCGATGAAATGACCCGGATCATCTGGGATTTCATCAAGCAAAAACTGATTCTGCCCTATCTGGATATCGACCTGCTGTATTACGATCTGGGGATCGAGGAACGCGACCGCACCGATGACCAGATCACCATCGACGCCGCCCTGAAAACCAAAGAGGTGGGCGTGGCGGTGAAATGCGCCACCATCACCCCGGACGAGGCACGCGTCGAAGAATTCGGCCTGAAAAAGATGTGGAAATCACCCAATGGCACGATCCGCAACATTCTGGGCGGGGTGGTGTTTCGCGAACCGATCATTTGCCGCAACGTGCCACGGCTTGTGCCCGGTTGGACCGCGCCGATTGTGGTCGGGCGCCATGCCTTTGGCGATCAATACAAAGCGTCCGATTTCCATTTCCCCGGTGCTGGCAAACTGACAATGAAGTATGAGGGCGAAGACGGCACCGTGATCGAACGCGAGGTATACGACGCGCCATCGGCGGGCGTTTACATGGGCATGTATAATCTGGATGAATCGATCCTGGATTTCGCCCGCGCATCGCTGAACTATGGTTTGAACCTTGGCTGGCCGGTCTATCTGTCGACCAAAAACACCATTCTCAAGGCCTATGACGGCCGGTTCAAGGACCTGTTCCAACAGGTCTATGAAGAAGAATTCGAAGCAAAATTCAAAGAAGCAGGCATCTGGTATGAACACCGCCTGATCGACGATATGGTCGCCTGCTGCATGAAATGGAACGGCAAATTCGTCTGGGCCTGCAAGAATTACGACGGCGATGTGCAATCGGATACGGTGGCGCAGGGGTTCGGGTCACTGGGTTTGATGACATCGAAACTGATGACCCCCGATGGCAAGATCGTCGAAGCCGAAGCCGCCCATGGCACCGTCACCCGCCACTATCGCCAGCACCAAAAGGGCGAGGCGACATCGACCAACTCCATCGCATCCATCTATGCCTGGACCGGCGGGTTGAAACACCGCGCGACGCTGGATGACAACGCGGCGCTGATGACATTTGCCGAAACGCTGGACCGCGTGGTGGTCGAAACAGTCGAGGCCGGTTTCATGACCAAGGATCTGGCGCTGCTGGTCGGGCCGGATCAGGGCTGGCTGACCACGATGGGTTTCCTTGAAAAGGTCGATGAACGGCTGGGTCAGGCGCTGGCATAACCGGCATCGTGAACGGCGCAGGGGCGGTTGACTGCGGGTCACACCCCCTGCCCGTTTGATCCCGCTTGCGGGCACAGGTGCCCGCGCCTAGCCTGACCGCATGACCAAAGAAATGACTGACATGCAAATGAACAAACACTCTGCCATTGCCGATGCGCAGGGGCTGTTTTTTGGCAGCGCCATGGCGGCATTCGGGGTGTTGATCCTGACCCATCTGGGGCTTGTCACAGGGCAAACTGCCGGATTGGCGGTGTTGATTTCCTATATGACCGGCTGGGGCTTTGGCCCGGTGTTTTTCGTGATCAACCTGCCGTTTTACTGGCTGGGATTGCGGCGCATGGGCTGGCAGTTCACGCTGAAAACCTTTGCTGCGGTGGGGCTGTTGTCGCTGTTTTCCATCTATATGCCGCAATATCTGCGGCTGGATTATCTGCACCCTGTGCCGGGCGCGGTGTTGTTTGGCATGGTGACGGGCGCGGGGTTGCTGGCCCTGTTCCGCCATGGTGCCAGCCTTGGCGGGGTTGGCATTGTGGCGCTGTATTTGCAGGATAAAACCGGATTTCGCGCGGGTTGGACACAGCTGTTATTTGACGCGGGGGTGTTTGCGCTGGCATTCACTGTCATTGCGCCGGGTCTGGTTTTATATTCCATGCTGGGCGCGCTTGTGGTCAATCTGGTTATCGCCATCAACCATCGGCGCGATTGGTATGTCGCCACCTGAGGGAATGCAAAAATGCCCGCCTATATGATCCTTATTCTGGCCGTCGCCGCCGAAACCATCGGCACCACCGCCCTGCAAGCCAGCCAACAGTTCACGCGGCTCTGGCCCTCGGTTCTGGTTGTTCTTGCCTATGCGGTCAGTTTTTATCTGCTGTCAATGACCCTGAAAATCATGCCCGTTGGCGTGGTTTACGCATTATGGAGCGGGCTTGGCATCGTGTTGATCGCCATCATCGGGTTTCTGGTGTTCGGCCAGAAACTGGACCTGCCCGCAATTCTGGGCATCGCGATGATTTTGGGCGGAATTCTGGTGATACAACTGTTTTCACAAACCGCGCCTCACTAAGTGCGGTTTGCAGATTTCGGTGGATACGAGGCGCGACACGTGGCACCCGAGGGTGCCTGAAACTCGTATGGAAAAGGGAACCGGTCACGCTGACGCAACAGCGCACCCGCCCCGCATCCTTTGCTGAATATGCACATAAGCCAGACGTGGAGATAGTATGGTATTCCATACTATCACGTAGCTATCGTGTAAAATTCATCACAAATCCAAACATTTAGCCGCAAGGCGACTATCCTGCCGCGTTCAACCGTTTCAGCAATGCGGATGTATCCCAACGCCCACCGCCCAGCTTTTGAACATCCTTGTAAAACTGGTCGACCAGCGCGGTAACGGGCAAGGATGCGCCAATGTCATCGCCGGTCGACAGGCAAATCCCCAGATCCTTGCGCATCCAATCCACCGCAAACCCGTGATCAAATTCATCCGCCAACATGGTTTTGTAGCGGTTGGCCATCTGCCACGATCCGGCGGCGCCCTGTGATATCACCTCGACCACGGCGGCGCCGTCCAGCCCGGCCTTTTGCGCAAAATGCAGCGATTCCGACAGGCCCTGCACCAATCCGGCGATGGCGATCTGGTTGCACATCTTGGTGATCTGCCCCGCGCCGCTGTCGCCCATGCGTTTGCAAATTTTCGCGTATGACATCATCACAGGTTCTGCCGCATCAAAATCGGGTTGATCGCCGCCGCACATGATTGATAACGCGCCATTTTCCGCACCGGCCTGCCCGCCCGAAACGGGCGCATCGACGAATCCCAGCCCCGTTCCCTTGGCGATCCCGTGCATTTCGGTGGTCACCGCCGATGAAACCGTGGTGTGATCAACAAATATTGCGCCCGGTGCCATGCCCGCAAACGCGCCATCGTCGCTGGTGCATATGGCGCGCAGATCGTCATCATTGCCGACGCAGGCCATCACGAAATCCGCCCCCTCGACCGCCGCACGCGGCGTGTTGCGCGCTGTCCCGCCATGCTGTTCGGCCCATTTTTCCGCCTTGGCAAAGGTGCGGTTATAGACGGTCACATCATGCCCTTTTGCTGCCAGATGCCCCGCCATCGGGTATCCCATCACGCCCAGCCCCAGAAATGCAACTTTGGCCATTGGCCGCCTCCCCTTCATTGTGTTTCGTGGTGATTGTGGCTAGCTAGGGGCGGAATGCAAGGGGGTTGGGCGGGCTTATGGCGTCACTGTTTCGTTGGTTGCTCAGGATCGCAAGTGGCATGGTTTTGCTGGCCGTGCTGCTGGTTCTGTTTGTCTATTACTTTGCGTCGCGATCCCTGCCCGATTACGACAAGGAACTGTCGGTGCGCGGGCTGTCCGCCCCCGTAGAAATCGTGCGCAACAACGCCAATGTGCCGCATATTTTCGGCGAATCCGATCCGGATGTGTTTTTCGGCCTTGGCTATGCCCATGCACAGGACCGGCTGTGGCAGATGGTGATGGCGCGGCGCACCGTGCAGGGCCGCCTGGCCGAGGTATTCGGCACCCGCGCCCTGAACACCGACAAACTGATGCGGCGGCTGGATCTGTATAACCGCGCCCAACAATCGGTGGCGTCACAGGACAGCCGGACCGAAGCCGCGTTAAACGCCTATGCCCGTGGCGTAAACGCCCGCCTGCAAGAGGTGAACGACGATGCGCTGGGGCGCGGCGCGCCGGAAATGTTCCTGTATCGTGTGCCCGTGGCGCCATGGACCCCTGCCGACAGCATCGCCCTGCTGAAACTGATGGCGCTGGAACAATCGGCACAATTGCAAAACGAGGTGCTGCGTGCGCGGGCCTCTTTGATGTTGCCTGATGCGGCGCGACTGGCCGATCTGTTGCCGGATGCGCCCGGTCAGGGGGTGATGGAATTGCCCGCCTATCAGACGCTGCTGGATGCGCCATTGCCGAAATATGCGCAATCACGTCACGCGGTTGATGCCTTTTGGCCGGTGCCGGAACCCGCGATGGGATCGGCCTCCAATGCCTGGGCGGCCGCGCCCGGTCGCTCGGCTGCGGGGCGTTCGTTGCTGGCCAATGATCCGCATATGCGGTTCACCGCGCCGGGGCGCTGGTATCTGGCGCGGCTGGAACTGTCGCATGGCGGGGTGATCGGTGGCACCATTCCGGGAATTCCTGCGGTGATTTCGGGGCGTGGTCAACAGATGGGCTGGGCGATCACGGCCAGCTACGCCGATGATCAGGACCTGTTCATTGAAAGACAGAACCCCGAAAACCCCGAGGAATATCAAACCACAACAGGGTTCAAAGCCTTTGAAACCCGCCCCTCGATCATCAGGATAAAGGATGCCGCCCCCGTCACCCTGACCCTGCGCTGGACAGACAACGGCCCCGTTCTACCCGGGTCAATGTTCAATCTGGACAGCATCACACCGGCGGGCCATGTGGCCGCGCTGGGATGGACCGCGCTTAGCCCGCGCGACACCTCTATGACATCGGTTGTGGGCATGATGTATGCCAAATCCATCGAAGAAGCCGTGCTGACCGGCGCGCAGATGGTCGCTCCGGCGTGGGTGGTGACGCTGGCCACCCCCGACCGCGTGGCGTTAAAAATGCTGGGCGCGGTGCCGCGCCGTGACGCCGCACATCAAAGTCAGGGGCGCATCCCCACCCCCGGCTGGATCGCCGCCAACCGCTGGCAGGGAAGGATGGATTACGCCAACAATCCCGAGCGTCTGGACCCCGCAGGCGGATTGGTCGGCAATACCAACAACAAACTGGTCGACCGCCCCTTTCCCGATCATATCAGTTTTGATTGGGGCGACAGCCAGCGGGTGCAACGCTGGGCGCGCCTGATGCAGGCGCGTCAGGTCCACACCCGCGACAGTTTCAAAGAGGCGCAACTGGACACGGTGTCGGTCGCGGCGCGCACCCTGTTGCCCCTGATCGGGGCCGATCTGTGGTTTACCGGTGACGCCGCGGTTGACGGCACGCCCGAACATCTGCGCCAGCGGGCACTGGCCATTCTGGGCAACTGGAACGGTGAAATGAACGAACATATGCCCGAACCGCTGATCTATTCCGCCTGGGTGCGGGCGCTGCAACAACGGCTGGTGCGTGACGAACTTGGCCCACTGGCCGCTGCATTCACCCATGTCGAACCCCTGTTTATCGAACGGGTGTTTCGTGATGTGAACGGGGCTGGCGCATGGTGCGATGTCATCCAGTCGGCGCAGGTTGAAACCTGTTCCGAAATGGCGCGGCAGGCATTGGACGAGGCCCTGATCACGGTCTTGTCCACCTATGGAAACGGGTTGGAATCGCTGCGTTGGGGCGATGCGCATCAGGCGCTGCACCAACACCCCGAACTGGGGAATTCACCATTCATCAAACATCTGGTGAATATCCGCCAATCGACATCGGGGGGCGATCATACCCTGTCACGCGGGGTTGGCATCGGGTCGGGCGCACGCCCGTTCACCAATGTGCATGGTGCGGGCTATCGTGGCGTGTATGATTTCGCCGACCCGGATTCGTCACTGTTTATTCTGGCCACCGGGCAATCGGGCCACCCTTTGTCACGCCACTATGATGACATGGGTGAATTGTGGCGGCGCGGCGAATATATCCCGATGGCGCTGGACGAAACGCTGGCCCGCGCGGCAGCCACAGGGGTGACCCTGCTGGTGCCACGCGGCGACTGAACGGTATTCCACCCAAAGCGCGGGGCCGTTCATTACAGCTCGCGGAAACGCTTTTCCTGACGGGCGGTCCATAGCACGGTCAGGGCGAACCCCTCCTCGGTCTGTTCCTCTTGTTCGACAACGGATTGTTCGAACAGCCACGCCCGTTTGCGCCCGTCACTGAACGGCAGGATCAACTCCGCCTCGTAACGCACCGCATCCAGCGCGACCGAGACCGCATCCAGCAAATCGGGGATTCCCTCGCCGGTGATCGACGAAATTGCATGGATGTTTTCCTCGCGACTGGCGCGTTCGCGCATGCCCGAACGGGCCTGATCATCCATCAGGTCGATCTTGTTCCAGACCTCTAGCATGGGGGTATCCTGCCCCACGCCAAGGGTGTTCAGAATGTCATGCACGTTCTGCGCCTGCCCTTCGGATTCATCATGGGCGATGTCGCGCACATGCAGGATCAGGTTGGCGGATAGCACCTCTTCCAGCGTGGCGCGAAAGGCCGCGACCAGTTCCGTGGGCAGGTCGGAAATGAAACCAACGGTATCGGACAGGATCACCTCTGGTCCGCCTTCGGGCAGATGGATGCGCCGCATGGTCGGGTCCAGCGTGGCGAACAACATGTCCTTGGCCATGACATCGGCCCCGGTCAAACGATTGAAAAGCGTGGATTTTCCGGCGTTGGTATAGCCGACCAATGCCACAATCGGGAACGGCACCTTGGCCCGCGCGGCGCGGTGCAATTCGCGGGTTTTCACCACCTTGGCCAGTTGGCGGCGCAGGCGCACCAGTTGTTCGTCAATGGCGCGGCGGTCGGCCTCGATCTGGGTTTCACCGGGACCACCAACAAACCCAAGCCCGCCACGCTGGCGTTCAAGGTGGGTCCATGCGCGTACCAACCGCGTGCGCTGATAGGACAGCGCTGCCATCTCCACCTGCAACACACCCTCGCGGGTGCGGGCCCGATCCGAGAAGATTTCCAAAATCAGGCCGGTGCGGTCCAACACCTTGACCTTCCATGCCTTTTCCAGATTGCGCTGTTGAATAGGCGATACCGGCCCGTCGATCAGGACCAGTTCGATTTCGTTTTCCCTGAACTTTGCGGCCAGCTCCTCGACCTTGCCGGTGCCCATCAACAGGCCGGGATGGGGGCGGGCAATGCGCACACGTTCAGCGCCCTCAACCGCAATATGCGGCAGGGCCTCGGCCAGTGAAACGGCTTCTTGCAGCGCGAATTCGGATTCGCGCCGCTCACGGTCTGAAATCAGATCGGGATGCAGCACCCATGCGCGGGTCTGCTCCCTGTCATGGGTCATCAATTGGCGTCTTCACCGTCATAAAGGTTGATCGGCTGGGCCGGCATGATGGTGGAAATCGCGTGTTTATACACCAGTTGCGATTGACCATCGCGGCGCAGCAGCACGCAGAAATTGTCAAACCACGTGATGACGCCCTGCAATTTAACGCCATTGATCAAAAAGATCGTCACGGGGATCTTGGTCTTGCGCGTGTGATTTAGGAATGCGTCCTGAAGGTTCTGTTTGTCGGAGGCCATTCTGAATTACCTTTGTTCTTGCGTTTGGTCCGCGCGGATCGCGGCCATGTCCCTGTGGCGTGATTATGGATTGCACAAGGGCGATATTCCAGCCCAAAAATCAACCTGTTATACCCGTGGCGAAATCACCCGTTTCGCAGCGGTCAATCGCGCCAGGTTTCCGTGGTCAACAGCGCGATGATGGCCAGCATTTCCAGTCGTCCCAGCACCATGCCTGCCACCAGAACCATGCGTGATCCATCGCCAAGTTCCGACAGGATGATCGGAAATTCCGGGGCGGAACTGACCAGCGGCCCCGTGTTGGACAGTGCCGCAATTGCCAGCACCGTGGCCGTTTCAAAATCCGCCCCCAATGCGGCCAGCGTTAGCATCAACAGCGACAGCGTCATGGCGAACAACATGAAAAACACCCATGCCACAAACGCACCCTTGCGGCGGAAACGGCGGCTTTGCCCTGACGAATGGCCCACAGAATTGGGGTGGATCAGTTTTTCCATTTCGCGCAATCCGTTCAGGTATAGCACCCAAACCCGCAGCAGTTTCACCCCGCCCGCCGTGGTTGCCACACCACCGCCGATGATCGCCAGACCCAGAAAAATCAAACCGGGCGTCGGCATCCCCGACCAGTCGCGCGCCGCCTGCCACTGCGCGCTTTCAAACCCTGTGGTGGTCAGAAATGACAGCACTGTGAAAATCCCGCCCCACAGCGCCGCACCCGCTTCGCCAACCGAGCGCGAGGAGGACACCTCGTATGCGCCCACCCAATGGCGCAGGAACAATACCAGCGGAACCCCGATCACAATCAGCAATCCCAACCGGAATTCAGGGTCACGCAATATGCCAACCCGCGCCGTGGACAGCGTGTCATTGGAAAAGGTCAGGCGCGACAATGCAAACAGCAAAAACAGCGCAATCACCGCCTCTCCGATCAATCCGGCATGGGCGTTTTGCACGCCACCAACGGGTGAAATGCCCGATGTCGACAGGGTCGACATGGCGTGACAGGCCGCGATCAGCGCATCCTCGCCCAGCACCACCAACAACAGCCACAACACCGCAGTCAGCCCCGTGTAAATCGGGATAAGCCGTTTGCCGACCCGGATGATACGGGTCTGCGGATCAACCAGCGAAAACTGCGACAGGCGTTCACCCTGCCCCGGTTCGGCGGTTGCTGTGACCTCGAATCCGCCCAGTGACAGCGGCGCAAGGATCGCCGCCGCCGAAGTCCAGACCAGCAAACCGCCCATCCACCCCACCATGGCGCGCCACAGGTGCAACGTGCCCGACAGGCGGTCGGGTTCGAAATGCGGCATTCCGGTTGTGGTCAGGGCCGATACCATTTCGGCATAGGCATTCAGGAATGTAGTGTTGCGCAGGGCCTCGTAAAACGGGACGGCCAGCATCAGCGGCAAAAATGCGAATGCCGCGAACAGCGCCGCCAGATTGCCCATTTCGCGGTAACGGCGCGGCACGGTGGCACGCGCAACACTGATCAGGGTGACGATGATCAGCCCCAACAGGCCCGAATAGAAAAACGCCCGCGCCTCGTGGTGGCGTTCATTGGCCAGCGCATGAAACGCCGGCACAAACATCGCCGCCGCACCGATCCCCGCAAGGATCAGAAACAGCGGCTGATTGGCGATCCGGCGCGGCATATCAGAAAAAGTCGATCGAAACTTGCAGCAGGCGCTCGACCTCGGGCACGTCTTTGGACAGCGAGAAGATCACGATGGTATCGTTCTTTTCGACCTTCATGTCGCCCGTGGGTTTCATCACCTGATCGCCCTTGCGGATGGCGCCGATCAGCACGCCCTCGGGGAAATCAATGTCACGCACGGCGCGCCCCGCAATCGGGGATGTGTCCAGCACCTCGGCCTCGATCACCTCTGCTTCGGCGTCACCAACAGAATATACCCCACGCACACGGCCATGGCGGATATGGCGCAGGATCGACGACACCGTTGTGGCACGCGGGTTGATATAGGCATCGACCCCCAGCGGCGGCAGCAATGGCACCAGCGTTGGATCGTTGATCAGGGCAATCGCCATGGGGCAGCCCTCGGCCTTGGCGCGCACCGCCGCCAGCATATTGGTTTTATCGTCGTCCGTGATGCACAACACCGCATCGGCGCGGGCAATTGCCGCCTCTTTCAACAGGCCGGCATCCAACCCGTCGCCATGTAAAACGATGGTGCGTTCCAGCGCATCGGCAGCGATTTCCGCCTGTTTCCGGTTGCGTTCAATCACCTTGACGCGAATCCGGTCAACGCGGGTTTCCAGCGCACGCGCCACCGACAGGCCCACATTGCCACCACCGATAATCACCACGCGTTTCTGGGTTTTCATCGTCTTGCCGAATACCTCGAGCGTGCGGCGCACGTCCTCGGACACGGCCATAACGTAACAATCGTCGCCTTCGAACAGCTGGTCACCGGGATCAGGGGCAAACAGGCGCCCACGGCGGCGAATTCCCACAACCACAGCCCGCAGGGTGGAAAACAGATCGGTCAACTGGCGCAGGGGCGTGTTTACGACCGGGCAATCCTCTTCGATGGTGATGCCCAGCAATTGCGCCCTGCCGTCCAGAAATGTTTCCGTGTCAAACGCGGCGGGCGAGGCAAGCCGTTGCAGCGCCGCCTCGGCCACCTCTTGTTCGGGGCTGATGCGCACATCAATCGGCAGATGGTCACGACGATACAGATCGCCATACTCGGATTTCAGATATGAATTGGACCGCAAACGCGCAATTTTGCGCGGGATCGAAAACACCGAATGCGCCACCTGACAGGTGACCATATTTACCTCGTCCGAATAGGTGGCGGCGATGATCATATCGGCATCGCGCGCCCCGGCACGGTCCAGCACATCGGGGTAGGATGCAAACCCCGTCACCCCCTGCACATCCAGCGTATCAGTGGCGCGGCGCACCAGATCGGGATTGTTGTCCACCACCGTCACATCGTTTTTTTCGCCCGACAGATGGCGCGCAATTTGCCAGCCAACCTGCCCCGCACCGCAGATGATCACTTTCATGCGCAAAGCCCTTCTTTGCCTAATGGCACCGGGGTTCTGCTTGGCATGGGGGCGCTGCGTGGTCAATTGGATTGTCTTTTGCCGCACCGCGGGTCAATCTGTGACAACGTGGGGTTTCATCAGCTATCAAGAGGTCGCAATGCGGGGCAATATGACGGGATCACAGGGGCGTTTGCTGTTGGCAGGGCTGGCTATTACATTAGCTTCGGGGTGTTTTCCATTGAAAACATGGTATAAACCGGGCGGCAGCGTGGCACGTATGCAAAGCGACCTAACGGATTGTCAGGTCGGCGCGCTGAACAAGGTCCCCAATAAGATCGTCACCGGCATGACGCCGATCCGCTGGATTCCGGTGCGTCACTGCCACCCGAAAAAGGGCTGCGTCACCGAATATGAAATGGCCGGTGGCATGCCCTATCAATACGATGCTAACAATGAATTGCGCGGGCGCGTCACCGCCCAATGCATGGCGCGGGGCGGTTACAGCATGGCCGATATCGCGCCCTGCCCAGATTCCATCCGCGTCAAAGCCCCCAAAACCCAAACCAAAGTGATGCCCGCACTGACCGCCAATTCATGTTCCGTGCGCCATTCCGATGGCAGCTGGGTCATCCTGACCAAAGGCTAACCCTCTGGTATTTTGGTGAAACAGGCCGTTATCCGGCCTGTTCTTCAACCTCGTCATCCTCGACCCGCGCAAACCGCGCACCTGCCTTGGATGTGGTCACCACGCCCAGTGATTTCAGCTTCCGGTGCAGGGCCGACCGTTCCATCCCGACGAAATTTGCCGTGCGGCTGATATTGCCGCCAAATCGGTTGATCTGCGTCAGCAGGTATTCGCGCTCAAAAGCTTCGCGGGCTTCGCGCAGGGGCAGCGTGGCCAAGGCCCCCGACAGCACCACGCGCCCCTCCTCGGCGGGCTTTTCCTCTTCGGCGGGCAGGTCCGATGCGGCAATCGGGCCGGTGCCGTCGCCCAGTATCAGCACCCGTTCAATCAAATTGCGCAACTGGCGCACATTGCCGGGCCATGTCATGGTCTGCATCAGGGCCACGGCGTCCTCGGTCAGCTCGCGCAGGGGTAACCCTTGGGTTTTGTTGAACATTTCAATGAAATGACCGGCCAGTTCGGGAATGTCCTCGCGCCGTTCCACCAGCGGCGGCACGTTGATCGGCACCACGTTCAGACGGTGATACAGCTCTTGGCGGAAACGACCCTGGGCGATCTCTTCCTCCAGATCGCGGTTGGTGGATGAAATCACCCGCAGGTCAACGCGCACCTTGTCAGACCCGCCAACGCGTTGAAATTGCTGATCCACCAGAACGCGCAGGATCTTGCTTTGCGTGCCTTCGGGCATGTCGGCCACTTCGTCGAAATAGATCACACCGCCATGGGCCTGCTCCAGCAACCCCTGTTCGACCCCGCGTTCGGGGCTTTCGCGGCCAAACAGCACTTCCTCCATCCGGTCGGACCCGATCGAGGCACAGGCGACCGACATAAACGGCGCATCGGCGCGACCCGAATGGGTGTGGATGTAACGCGCCGCCACCTCTTTGCCCGCGCCCGCAGGGCCGGTCAGCATCACGCGCCCGTTGGATTTCGTAACCTTATCCAACTGCCCCAGCAGGGTCTTGAACGATGGCGACACCCCGACCATTTCAGCCGAGGTCACGTCCTTGCGCCGCAGCGTGGTGTTTTCACGCCGCAGGCGGCTGGTTTCCATCGCGCGCCGGATCACCACCAGCAACTGGTCGATATTAAACGGTTTTTCGATGAAATCATAAGCACCCTGTTTGATCGCCCCCACCGCAATTTCGATATTGCCATGGCCGGAAATGATCACCACCGGCACATCGGGATTGTCGCGTTTCACCGTTTTCAGGATGTCCAACCCATCCATCCGGCTGTCCTTCAACCAGATGTCCAGCACCATCAGCGCGGGCGGTTCGTCATTCACCGCATTCATGGCCTCGTCGGAATTTCCTGCCAGACGGGTGGCATAGCCCTCGTCCTCCAGAATGTCCGAGATCAACTCGCGGATATCACGTTCGTCGTCAACAATCAGGATGTCACTCATATCGTCCTCAAGCAGTTTCTTCTTGTTTCAGGTCGGGGATCACCCCGGCTAACGGAAGGCGGATCACCGCCATGGCGCCAAAATGTGTAGCGCCGTCAAAGGGTTCGGCGTCTTCCAATGTCAGGGTGCCGCCGTGTTCTTCGATGATCTTTTTGACGATGGGCAGGCCCAGGCCTGTGCCCTCGTCGCGGGTGGTTACATAGGGTTCAAACAGGGCGGCACGGTCCTCGGGCAGGCCGATGCCATTGTCTGAAATTCGGATTTCTGCCGCGTCATTCTGGTGACGGGTCTGCACATGAATGCGGGGTTTGTGCCCCTCGGGCGCGCTGCCCCTGGCGACCATCGTGCCAATCGCCTCGCCTGCATTTTTCAACAGATTGGTCAGCGCCTGATGGATCATGGTCGCGTCCAGTTCCGTGTCCAGCGATGCAGAATCCAGATCGGTGGTGATGGACACATCGGGCTGGCCCTGTTGTTGCAACAGCACCGCATCGCGCACCAACTGGGTGATGCTTTCGGGGCGGGTTTCGGGTTCGGGCATGCGGGCGAATTTTGAAAATTCATCAACAATACGCCGCAAGTCATTGGTTTGACGCACAATAACGCCAGTCAGCTGCTCCAGAGATCCGGCATTTTCATCGTCCAGATGGCGGGAAAATTTACGTTTGATCCGTTCGGCGGACAGTTGGATCGGGGTCAGCGGGTTTTTGATTTCATGGGCAATACGGCGTGCCACATCGCCCCAAGCGGCCATGCGCTGCGCCGATACCAGATCGGTCACATCATCGAATGCCACCACATATCCTTCCAGCCGCCCTTCGGTATTGCGCCGCCGCGCCATGCGCACCAACAGGTTTTCCTGCATGCCGTTGCGCGCGACCTTGACCTCTTCTTGCATCGCCTCCTGGCTGCTTTCCTTGAGCCGTTCAAACAGCGGCCCGAATTCCGGCACCGCCACCGCCAGCGACAGCGATGCGTGGTCCTCTTGCCAATCCAGCAGACGTTCCGCCGAACGGTTCACAAAGGCGACCTTGCCGCCCGCGTCCAGCCCCACAACCCCCGAAGTGACCGAGGATAAAACGCTGTCAAACATCCGGCGTCGGCGCTCGATCTGGCGGGTGTTGTCCAGCAGGGTTTCACGCTGCCCCTTCAACTGGCGGGTCATCTGGTTGAAATAACGCCCCAACATGGCGATTTCATCATCGCCTTCTTCTTCGATCACCTGCACATCCAGATCGCCCGCCCCGACCCGTTGCGCGGCCCCTGCCAGACGGCCCACGGGGCGCGACAGACGTTCGGCAAACCACAGCCCCAGCCAGACAGCCGCCAAAATCAGGATCACCGCAAAGCCCAGATAAACAAGGCCGAATTCAAACAGCACCCTGCCCCGCTCGCTCTCTAATTGTTGGTAAAACCGCGCCGTTTCCTGCGTTTCATCTAACAGGCCCAGCAATTCACCATCGACATCGCGCGACACGTATAAAAACCTGTCCACAAAGGCATCCAGCGGCACCAATGCGCGAAATTCGTTGTTCTCCCAATCCTCGATAATCAGAATGCCGAACTCTTGGGCCTCGGCCAATTGGGTATTGGTTGGTTTTTCGAAATCAAACAGGTATGAGCGTTCACCGCGCGCGCGAATTTCACCTGTGCCATCAATCAGATAGGCCTCGCGCAACCCGCGCTGGATCTGCGATTGCCCCTGCGACAGGACCTCGGTTGCGGGCACGAAATAGGTGATCTCGCGGGCGGCATCAATGATGCTTGCCAGCGCTTTGGCATCCTTGGTCAGGTCGTTGCGGTGTTCGTCCTCATAGGCCTGCGCCGCCTCGAGCGATGACCCGACCACCTGGCGCACACGGTCCGAAAACCAGCCCTCTAGCCCGACATTCACAGTCAGCGCGGCGAAAATCGCGACCGAAACCGTGGGGATCAACGCCAATAGCGCAAAAACGCCGGTCAGCCGCAAATGCAACCGCGACCCCGCCGAACGCGCACGCCGCGCCGCAACCAATGCCACCACCCGTTGCAGCACCAATGCGGCCACCACCAGCACGTAAACGAAATCGGCCAGCAGGATCAGCCGCAACCCGACAGCAGAGCCACCCTGATCCAACGGACCAAGCATAAGAAAAGTGAACAGCGCCAGAACCGGCCCCAGAATCACCAACCCGAAAGTGGCGATGGTTTGCACGCGCTTTTGCCGTCTGAGCCTGTTCAGACGTTGCCACGTGCTTCTTCTGCGTGCCCGTGATGCCACAGGTCACTCCTGTTCTGATGTGGCGCGTGATGCGCCTTACCGCCATATGTTGTGGTCTTGCGGGATGTTGAAGCCCCACCGCCACGGTTGTGTGGCGATATTACATCAGTTTGCGTCGCCGTGTCACGCGAATATCCAGATCAGTGATTTTCTTTCGCAATGTATTGCGGTTGATGCCCAGCAGATCGGCGCATTTTGCCTGATTTCCGCCTGTCGCCTCTAGCGAAATCTCAATCAACGGCGTTTCGATTTCACGCAGGATTCGGGCATGCAGGCCGGGGGGCGGCAACATATTGCCATGCAGGTCGAAATAGCGGCGCAGATGCCGCGCAACCGAGGCCGACAGCTTTTCCGTGTCTGTCGCGCCACCCAACGCCGGTTCGACCTCGGGTTGGTTGCCGAACACGGTTTCCACCTCGGCACGGGTGATTTCATCGGTGCGTGCGGTCAATACCAGACGGCGGATCGCATTTTCCAACTGGCGCACGTTGCCGGGCCATGAATAGACCCGCATCAGCTCTAGCGCATCCTTGGAAAACACCCGTTTCGGCGCGCCTTCGCGCTCGGCGCGGGCCAGAAAATGCTCGGCCAATAGCGGAATATCATCCACACGTTCACGCAGTGACGGCACCGCCAGCGCCGCGCCGGACAGGCGATAATACAGATCCTGACGCATCTGCCCCTGCTCCATCGCGTCCGCCAGATCGCGCTGACTGGTGGCCATGAACCGTGGCGTGGCATCACCGGGGCTGTCCATCATGCGCACGATGCGCGCCTGAATTTCCGCCGGAATATCACCGATTTCATCTATCAACAGCGTGCCGCCCTTGGCACGGGCCAACAGGCGCGCCGGCCCTTCGATGTCTTGCAATTCGCCCGCGGATACGGTGATGAATGGCAGGTTCCGCCGATCCGAAAAATCGTGAATTGCCTTTGAAATCAGTGATTTACCAGTGCCGCTTTCGCCTGTGATCAATACGGGCAGGTCGGTGTTCATCACCTTGGCGATCAGGCGATACAGCGATTGCATCCCTTCGGTCCGCCCCACCAAGGGCAGTTCATCCGGTCGCTCCACATCGTCAGTGATCGCCGCGCGTGTCGCAGGGGCGCTGTGTTTGCGCGATTCCAGCGCACGCGCCGTGCGCTTCATCAGATCAGGCAAATCGAACGGTTTGGGCAAGTAGTCATAGGCCTCGGCCTCGGCCGCCTGAATCGCCGTCATGATGGTGTTTTGCGCCGAAATCACGATGACGGGCAATCCTGGCCGGTCCGCCGCAATTTTTGGCAGCATTTCCAGACCGTTACCATCGGGCATCATCACATCGGAAATGACGACATCGCCCTTGCCCTCGCCGACCCAGCGCATCAGCGTGGTCAGCGAAGATGTCGCATGCACCTTGCACCCGGCCCGTGTGAGGGCCTGCGTCAAAACGGTGCGAATGGTGCGATCGTCATCAGCGACGAGAACGGTTCCGTCCATATGGGTTACTCCTTGGTGCTGCGGGCACGGCCCGAATTGCGTTTGCGCGGCTCTTCGGCCAGCGGCAGGGAAAGTCGGAAATTCGTGCGCCCGGGGATGGAATCGACAGAAATCCAGCCGCCATGATCGGAAATGATCTTGCTGACCAGCGCCAGACCCAGCCCGGTGCCGTTTTCACGCCCCGATACGAAGGGGTCGAAAATATCGCCTGCAATGTCATCAGGCAGGCCGGGGCCGTCGTCGATCACCTCGATCTGAAGCGGCAGGGATTGGCTGCTGCCATCGGTTTTACGCAGCCGGAAACTGTGTTCGTAATAGGAATGCAACCTGATGGTTCCTCCTTTTGAACCAGTGGCTTCTGATGCGTTCTTAATCAGGTTCAACACCACCTGAAGCAGCTGATCCGGGTCACCCAATGCCATCGGCAGCGAGGGGTCGTAATCCTCGACGATCTTCATATGGGCGCCAAATCCCAACAGGGCAGACCGGCGCGCACGGTCCAGCACATCATGCAGATTGACGGGTTTCACATCGGGGCGTGACAGGTTGCCGAACTGTTCAACCTGTTCCAGCAATTTCACGATCCGGCGCGATTCAGCGACAATCAGATCGGTCAGTTCCTGATCTTCCTTGGACAATCCCATCGACAGCAACTGCGCCGCGCCGGTGATCCCCGCCAGCGGGTTCTTGATTTCATGCGCCAGCATTTCAGCCATGCCAATCGCGGATTTCGCGGCGGATTTGACCGAATGGCTTTGCGTCATGCGCCCGGCCAGTTCACGCGGCGAAATCAGAAAAATCATTTGGCCCGGCTGGCCCTGAACCGGAGCAATCTGGATGTTGCAATGCAGCGGCGCACGTTCGCCGGTGCCGACATCGACATCGTTCACAAACAACGGCGTGGCATGGGCACGGGCGCGGGCAAATGCCTCTTCCAGCGGGGCGTCGATCATCACCTTATCCCAAACCGGCTGGCCGATGATCTGTTTGACCGATGCGTTCAGAAACCCTTCGGCGGCGGAATTGGCATCAATGATCATGTCACTGGCATCAACGATCAACCCGGGAACAGGAAGCGAGGACCAAAGCACGTTTTCGGTATCGTCATGGGGGTCGTTCATGGTCATGCCGCCTTTACCTTGGCATCAAGAAGCGCATCGGACAGCCGCGCCAAAACAAGTGCGGGCGATTGCAGCGTCAGCATTTCACGCCGCGTGACAGCATTGGTTTCGGCCTGATCCATATACCACCCCAGATGTTTGCGAAACGTGCGTGCCCCCAAATCAGCGCCATAAAAAGATAGCGCGTTTTCATAGTGTTGTGCGACCATGTTCACGTAATCCTTTCCTGTGGGAATCTGCGGTTCCGGCATGCCGAACAGATCATGTGCAATCACCGCCAGCAGCCACGGTTGCCCCTGCGCACCGCGCCCGATCATCACGCCATCGGCGCCCGATTGATCCAGCGCCATTCGGGCAGAGCCGGAATCCACAATATCGCCATTGGCCAGAACCGGCACGGAAACGGCGCGTTTGACTGCACCAATCGCGACCCAATCGGCGGCACCTTTGTAAAACTGGCAACGGGTGCGGCCATGGATGGTGATCCGGCGCACCCCTGCATTTTCCGCCCGCCGCGCCAGATCGGCGGCGTTCAGGCTGTCGTCATCCCAACCCAGCCGGGTTTTCAGGGTGACGGGGATGTTGACCGCCCCGACCACTGCTTCGATCAGGCGCAGGGCGTGGTCAGGTTCGCGCATCAGGGCCGACCCCGACATGCCGCCCACCACCTTTTTCGCGGGGCAGCCCATGTTGATGTCGATGATGGCTGCGCCGTTGGCTTCGACCATGCGGGCGGCCTCGGCCATCCAATAGGGATCGCGCCCTGCCAGTTGCACGGCGGTATTGCCCTGATCCAACCCCAGTTCGGCCCGCGCACGGGTGTCGGGTTTGGCCTGCACCATTTCCTGACTGCCCACCATTTCCGACACGACCAGCCCTGCGCCAAACCCCGACACGAGGTTGCGAAACGGCAGGTCGGTGATTCCGGCCAGGGGGGCCAGCGCGACAGGAGGTGAAAGGGTAAGTTGGTCCATAGACAATTTCGCGTGCCTAATCCTTATGCAACGCCTATTGCCTAAATCACGTTCGGGCCAGTCACAACACGTGGAATGATGTATTTCGCATCACTTTACCACACATGCCTAATTTTTAGTCACCTCATCCGGCGTTGCCCTTGCCCGCCAGCCGCCCTATTCAGGACAGACCCGAAGGAGAGGCCAGAATGACCACCGCCGCCATTATCGTCGCCGCAGGGCGCGGCACCCGCGCAGGCGGGCCGGAGCCAAAGCAATGGCAGCGCATTGCGGGCGCGCGGGTGCTGGATCATACGCTGGTGCGTTTCCAAAACCATCCGCGTGTGGATCGCATCGTTCTGGTTCTGCATCCTGATGATATGCCCCTTGTTTCCGGCGTGGAATCCGTCGCTGGCGGCGCAACCCGCGCAGCCTCGGTTCGGGCGGGGCTGGAAACCCTGCAAGATCAGGATATCCAGCGCGTTCTGATCCATGATGTGGCACGGTGTTGTGTGCCCGATACGGTGATCGACGGCGTTCTGGATGCGCTGGACACATCGACAGGCGCGGCCCCTGCCCTGGCCGTCACCGATGCGCTATGGATCGGGGCCGATCAGCAGGTCAGGGGCGTTCAACCACGCGACGCCCTGTTTCGCGCCCAAACACCGCAAGGGTTCCATTACAATGCCATTCTGGATGCCCACCGCGCATTTACAGGCGATGCCGCCGATGATGTGGCCGTGGCCCGCGCCGCTGGCATGGCCGTGACCATCACACCCGGCCACGAGGACAACCTGAAAATCACCGCCCCCGAGGATTTCGCGCGGGCCGAAACAATACTGCGAGGGCAAATGGATATAAGGCTGGGCAACGGGTATGACGTGCATCGGTTTTGCGATGGCGATCAGGTATGGCTGTGCGGGGTCAGCGTGCCCCATGATCGCGGGCTGGACGGGCATTCTGACGCCGATGTGGGGATGCATGCGGTGACCGATGCGATTTATGGCGCATTGGCCATGGGTGACATCGGGCGGCATTTTCCCCCGTCAGATCCGCAATGGAAGGGCGCGGCCAGCCATATTTTCCTGACCCATGCCTGCGAACTGGCCCGCGATATGGGGTATGATATCAGCAATATTGACTGCACCCTGATCTGCGAACAGCCCAAAATCACCCCCCATGCCCCTGCAATGCAGGCAGAAATGGCGCGGATCATGGGGCTGGATGCGGGTCGCGTGTCGATCAAGGCAACCACATCAGAACGGCTGGGCTTCACCGGCCGCAAAGAAGGCATCGCGGCCATCGCAACGGCCGCATTGGTAAAACCATGAGCATCGCACATCTGATCGCAACCTTTTTCGGCGTCGGGCATCTGCGCCCCGCTCCCGGCACATGGGGATCAGCGGCGGCGCTGCCCGTGGGCTGGGCCGTTTTTGCCATCGGCGGCCTGCCCCTGTTCACCATCGGGATCGCGCTGGTGTTTTTTGGCGGCTGGTGGGCCACGGCCATGGAGACCCGCGGCAAAGCCGATCACGACCCGTCGGAAATTGTGATAGACGAGGTCGCAGGCCAGTGGATCGCCCTGTTGCCCGTGATGATCGGGCTGTCGCATTCCGGCGCGCCCGCGCTGGCGCTATGGCCCGGTTGGGTGACGGCCTTCATCGGGTTCCGGTTTTTCGACATCCTGAAACCGGGTCCGGTTGGTTGGGCCGACCGGCGCGGTGATGCGCTGGGTGTGATGCTGGATGATGTCATTGCGGGGGTGTTTGCCGCCATTCTGGTGGGGCTTGGCGCCTATGTCAGCCACGGGGTTCTGGGGCTATGAGCGCCGCAGACGTTTTATCAGCCGCCCGCGCCCGTGGCTGGAAAATCGCCACCGCAGAAAGCTGCACCGGCGGTTTGATCGGCGCAGCATTGACCGCGGTCGCAGGCAGTTCGGATGTGTTTGACCGCGGGTTCATCACCTATTCCAACGCCGCCAAACAGCAGATGCTGGGCGTGTTGCCCGCCACGCTGAACGCCCATGGCGCGGTATCCGAACAGGTCGCGGGCGAAATGGCGGCGGGGGCGCTGGCGCGATCCGATGCGCAGCTCGCCGTGTCGGTCACAGGTATCGCAGGCCCCGGCGGATCAGACCACAAACCCGAAGGCCGCGTGTGTTTCGGGCTGGCCGGGCCAAACGGCGTGATCAGCGAAACCGTGGATTTCGGCGCATTGGGCCGCAGCAATGTGCGTGCCGCCACAGTCCGGCACGCGCTGGAATTGCTGCGGCAATTCGCGTCTTAAAACCGCCCTGATTTCAAACAAAACCCAAAATTATCGCACAATATTTAGGCTTTTCACAAACCGCCCATGTTTTACGCGGTATTTTTGACTCCTGCCGCTTTCTTTGCCGACATAAATACGCTTGATCCCCGCCCAACAGGTCCAAACGACCGAGGGAGGGACAATTTATGAACGCAGCAGATACCGCATGGATCATCGTCGCAACGGCGCTGGTTCTATTTATGACATTGCCGGGGCTTGCCCTGTTTTACGGCGGGCTGGTGCGGGCGCGCAATGTGCTTAGCGTGTTCATGCAATGCTATGCCATCGCCTGCTTGATGAGCATCCTGTGGCTGGCCTGCGGCTATTCCATCGCCTTTGGCGGGGACGGCCCGTATTGGGGTGGCCTGGACAAGATGTTCCTGAACGGGGTCACAGCCGATACCGTCGCGGGCACCATCCCCGAGGTGCTGTTTTTTGCGTTTCAGATGACATTTGCCATCATCACCCCCGCCCTGATCGTCGGCGCCTATGTCGAACGGATCAATTTCGGCTTTGTTCTGCTGTTTTCGGGGCTGTGGATGCTGGTCTGTTACGCCCCCGTCACCCATTGGATCTGGGGCGGCGGATTTCTGGCCGATGGCGGAATTTTCGGCGCGGTCGGGGTAAAAGATTTTGCAGGCGGCATCGTGGTGCATGAAACCGCAGGCATCGCGGCACTGGTGCTGGCCGTGATGCTGGGCGCACGGCGCGACCATTCCAAACCGCCACATAACCCCGGTTACGTGATGATCGGCGCGGCGATGCTCTGGGTTGGCTGGTTCGGGTTCAATGGCGGATCGCAGCTGGCGGCCGATGGCGGCGCGGCGATGGCCCTGACCGTCACCCATATCTCCGCCGCCACCGCATCGCTGACTTGGGCATTGTGGGAACGTATCAAATTCGGCAAGGCATCGCTGGTTGGCATTGTGACGGGCACCATCGCGGGGCTTGCATCCATCACGCCCGCATCCGGTTTCGTCGGCCCGGTCGAGGCCCTTATCATCGGTGCGGTTGCCGGTATCCTGTGTCAGGAAATGGTCAATGTGATCCGCAACAAATTCAAAATCGACGACACGCTGGATGTGTTTGCGGTGCATGGTGTGGGTGGTATTTTCGGCACCATCATGATTGCCGTGTTCGGCGCCGGATCATGGGCGGCGCAACTGGGATCACTGGCCATTGTTGGTGTGTTCACGCTGGTCGTATCGGTGGTGCTGGCCAAACTGGTCGGGTTCATCATCCCGATTCGGGTGGATGCGGAAACCGAAACCAGCGGGCTGGATCTGGCCGTTCACGGCGAACGCGCCTATGATCACCGCTCTTAACTTTGCCGCCTAAGGCATTGATAAAAAGAAAAGCCCCTGCAACAGCGGGGGCTTTTTGCATCATGAGGGGCCGCGCCTAGTCCCCGCCATACAGTTTGTCGGCCCGGCGTTCAAACGCGCGCACGATACGCTGCATCGCCTCGTTGAACACCAGCCCGATAATGCCCTGCAAAACCGCATTCTTGAATTCGAAATCAACAAAGAATTTCACGTCACATCCGCCATCCACATCGCTGAACGCCCAGTTCGACCGCATATATCTGAACGGCCCATCCAGATATTCGGTGTCGATCTTTTTATCATCAGGCCAAAGGGTTACGCGTGATGTGAACCTTTCGCGGAACACTTTGAAACTGATCACCAGATCGGCTTCCATCACATGTGACCCGTCTGCCTGTGGCGTGACGGATCGCACCCGCGCCGCCGCGTTCCACGGCAAAAACTGCGGATAACTGCCAACATCCGCCACCAGATCATACATCTGTTGCGCGCTATACGGCAGGCGGCGGGTTTCGGAATGTGTGGGCATGTGACCCCTTTTCGCATGACATCCGCCCCCCATGTCGTAAAATTCGCCCAGAAATTCAAGGGGGTGCCCATGCCACAGCGGCCATATGTCATAGATCAGATGATCAGCGCGAAACAAATCGCCGCAAGGATCGAGGAATTGTCGAGCGAGATCGAGCGCGAATATTCCGATACCGACAAACTGGTTGTGGTCGGATTGCTGCGCGGGTCATTCGTGTTCATCGCCGATCTGGTGCGCGAAATCGACCTGCCGGTCGAGGTCGACTTCCTGGAGGCATCCTCCTATGGGGACAGCACCGAAAGCAGCCGGGAAGTGCGTATTCTCAAGGACTTGCGCGGCCAAATCGAAGGGCGCGACGTGCTGGTCGTCGAAGATATCGTTGACACAGGTTTCACCCTGCACCACGTGTTGCACCTGCTGGAATCGCGCAATCCACGCAAGCTGCGCACCATTGCATTGCTGGATAAACCGATCCGCCGCGAAGTCCCGATGAAGGCCGACTGGACAGGTTTTGAAATCCCCGATGAATTCGTGGTGGGCTATGGCATCGACTTTGCCCAACGCAACCGCAACCTGCCATTCATTGGTAAGGTCCGGTTTACGGATGTGGAAGTATAAGATTAAAAACCCTGTGCAAGCTCTTGGGCTTGTTCGATTTCCGTATCCGTTAACCTGGCACGGGCCTGCGCACATGTGGCGGCAAATCCCGCCGCCTGTTCGGGGGATGCGTTGGATTCAGCCCATAGGCAATAGGCATAGGCCAGCGGGTTGTTCTGCCAGTATCCCGGCTGGTCCAGCATGAACCATGCAAGGTTCACGGCGGCGTTGGTGTCGCCCAGTGCCACGGCCTCTTGATACAGGGCAAATGCTGCCGTCGGGTCTTTGGGGCCGCCCATGCCCATTTCGTGCATCAAGGCCAGATTGCCCATCGCCGCGCCGTATCCCATGGCGGCAGCGCGGGCAAACAATGCGCGGGCGCGCTCCTCGTCCTTGGCCACGCCCAGCCCCTGACGATATAAATCGCCCAATGCCACCCCCGCCTGCGGCGATCCCATTTCCAGCGCCACACCAAACAACGCCGCCGCGCCCGCCGGATTGGCCACGCCGGCCACCCCGTCGCGCATCATGCCCGCGCGCATGAAAAACGCCTGTGGGTGGCCCTGTTTCATCGCTGCATCAAACCATTTCGCCGCCTCTTGCGGGGCGTCGCCTGTGTTAAGAATGATTAACCCAAGCTGGTATTGCGCCGCATCCAGACCCGCATCGGCGGCCTTGCCCAGCCATTCGGCGGCCAAACGCGGCTCTGCCGGTTTGCCCTGCCCGCTGGCATAGGCCAGGCCCAACACATATTGCGCCACCGGATCACCGTTGCGCGCCGCAGGTTCCAATGTTTTCAGGGCGTTGTCATGCGCGCCCGCCTCGTATGCACTGCGCGCCTCTGCAATCTCGTCTGTGGTTTGCGCAGCCGGGCACGCGGCCCAAAGAGCGAAACAAATTGTAAGGGCGCAGCGCATCTTGCTATCCTTTTTCTTGATTTCCCGACGCTACCGCGAAGCAGCGAAAAGGTTAAGAGGCCAGCGCTCACGCAACTGTGACAAGCGGCATTTGCGTTCGCGGGTAGGCTGAAACCGGCCCAGCACCTGGACATATATGTTATGGAGTATCAGATTATGCGCATCAAAACCGGACTTACCGCAGCCTTCCTTGCCCTGTCGTTAACCACTGCGGCATCCGCCGAAAACCATATGGACAAAGCGCTAGAAGACGCCAAAGACGCCCGCGAAGCACATATGGAGCTGTATTCGTTCAACATGTCCTTGTTGGGTGGAATGGCCAAGGGCGCCCTGCCCTATGACGCGGATAGCGCAGGCAAGGCCGCGGATTCGCTGGCGGCGTTAACCATGATGGACCAAACCCGATACTGGATCGAAGGCAGCGACGAAATGTCGATTGACGACACCCGCGCCAAACCGGAAATCTGGGAAAATATGGCCGATTTTCAGAAAAAAGAGACGGATTTGATCGCAGCCGCCAAAGCAATGCAGGGTGCCGCAAGCCAGTCCCTTGAGGCGTTGCAGGGCGCAATCGGCCCGCTGGGCGGGGCTTGTGGTGCCTGTCACAAGGTTTACCGTGCGCCAAAGACCTGAGTTTATCTAAGGGGGCGCTATGCGGAAAATCCTGCTGAACATCGGAAAACTGGCCGTATTTGCCGCTGTCGTTTTGTGGTTTTTTTCCGCGCCGCGCCCGCTGGATCAGGCCCAGTTTGACGGATTGACCGGCGATCTGGCGCGGGGGCAACACCTGTTCATTGCGGGGGGCTGCGCGTCGTGCCATGCCCCCGAAGGCGCGACAGGCGACGCAGCTTTGGTGATGGCAGGCGGGCGGGCGCTGGCCAGTCCCTTTGGCACATTTTACGCGCCCAATATTTCGCCCTCGAACAATGGGATCGGGGGATGGGACGCCTATGATCTGGGCCATGCGATGCTGCGCGGCACCTCGCCCGACGGGCGGCATTACTATCCCGCCTTTCCTTACACCAGTTACATCAAGTTAGAGCCGCAAGATATTGTAGACCTTAAATTATATCTGGATACCTTACCCTTATCCGATGCAATATCGCGCCCCCATGATGTCGGCTTCCCTTTTAACATACGGCGCGGTTTGGGCCTGTGGAAACGCCTGTATCTGAAAAATGGCTGGGTGATGCAAGACGCCCCCCAACAGGGCCGCAAACTGGTCGAAGCCCTGGGCCATTGCGGCGAATGCCACACCCCGCGCAATGCAATCGGCGGGCTGCAAACCGACCGCTGGCTGGCGGGTGCGCCGGACCCCTCGGGCAAAGGGCAGATTCCGAACATCACCCCCGGCGCATTGACATGGGAAACCGCCGATCTGATCTATTATTTTGAAAGCGGCTTTACCCCCGATTTTGACAGCGCAGGCGGGCATATGGCCGATGTGATTGAAAATCTGAAACGGTTGACGCCCGCAGACCGGACCGCCATCGCAGAGTATTTGACAGCACGTCCCGCCCTTGCACCCGATCCGCAATGACCGCGCGGCAATGGGTTGGCATCGCTGTTCTGGCATTGCTGGGGATCGGGCTGTGGCGCGGGGCACAAGCCCCGGAATCCAAACAGCCAAAGGGCGAACACTCTGCCCCGATTGAACGGCCAGAAAACGACATACCGGTCGTTGAAGGCGTCGCCATTATCAATGGTGAAATCAATTATGCCCAGTTCAACGGCTTTGTCGCCATGATGGCGCAGCATTCCGAAATCAAACGCTTGCGGATTTCATCCCATGGCGGATTGGTGCCAGCGGCGCGGGCGATTGCGCGTCAGGTCCAGCTGCACCAGATCGAGGTAGAGGCGGCGGGGCTTTGTGCTTCGGCTTGTATTCTGGTGTTTATGGCCGGGGAAAAACGGGTGCTGGCCCAGGGGGCGGAACTGGGGTTTCACCGCTGGCATGACGGCGGCATGGCGCATTTGTTCGGTCAGATTGACCCCGAAGAACGCGATGCGGAATGGTTGCGCGGGCGCGGCGTGGACCCGCAATTCGTGACGCAGATTTTCACCACCCCGCATGATAACCTATGGCGGCCAACCCGCGCAGAGCTGTTGGCCGCCGGAGTTTTGACGCAGTAAGCAGGGGGGGGACGGTTCACGCCTGTCCGAATTTCGCCATCCGGTTGGCGCGCAACCGCGCAAAATCATCGCCCGCATGATAGGATGAACGGGTCAGCGGCGTGGCCGACACCATCAAAAATCCCTTGCCGAATGCCGCTTTTTCATAGGCGGCAAATTCATCGGGATGAACGAAACGATCAACCGCGTGATGTTTCGGCGTCGGTTGCAGATATTGCCCGATGGTCAGGAAATCAATATCGGCGGCGCGCATGTCATCCATGACCTGATGCACGCCTTGTTTGTCCTCGCCCAGCCCGACCATGATGCCGGATTTGGTGAACATGGTCGGGTCCAGTTCCTTGACCCGTTGCAGCAGTCGCAAACTGTGAAAATATCGCGCGCCGGGGCGCACCTGCGGATACAGGCCGGGCACGGTTTCTAGGTTGTGATTGAATACATCCGGTTTGGATTTCACCACAATTTCAAGAGCTTCTGGACCACACTTAATGAAATCCGGCGTCAGGATTTCAATGGTGGTATTGGGCGCACGGTGGCGGATGGCACGGATGGTCTGGGCAAAATGTTCTGCGCCGCCATCATTCAGGTCATCGCGATCGACCGATGTGATAACCACATGGTTCAGCCCCAGTTTCGAAACGGCATCGGCCACGCGCCCCGGTTCAAAGGCATCCAATGTATCGGGGCGACCCGTTGCAATATTGCAAAACGTGCAACCCCGCGTGCAGATATCGCCCATGATCATCATGGTCGCATGCCCCTGCGACCAACATTCACCTGCGTTGGGGCATCCTGCCTCTTCGCAGACGGTGACCAGTTTGTTTTCGCGCATGATGCGATGGGTTTCGGCATATCCCTTTGACGTGGGCGCCTTTACGCGAATCCAGGCCGGTTTTTTCGGCTGGGCGTTGTCAGGGCGGTGTGCCTTTTCAGGGTGGCGCTGGTCGGGGATCTTGAGGTCGCGCAAGGGCTGTCTCGCTTATCAATGTGGCGCTGTATTAAGCAAGTATCATAAAGGCTGCGTTAAAAAAGGGAAAGCACCTGCATGACCGATATGCAAAGCGCGCAGAGCAAGGCATGGGATTTCACGATGCAGATGCAGAAAAACCCCTGCAATCCAAGGCGGTTACCCTGTCAAGCCAATGATATTGCCATATTAATTCCACCATGCGCGTGCAGAAAGCCGAGTTTCAACCCGACCTAAACCGTTCTAATTAGGGGGCAATGATTTCACAGTTCCAAACAGGAGAATGCGCATGAAACCCGGCGTGAAACTGCCCCAAGTGACCTTTCGCACCCGTGTCCGCGACGAATCCGTCGGCGGGCCGAACCCGTTTCGCTGGCAGGATATGACCACCGATGATTATTTCGCAAACAAGCGCGTAATCCTGTTTTCCCTGCCCGGTGCCTTCACCCCCACCTGTTCGACCTATCAACTGCCCGGATTTGAAAAAATGGCGGCTGATTTCGCGGCCAAGGGCATTGATGGCATTTACTGCATGTCCGTCAACGACAGTTTCGTGATGAATAAATGGGCCGAAGGTCAGGCGCTGAAGGCGGTCAAGGTGATCCCCGACGGGTCGGGCGAATTCACCCGCGCCATGGGCATGCTGGTGGCCAAGGACAATCTGGGTTTCGGGATGCGGTCGTGGCGCTATGGTGCCATCGTCAACAACGGCGTGATCGAAGCATGGTTCGAAGAGCCAGGCCGTTGCGACAACCACGGCGAGGACCCCTACGGCGAATCCAGCCCCGAAAACCTGATGAAATATCTGGAACAAGAGGCGGCTGTTGCGGCTGAATAACCCGCCATTATCGCGCCAAACCGGCCCGTCACGTTCCTGCGTGGCGGGTTTTTTTACCTTGTTTTGATCCGTTTACACCCCTGCCCCGTATCACCCCCGTTGATGTCGTAATTGTGTATCGCCGTTGAATGTTTCGGCCTATACGCACCGGGGCAAAAGCCATAATTTATAAGGCCAATCCAGTTCGGTGCTGTATTGTGCTGCCATGGCAGAGGAGAAACGAATGACGCAATCAGAGTTGCAAAACAGCATGACAGCCCGTTCAATTGTCGATGGCAATGATCTGGCCGCACTGGATTTGCTGCAAGGGCTGGAGGGCGCGTTTACGCTTTCGGTTCTTGATGCCTCTCCTGATTGTATCAAACTGCTCGATATGGACGGCTCGTTAAGCTTCATGAACCACAACGGTTTATGCGCGATGGAAATCGACGATTTCGCCGATGTCGACGGGCAGCCATGGCCCAGTTTGTGGCCAAGCAAAAGCCGTGCCTTGCTGACCGATGCCCTGGCTGCCGCGACCAGTGGCAAGGCCGCCAGTTTCGAAGCATATTGCCCCACGGCCAAGGGCGCGCCGCGGTGGTGGCATGTTTCGGTATCCCCGGTGCGCAACGGCGCGGGTGATGTTGTGCGCATTCTGGCGTCCTCACGCGACATCAGCGACCGCGTGATGCATGAACAAATGGTCGAAGCCGACAACGAGCGGCTGCAACGCGAGCTGGAGCAAAAGCGTGTCCTGCTGGCTGAAATCGACCACCGTGTGAAAAACTCCTTTACCCTGATTTCAGGGGTGTTGCGGATGCAAATGCGCGGGCTGGCGGCTGATGATGCCGCCCATTCCGCGCTGGCGGATGCCGCGACGCGCATTTCGACCCTTGCGCGGGTGCATGAACAGCTGCATTTCAACGCCGAAACCCGTGTGGTGCCATTCGCCCCCTATCTGGCCTCGCTGGTTGCGGATTTGGGGCAAAGTCTGGGACAGGTCGATCAGGTGCAGATCGGCGCGGTGGAAAATATGGAAATGCCCGCCGAACGCGCGATTGCCATCGGATTGATCGCGGCCGAATTTCTGGGCAATGCGTTAAAACATGGCGATGGCGGTGTGCGGGTGTCATTGGTTAAACGTGACGATGGCATGATGCGCTTGCAGGTGTCTGATGTAGGTCCGGGCCTGCCCGAGGGGTTTGCCCTCAGCGATGTCAAAGGGTTGGGAATGCGCATGGCGCAGGTCTATGCCGCGCAGGTTCATGGCACATTGGACTGTGGCAACAGTGACGATGGTGCGGATTTCTGGCTGGATTTTCCCTTATAAATTCAATGCCCTGCAAGGCAATTCTCATGCAGTCATGCCCGCCGCGATACGCGCCGCCCCCCGCAGGGCAATGCGATCATCCGTGACCAGAAACAGCCCCATCGCGGACAGTTGTGTTTGATATGGGCCCTGCCCCACCATCGCGTGATGCAGCGCGGCCCAATCAATCCGGCCCGACAATGCCTGCGCCACACCGCCGGTCAGATATATTCCGCTGTCCGGCAGGTGGACCAGTGCCACATCGTGCAAAAACAGCGCCAACGCTGCGGCCAGATCGGATTGCGATTTGCCTGCGGCCAATGCACGGCCTGATGCCTGATCCTCGGCCAGCACCGCATTTTTTTCGCCGCCCAGATACATATGTCCTGCCTCGGACGGGGGCACGAATGTGCGCCCGTCAAAGTCGTGGACAACGGCGGCATTCAACCCCGTGCCGATGTTGACGATCAGGGCGCGATCACCCTGCATTTGTGCAGGTCCGGCCAGATGACGGTGGGGTTTTTGCACCGCGCATAACCCGTGCCCCTGCCCCTGCATATCATTGACCAGCGTCACCTGCGCCCCACCCGTCAGCGCGGCCAGGCGCATCCTCTCCAACACCCATGGGTAATTTGTCAGCGTCAGCGATTGCCCTGCAACCGGCCCTGCCGCTGCAATACACAGCCTCCGGATCACGGGGGCGCCTTGCAAAAATGTGGCGATCAGGGATTCAGGATCGGGGAAATCGGCATTGGTGAAACTGGCCCATGTGTCGTCAACCAACAGGCCATCACGGGCCAGCGCCAGCCGCGTGTGGGTGCCGCCTATATCACCAACCAAATCCATACCGCCCCCCTGTTCACACCCCCATAAAAGCAAAAGACCCCGCCAATGACGAGGCCTTTCATAGCAATTTTCGCAAACCCTAGCCGCGACGACGGCGCCCGCCCGCGCGACCGCTGCGCGACCCGCCACCGGCTGCGGCCCCGCCCGTGGGGCGGTTGAATTGAATCCACTGCGTGCCGGACGGGTCCTGATCAATCAGGAAGTTGGCGGCGCGGATCGCCTCCATTTCCTTGCCTGCGCGGGGTTTGGTGCTGCCCAGACCGAACAGGGTCACGAATACCTCGTCATCCATATCTGCGGGCAATTCCAGACCTGCGGCGGCAACCTCGGCCTTTTTCTCGGCGATCAGTTTTTGCGTCACCGGCAGGGCGATCGGGTTCATAATGGCCGATGTCATGCCCGCCGTCATTGCCATCGGCAGGAATGCGTTGTTGATGCCGTGACGGTTGGGCAGGCCGAATGAAATATTGGATGCGCCACAGGTGGTGTTGACGCCCAGTTCATCGCGCAAACGCCGCACCAGCGTGAACACCTGCAACCCCGCCGTGCCCATGGCACCAATCGGCATCACCAAGGGATCAACCACAATGTCATGCGCCGGAATGCCGAAATCAGCGGCGCGTTCGACGATCTTTTTGGCCACGGCAAACCGCACCTCGGGGTCTTCGGAAATGCCGGTGTCATCGTTGGAAATCGCCACCACGGGGACGTTGTATTTTTTGACCAGCGGCAGCACCAGTTCCAGCCGCTCTTCTTCGCCTGTGACCGAATTCAACAGCGGGCGGCCTTCGCAGGCGGCCAGCCCGGCCTCTAGCGCGCCGGGGACGGAACTGTCGATGCACAGGGGCACGTCAACAATGGCCTGCACCCGTTCAATCAATTCTTTCATCAGCGGCGGTTCGACAAAGTTGTTGTCGGCGTAACGGGGGTCTTCGGCCATTTTATTGGTGAACACCGCACCCGAATTTACATCCAGCACCGTGGCCCCTGCGGCGACCTGCGCAATCGCGTCGGCCTCGACCGTGGAAAAATCGCCCAGTTCCAGTTCAGCGGCCAGTTTTTTGCGCCCTGTCGGGTTGATCCGCTCCCCGATCACACAAAAGGGCTGATCAAAGCCAATGATCGCGGTCTTGGTTTTGGATTCAACGATGGTGCGGGTCATATTCTATCCTTCTGAGGCAGCAGGAGCGCCGCCGTTCTGACTGGCCCATTGGGCGTTTGTCTTGATCCCGCCCAGCGGGAAAAAATGCACGGATTCAATGTTGAAATCCGGATTGGCGGCTTTGTGAGCGGCCAGTTTGGCAATCACATCGGTGGGTTCGTAGGGCAGCAACAGCTTGCTGACATCCATCGCGCGTTTTTGCAAAACCTTCAGCGACGGGCCAACACCACAAGCAACGGCAAATTTGATCAGGGTTTGCAATTTTGCCGGGCCAGCGATACCGATATGGATCGGCAGGGTGATGCCCTCGGCCGTTAAACGGTCGGCCCATGTAATGATGGGATCGGGATCAAATGCAAACTGTGTGGCAATCGCCATGGATGCATCACAGCGGTTGGCAAAATCGTTTTTGAAACGCAGCGCGGCCATCACGCCCTTGTCGCCGCTGGGGTCGATGTCACGATTGCCTTCGGGGTGGCCCGCAACGTGCAGCCGTTCGAACCCGTCAAACAATCCGGTTTCCAGCAATTGCATCGAATCCGAAAAATCACCGTGCGGCGCGGAAATACCTCCGGCCAGCAGCAGCGCCTGATGCACGTTCGCCTCGCCACGGTAACGTGCGATCCAATCGGCCAGCGTGGCCTTGTCGCGGATCGAACGGGCCGGAAAATGCGGCATCACGTTGAACCCGTCCGCCGTCAGGCGTGCGGCGGTGGCGACCATATCATTGATATCGGTGCCATCAATATGGGCGATGTAAACGCGGGTGCCCTCGGGCAGCAAGGCGCGGAAATCCTCGACCTTTTCGGCGGTGCGCGGCATCACCTCGATCGAATAGCCCTGCATGAAATCGGCCACAGCACCGGATACCGGACCAGAATCCGGCGCGCCTGTCGCCCCGTCACGTTTGCGAAAATTCAGCAAGGCCATAACGCCCTCCTTTAGCTGCCCATGGATCCGGCCAAGGCGCATTCACGCCCGCCCCCCGTTTTCAATCAACGCCTTCAGGCGCGGTTGGTCGTATTCGGCTTCCAGCCTTGCGGCCTCGGCCTCGGCGACGGTTTTGTCGTCACCATCAACGGGGTAAGGGTCTGCCTTGCGCCATTCGGCAAGGTAATCATCGGTATCGGCCGCGCCCGATTTCATCGCCGCGCGGTCAATCGCCTGTTCGAACCGTTCCGCCAGCACGCGTTTCACGCCGCGGCGTCCCTTGCCAACGATCACCTGCGCGGGGATATCCCGCCAGAACACTATGGTGACATCAGCCATCCGATTCCCTTTCCTCGTCTTTCCCATCTGTATGACGGGCGCATTACGACACATGGGCGAATTTCGACATTGCACCGGCGCGTTGCGACCTTTGGGGTGTCATGCGCAGGTAACAGGCGAAATATCCGCGCCCCCTTCTACCTTGGGCCACACGGGTTAAGCCATGGCTAAGCCACCCGCGCCCCATGAAAGTTTCCCATCATCATCATGAGTCATCAACAAGCAGTGACAGAGCTTGCACGCGCCCATGCGCCGACATAGGTTAGGGGCAACTCGAAATGGAGGGCGTGACTATGGCGCCCAAGCGTCCCGAAGGTGCGGGCGCATTCCCTATACCGGTTGAGAGCCCCGCGCCCAATCCGCCTGATCCGACCGCTCTCTACGGGGCATTGGATCTGGGCACGAACAGTTGTCGCATGTTGATTGCCCAGCCAAAGGGCTGTCAATTTCATGTGGTCGACAGCTTTTCTAAATCGGTCCAGCTGGGCCATGGGCTGGAAAAAACCGGCCGGCTTAGCCGTGCCTCGATGCAACGCACGGCGCAGGCGCTGCGCATCTGCCAGCAGAAACTGAAACGCCATAATGTGAAACGGATGCGCCTTGTCGCAACCGAGGCATGTCGGCGCGCCAAAAATTCCGCCGAATTCCTGCGCATGGTGAAACGCGAAACCGGAATCCAGCTGGAAATCATCGAACCCGAAGAAGAGGCGCGCCTGGCCGTGATCTCTTGCGCGCCGCTGGTCAGCACCAAAACCGAACAATTGCTGGTGGTTGATATTGGTGGCGGATCGACCGAACTGGTCTGGATCGACCTGTCCTCAGTGCCGCACCGCGAACGCCCCCGCGCCATCATGCGGCTGCACGCAGGGTTCCACGCCCCCGAAAGCATTTTCCCCGCTGCCAAGGTGGTGGACTGGATTTCGGTGCCCTTGGGGGTCGCCACCCTGCGCGACCAGTTTTCCGATGTCGATGACGACGCCGCACGTTTCGCCCTGATGTCTTGGTTTTTCGAAGAAAACCTGGAGGAGTTCGCCCCCTATAAGGATGAACAACCCCGCGAAGGGTTCCAGATCGTAGGCACATCCGGCACCGTCACCACGGTCGCCGCCTCGCATCTGGGGTTGAAACGCTATGACCGGACCAAGGTTGACGGGCTGCGCATGAGTTCGGATGAAATCGACCGCGTGATCCGTGGCTATCTGTCTCTTGGCCCCACGGGGCGGCGGCGTGATCCGCGTATCGGGCAGGACCGTCAGGCGCTGATCATGTCGGGGGCCGCGATTTTGCAGGCGCTGTTGCGGCTCTGGCCCACGGACCGTTTGTCGGTCGCTGATCGCGGCCTGCGCGAGGGGTTGTTATATGCGCAAATGAGCGCGGATGGCGTGCTAGAGGACGGCCCCTATTAACCACGGTGGCAGGCACAGGTGCGCCTGCCCTGCTTGCCGCCTTGCCCCGCGCCCCCCATATGGCGCATAAGGCCTGCAAACCTGACGCCCCGCCACCAGCCAGCCCCCTCCTACCTGACCCAAGGACGCCGACCATGACCGAGAAAAAGAAAAACATATCAGGGCGCGGCCAGCGTGATCTGACGGTTAAGGTGAAAACCGCGCGCGGGCGCAAGATGTCTTCCACCCTCTGGCTGCAACGCCAGCTAAACGATCCCTATGTCAAACGCGCCCAAGCCGAAGGGTTTCGTGGCCGCGCCGCCTATAAAATACTGGAACTGGACGATAAATACCGGTTTCTGGTGCCGGGGGCGCGGGTGGTCGATCTGGGCTGTGCCCCCGGCGGCTGGTGTCAGGTGGCGGTGGACCGCGTCAATGCCCTGGGCGAAAAACAGGGCAAACGCGTGGGCACCATTCTGGGCATCGACCTGCAAGAGGTGGACCCGATTGCGGGCTGCGAGCTGCACCAGCTGGATTTTCTGGAAGACGACGCCGACAACAAGGTCAAGGAATGGCTGGGCGGCAAGGCCGATGTGGTGATGTCGGATATGGCGGCCTCGGCATCGGGCCACAAACAAACCGATCACAACCGCATCATGGCCCTGTGCGAGGCCGCAGCCTATTTCGCATTCGACGTGTTGGAAGAGGGCGGAACATTCATCGCCAAGGTTCTGGCAGGCGGCGCCGAGGGCGATTTGCAAAAACTGTTGAAACAGAAATTCAACAAGGTCGCAAATGTAAAACCCCCCGCCAGCCGGTCGGACAGTTCGGAAAAATTCGTGGTCGCCACAGGGTATCGCGGCTAAAGCAAGGGTATCGCGGCTAAAGCATCGCCTGCAATGACTGGCGCGCCGCGTCGCGCAGGCTTTGCGCCACGCTGTCGGCCAGCGCATCCTGTTTCACACCATCCGGTCGGGGCAGATGCCCCGCACCCAGATTTTGCTGGCGGATCAGTTCAAACAGCCGCGCATGGCGTGGCGTTGTGCATCTGTGCGTGGGGTGTTTCACCAAACCTCGGGTCTGCATCAGGGATACCTTTTACGCTGCTCTGGCGTCTTTTTGACGTTTAAACCCTTTCATATTGATGAATTGGGGCATGAATGGCCCCGAATTCGCACGTTTTTACGATTGTGACGCCGAAATAATTGTCTCTGGCCAGATGGGAAATTTTGGTATACCAAAATTTTATGATGCCTGTTTCAGATCGAAATTCCCCCTACCGGAACTGCGGATTTGCCCCGCTGAATGGTCGTATAAGCGGGCAAAATGCGCAGCTGTGGGCCATGCACGGCAGCATTCTCCGCTGCGACCATGCCCTGTTTCGCGGCGGTTATTCCCGATGAAAACCCCGGAACGGATCGAGGCGGATTACCTGCTGGAAACCCCGGATGACCCCGCGCGCGTGGCGGCTGTGATGGCGGGCGAGCAGTCATCTGGCACCTTTGTGCCCGTGCCCGGCGAAACCCCGCAATTGCACGCCCGTGCCGGTGCGCGGGTCGAAAACATCACCCCGCTGAACATGCATACCACCCCCGCCAACCCCTGCGCCATGCCCGCGCCAAACGGGTATCACCGTGCCAAAATCACCCTGTCATGGCCGCTGGACAACATCGGCGCGGACCTGCCTAACCTTATGGCAACTGTGGCCGGTAACCTGTTTGAATTGCGACAGGTTTCGGGGTTGCGCCTGTTGGATATCCGCCTGCCGGATGCCTTCTCTACCTATTCCGGACCACAGTTCGGAATTGCCGGAACCCGCGCCCTGACAGGGGTGCAAACCGGGCCATTGATTGGCACGATCATCAAACCTTCGGTGGGGTTATCGCCACAGGAAACCGCCGCCCTGGCGGGCAATCTGGCCCGCGCTGGCATTGATTTCATCAAGGATGACGAATTGCAGGCCGATGGCCCTGCCTGCCCCTTTGATCAGCGCGCCCGCGCCGTGATGGCGGCGCTGAATGACCACGCCGATCGCACGGGCAAACGCGTCATGTATGCGTTCAACATCACCGGAGAGGTCGAACAGATGCGCCGCCGCCATGATCTGGTGCGCGATCTGGGCGGCACTTGCGTCATGGTCTCGCTCAATTCGATCGGCATGGCGGGGATGCTGTCGCTGTCGCGCCATTCCACCCTGCCGATCCACGCGCACCGCAACGGCTGGGGCTACCTGTCGCGGGCCGGAATGATGGGCTGGGCCTATCCCGCATGGTCAAAACTCTGGCGTTTGGCGGGGGCGGACCATTTGCATGTGAACGGGCTGGGCAACAAGTTTTCCGAACCTGACGACAGCGTCATGGCCTCGGTCCGGTCACTGTCCGAACCCCTGTTCGCAGGCAAACCCTGCGTGGCGATGCCGGTGTTTTCATCAGGGCAAACTGCCGTGCAGGCGGGCGAAACCTATGCCCGCGCCGGACACGCCGATTGCATCTATGCCGCAGGTGGCGGGATCATGGCGCACCCCGACGGGCCAGCCGCTGGCGTGGCCTCCCTGCGCGCGGCATGGGAGGCGGCAATCAAGGGCATTCCTGCCGCAGAATACGCAGCAAACCACCCCGCGCTGCAATCCGCTCTACAGGCCTATGGCAAATGACCGCCCTGCCCTCAGGCCCCTTGGTTGCATGGCTGGGTGATGATTTCACCGGCTCTGCCGCCGTGATGGAGGTGCTGGAATTCGCGGGGCTTTCATCGGTTCTGTTTCTGGATATTCCCACTGCGGCGCAAAGGGCGCGCTTTGCCCATGCCCGCGCCATCGGCATTGCCACCACAGCACGCAGCCACGGCCCCGAATGGATGCAAACCCACCTGCCCGCAGGCTTTGCCGCACTGGCCGCCACAGGGGCGCGGGTGGTGCATTACAAGGTCTGCTCGACACTGGATTCCGCGCCCCATGCCGGATCAATCGGGCGGGCGCTGGAATTGGGTCTGGACAGCGTGCCAACCCACTGCGTGCCCTTCCTTGTCGCCGCCCCGCCGATGCGCCGCTATCAGGCATTCGGCCATTTGTTCGCCGCCGCAGGTGACGGGGTGTTCCGGCTGGACCGGCACCCGGTGATGGCACAGCACCCCGTAACGCCAATGGCGGAATCCGACGTGGCGCGCCACCTGTCGGCACAGACCAGCCTAACCGTTGGCAACCTGCAACTGGAACACATTAATAATGGTGCGCAGGCCAATGATATTAATGCTAAAATTGTCACGCTGGACTGTATGTCAGATGATGACCTCATCGCCTGCGGGCGCATCATCTGGCCCGACACCGGCCAGACCCTGTGTGGCGGATCACAGGGGGTGGAATACGCGCTGGTCGCCTATTGGCGCAGCCTGGGCCTGATTGCAAACACTCCGCCAATCACCTGCGCCGCTGCGGTGGATCGCATGATCGCGGTGTCGGGATCGGTTTCGCCCACCACCGCAACACAGATCACCTGGGCCGAAAACAACGGGTTCGATGCAATTCCGTTTGATGCCGCCCGCGCCGCAACCGGCGACCGGGGCGGCGAAGACGAGGCCGTGCAATCCGCCCTTGATGCGCTGAACGCGGGGCGTGACCCGCTGATCCATTCCGCCCGTGGCCCCGATGATCCGCGCGTTCACAACATGCGCAACGCCTGCGCGGCGCATGGGATCGACGTTGAAACGGGCAATGCCCGCGTGGGCGCCGCCTTGGGCCGTATTCTGCAACGCTTGCTGCACCAAACCGGCCTGCGCCGTGCCGTGATTTCGGGGGGCGATACTTCGGGCCATGCCACGCGCCAACTGGACATTTACGCATTCACCGCGCTGGCCCCCACCCCCCCCGGCGCGGCGCTGCTAACCGCGCATTCAGACGCGCCCCGATGGGACGGGCTGCAACTGGCGCTTAAGGGCGGGCAAATGGGCAGCACAGATTATTTCGGATGGATCAAACGCGGCGCAGGTGCCGCAATGAAAGGAACGACATGACCAGAATTGCATTGCTTGGGGCCGGCGGGAAAATGGGTGTGCGGCTGGCAAACAACCTTAAAAACACCGCATATACCGTTGATCACGTTGAAGTTTCTGACGAGGGTCGCACACGCCTGCGGGCCGAGGTCGGCGTTGAACCCGTCGATCAACCCACCGCCATCGCCGCGGCCGATATCATCCTGATGGCCGTGCCCGACCGCCTGATCGGCAAGATCGCGCATGGGTTTATTGATCAGGTCAAACCCGGTGCCGCGCTGATCGTGCTGGACGCCGCCGCGCCCTATGCCGGCGAAATGCCGCGGCGCGATGATGTGACCTATTTCTGCACCCATCCCTGCCACCCCAATATATTCGAGGTAACGCCCGATGTGGAGGCACAGCGCGATTTTTTCGGCGGGATCAAGGGACCACAGGGCATCGTTTGCGCCCTGATACAGGGACCAGAGGACCATTACCAACTCTGCGAGGATGTGGCCAAAATCATCTATGGTCCCGTGGCGCGGTCCCACCGCTGCACCTTGGAAAACATCGCGGTGCTGGAGCCGGCCCTGTCCGAAACCGTTGCCGCCACCATGACGGTCGCCCTGCGCGATGCGACGGACCGCGCCGTCAGCATGGGCGTGCCCCGCGACGCGGCCCATGATTTCATCCTTGGCCATCTGAAAATCGAACTGGCCATCGCCTTTGGCATCTTCCCCGAGGGCAAATTTTCAGACGGCGCATTGCTGGCGATTGAAAACGCCAAATCGGTGATTTTTCAGCCCGACTGGCTGGTCAATGTGTTCAGTCTGGACGCGGTGAAAAAATCGGTCAGGGACATCTGCGCCTGATCAGGCCATGGCAAACAAACGGGTTGGCGTGCCGCAACAGTCGCGCCAACCCTTGGCTGCATTCATCGCCAGATTTAGCATGGCTAAATCTACGCCGCGCCATGCCCCGCGCGATCACCTGCAACACCAGGATGAGCAAAGGCATTCAGATTCTGACCGCGTGACATTTTGGGTTCCCCAATGCATCGAAACAGGGGGCAGCGGTCCCACCGCCCCCCGCACTGTCATTTCGCCGCTTCGGCCACCTGACGCTGTTCGCCAAGCCCCTGAACACGCACCACCATTTCATCGCCCGGTTTCATAAACCGCTGCGGGTTCATGCCCATGCCCACGCCCGACGGCGTGCCGGTAACGATCAGATCACCCGCCTGTAACTGCATGAACTGGCTCATATAGGATACGATCTGACGGACCGAAAAAATCATATCGGCGGTATTGGAATTCTGCACGGTTTCGCCGTTCAGATCCAGCGACAGGTCCAACACCTGCGGATCGGGGATTTCATCCGCCGTCACCAGCCATGGGCCGGTCGGGCCGAATGTGGGGGCGGATTTGCCCTTGATCCACTGGCCGCCGCGTTCGATCTGGAATTCGCGCTCTGACACGTCATTGACCACGCAATAACCTGCCACGTAATCCAGCGCGTCTGCCTCGGACACGTATAATGCGTCGCGCCCGATCACCACGCCCAGTTCGACCTCCCAATCGGCCTTTTGCGATTTGCGCGGGATGATCACCGGATCAAACGGGCCGGACAGCGCACTGCTGGCCTTGGAAAACATGATCGGTTCCTCGGGGATCGGCAGGCCGGATTCCTGCGCATGCAGGGCATAGTTCAACCCGATGCAATAGAAATTCGGAACCGATGCCAGACAGGACCCGATGCGACCGGGGTTTTCCACCACGGGCAATGCATCCACATCCAGCGCGCGGATTTTGTCCAGCGCGGCCAGCGACACCCCCGCCCCCGCGAAATCATCCACCTTGCCGGACAGGTCGCGCACACGCCCGTCCCCGTCCAGAAGGCCCGGTTTTTCCTGTCCAACCGGACCGAATCTGAGCAATTTCATTGGGGTTCTCCTATTCCCTGATTATTCGTTTACAGCTTCTTTCAACCGGGCATCCTCTTTCTCGATGGCCATGCGAATGTCATCGGCCAGATGCCACAGGTGATTGTCGACAGCGGCGCGGGCCGCCTCTTTGTTGCGCGATTTCAGCGCCTGCAAAATCTCTCCGTGTTCGGTGACCAGACGTTCGCGGTTGCGCCGTTGCACCGCCGCCAGAAACCGCGCCCGCCACAGCCGCTCCAGAAAGGTGCGGTGCGTTTCGGCCAGCGGTTCATTGTGCGATGCCTGTGCAATGGCCGAATGAAACGACATATCAATTTCGAACATATCCAGCGGATCGGTGTCATCGAAATGTTCGGCCATATGGTCGGTGATTTTGCTCAGCGTGGCGATGTCCTTGTCCGTGGCATGGACACAGGCCAGTTCGACCGACAGTTTTTCCAATGCCAGCAAAACCGCAACGTGATCTGCCAGATCTTTCATGCTGGGCTGGGCCACAATCGGGCTGCGCGACGGGCGCAGGATCAACAGGCCTTCCTTGGCCAGAATGCGGATTGCCTCGCGCATGGGGGTGCGGCTGACCCCCAGATCGGCGGCGTTGTCACGTTCCTTGATCGAACTGCCCGGCGGCAGTTTCCCCCGCAGGATGTCGCGGCGGATTTGCGTGGCAATCTGTTCTGCCAAATTCTGATCTGCCATGTTGCGGCCTTTTTGTATCTGTGTTCATCATTTTCTGCGCCATAGGTCCGGACGGTGGCAGGCGAGCACCCCCTGAATTTGGTATACCAAAGCCCGGAGCTTGTCGATAAGCCTGTAAAGATCGCCGGGTTTCCGGTGTCGATACCCTGCTGCACCTGCGATCTGCCCCCGCAATCCATGGATTGGCGCACATTATACTAGCCGCGAAATCCACCCGGGTGAACAGGGCGCGGCGTCACAGCGTCTACAGCCATATTTTGCAGGCGCAGCATGGGGTTTTCAGCCCACCGGCTGCGACAATGATTCGCAGGATCACAGCACCATTCCCCCCATCCCGCGACCCCCGACTGAAATTGGCGGCGCATATCGCATTATTCGGTCGGTTTACCGCCTGTAGCGCCCCAAAAGTTAAGCTTTGGTATACCAAAATGGTTGATCCGAAGCGCGGGTTTCGAGTAGCCTTTTGAAAGATGGTATACCATCCGGCGCAAGAGGAGCGCCATGAAGGCGGGGCTGCACCCCGCTCAGGGAGGAATGAAATGAAACTGAAATCCATTTTGAAATCGGCTGCCTGTGCTGCGGTGATTGCGGTTCCGGCCATCGCCGAGGACAAACCCGTCACACTGCGCATCCAGACACATTACGCCACCGAACATCCATCGGGCAAACTGGCGGCCCAATTCGCCGATGACATCGAAACCATGTCCGGCGGCTCGATCGACATCGAATTGTTCTATTCCTCGTCCGTTGTGGCGACGACCGAAACATTTGATGCGGCGATCAACGGCATCCTGGATTGCGACATGACCGGCGGCGCCTATCAAACCGGCAAAAACGCGGCGTTCCAGTTCGTGGGCGATATCATGGGCGGTTATGACACCCCGTGGCAACAGCTAAGCTGGCTCTATTACGGCGGTGGCTATGACGCCGCGCAGGAACTTTATAACGCTCAGGGGATGCAGCTGGTCGGCTGGTGGATCTATGGTCAGGAATCCCTGTCATCGTCCAAACCCATTGCCGGCCCCGCCGACCTGAAAGGTTGGAAATTCCGCTCGCCCCCCGGTCTGGAAACCGAAATTTTCACCGAAATGGGCGCATCCCCCATCGTGATGGATTTCACCGAAATCTTTACCGCGCTGGAAACGGGCATCATCGACGGTGCCGATGCATCGGGCCTGTCCAACAACGTCGGTCTGGGCCTGTATGACATTGTAAAACATGCCACCTATCCCGGTTTCCATTCAATGCCGTCGGATCACCTGGCCTGTAACCAGGCCGTCTGGGAAGGTCTGAGCGAAGGCCAGCGCCGCATCATCGACACCGCGATGCAGAAACTGGCCCTGCACACCGCCCTGTCCAATGAAAAGAAAAACGCCGAGGCCGCCGCCAAGCTGAGATCCGAAGGCGTGACCCTGTATTCCTGGTCGGATGAGGACCGCGCCAATTTCCGCGCAGCCGCACAAACCGCATGGGACCGCTGGGCGCAAAAATCTCCCGAAGCAGATGCGCTGGTCAAAAGCCACCGCGCCTATTTGGGTCAACTGGGCCTGCTGGCCGAGTAATCCGGCACGCCACAGCGTGACCTGAAACACTGGGCGGGCCCCGTTGAACGGGCCCGCCTTTTCAGAACCGCAGCAAGGGTGGCGGTTCCGGCAGGGGAAATCGAGTAATGGAAAATCAAAGCGTATGGCTGGGGCCGTTGCGTGCGCCGGTGCGCAAGGCGATGTTCGCCCTGATCGGGCTGACGGGGCTGTTGTTTGTCGGTCTGGTGTTGAACCAGTTCATATCGGCAGACCCGATTGGAATGCATGAAATGATCCGCCCTGCGGGTCGGCCTGCGGTGCAGCTGATGCTGGCGCTGTTTTCGGGGTCATTGCTGTTTTCCGCGATATATCTGTCCGACAGCGTGGGCGCGATAGAACCGCAACCTCATGGGTTTTTCGACATAATATCATTGGTTTGCTCGCGCCTGTCGATGATCGGCGTCGCCTTTGTCGTGCTGGTGATGTTTTACGAAGTGGTGTCGCGTTATGTGTTTTCGCGCCCGACCCTGTGGGCGAACGAACTGTCGCTGTGGATCGCCAGTTTCGTGTTCCTGCTGGCCGGCCTATACGCCATGCAGCAACGCAGCCACATCCGCATTTACGTGATTTATGACATGATGCCGCGCTGGATGCAGAAAACCGCCGATGTGATTTCTGTCGTCCTGATCTGGGGGTTCACCTTTGCGCTGGTTTGGGGCGGGTTTACCGATGCCAAAAACCGCGTGATGCGGATGGAAACATTCGGCACCGCATGGGATCCGGCCATTCCGGGCACCGTGAAACCTGCGATCCTGTTTATCATCTGCCTTGTGGCCATTCAGGCGCTGTCAAACCTGATTGCCGACTGGAACAAGGCACCCGAACACCACGGCCACGACGATATCGACGAAACCGATATCGAAAACATCCGCCGGACCCTGGAGAAGTAATATGGAATTGATTGATCTGGTCGGCTGGCTCAAGGTCGATGACATCGGCACGCTTAGCCTGATGCTGCTGCTGGGCATGTTCGCCCTGCTTGCCATCGGGATGCCGCTTGGCTTTGCCTCTGCCTTTTTGGCGGTCATCACCCTGATGATGAAATTCGACGCGGACCTGCTGTTTCGCGATTTCGGGCGCGGGCCGTTTTCGGTGCTGGGTCAGGCGGTGTATCGCCAGATGACCAACTATGTGCTGATATCGGTGCCTCTGTTCATCTTTATGGCCTCGCTGCTGGAACGGTCGGGCATTGCGCGGGATATGTATTCATCGCTCAATCTGTGGCTGTCGCGGATGCGCGGGGGTATCGCCATCGTGACCTCGCTGATGGCGGTGATCATGGCCGCGATGTCGGGTATTATTGGCGGAGAGGTCGTGCTGCTGGGCCTGATCGCCCTGCCCCAGATGCTGCGGCTGGGTTACAACCAGAATTTGGCAATTGGCACGATCTGCGCCTCCGGGTCGCTGGGCACCATGATCCCGCCCTCGATCGTGCTGATCTTTTACGGGCTGGTCACTGAAACCTCGATCAAGGCGCTGTTCACCGCGTCCTTCCTGCCCGGTTTCATGCTGGCGTCCTTCTTTGTGGTCTATATCCTGATCCGCACCAACCTCAGCCCGGAAATGGCCCCCCTGCCGCCTGAAAACCCCCATGACCCCAAAGGGCGCGACAAGGGTCTGATGTTTCTGGGATTTCTGGCGCGTTTCACCCTGTGGGTGACGGGCGTGATGCTGGTGCGGGCGCTGTTTTTCACCTTTACCGGCGCGAATACCGTGACCACCGGCGTGGACCCGATCCCGCTGGGCATGGTGTCTGATATCCCCTGGATCATCGGCGCATTTGTTCTGGCTGTGGCCACGATCCTGCTGGTTGTCGGCAAGGACCGGACCCAAACCGGCTGGGACATGGGCAAGGGTCTGATCGCCCCCACCATCGTCATCGGCGTGGTTCTGGGGTCGATCTATGGTGGTATCACCGGCATCACCGAAGCCGCAGGCATGGGCGTTGTCGCCGTGTTCCTGATCGGGCTGGCGCGCCGCGAAATGACATTTGAAATTGTCTGGGACAGCCTGATCCGCACGCTGAAATCCACCGGCACCATCATCTGGGTGACCATCGGCGCGGCGGCACTGGCGGCGGCCTATACGCTGGTCGGCGGGCCGAATTATGTCGCCAACCTGATCGTCGGGGCCGATCTGCCCACCATGGGGATCATTCTGGTGATGATGTTCGTGTTCCTGATCATGGGCATGTTCATGGATTGGGTCGGGATCGTGCTGCTGATCATGCCCGTTTTCCTGCCCATCGTGCTGAAACTGCCGGTCGATGAAATCGGGTATTTCGGCGGGCTAGAGCCGCGCCACGTCGCGATCTGGTTCGGGGTGGTGTTCTGTATGAACATGCAGGTCAGTTTCCTGTCGCCGCCCTTTGGTCCGGCTGCGTTTTACCTGAAATCGGTGGCGCCGCCGCATATCTCTCTGACGGATATTTTCAAGGGCTTCCTGCCGTTCATCGCGATCCAGCTGATTGCATTGTCTGTGCTGCTGATCTGGCCGCCGATCATCGCGATCTTCTTGTAGAACAATAACAAATGCCCGACCGGGGCGGCAAGACCTGCCCCGGTTTCCAGCCTTGTGGATATGCAAATGAACACCGTCCGCCTGTCACCCGCCGACAATGTCGTCACCGCCATCACTCAGCTGGACATTGGCGTCGAGGGCGCAATCGAAACCATTCCGCGTGGTCACAAACTGGCCACGCAACCGATCAAAAAAGGCGATCCGGTGCTGAAATACGCGCAGGTGATCGGCTATGCGGGCTGTGACATCGCCATGGGCGCGCATGTGCACAGCCATAACCTTGAATTTCGCGCCGTGGATCAGGATTACGAATTTTCCACCAACCTGCGCCCCGTCATGCCCGACAGCCGGCAGGATACATTCATGGGGTATCACCGCGCATCGGGCCGCGTCGGCACGCGCAATTACATCGCGGTTCTGACCTCGGTCAATTGTTCGGCCACGGCGGCGCGGATGATCGCGGCGCATTTCACGCCCGAAATCATGGCCCGATACCCCAATGTCGATGGCGTGACCGCATTTGTGCATGGCACGGGCTGCGGCATGGCGGGCGATGGTGACGGATTCGAGGCCCTGCAACGTGTGATGTGGGGCTATGCGAAAAACCCCAATATCGGCGCGGTTCTGATGGCCGGGCTGGGCTGCGAAATGAACCAGATCGACTGGCTGATCGAAGCATACGGGCTGACCCCCGGCCCGCTGTTTCAGTCCATGAACATTCAGGATGTCGGCGGATTGCGCAAAACCGTTGATCTGGGGATCGCGAAAATCACCGCCATGTTGCCGCTGGTCAACGCGGCCGAACGCGCGCCCGCCCCTGCCGGCGCACTGATGGTGGCGCTGCAATGCGGCGGCTCCGATGCCTGGTCGGGCATCACCGCCAACCCTGCGCTGGGCCATGCCTGTGATCTGCTGGTGGCGCAGGGCGGCACCGGCGTGCTGGCCGAAACGCCCGAAATCTATGGCGCCGAACACCTGCTGACCGCCCGCGCAACCGACCGCGCCACGGGCGAAAAACTGATCGCCCTGATCAAGTGGTGGGAGGATTACACCGCCCGCAACAAGGGCAGCATGGACAACAACCCCTCCCCCGGCAACAAGGCGGGCGGGCTGACAACAATTCTGGAAAAATCGCTGGGCGCCGCGGCCAAGGGCGGCACCACGCCCCTGACAGGGGTCTATAAATACGGTGAACCCGTCACCGCACGCGGATTTACCTTTATGGACAGCCCCGGCTATGACCCTGCATCGGTCACGGGGCAAATCGCATCGGGCTGCACCCTTGTGGCATTCACCACGGGGCGCGGATCGGCCTTTGGCGCGAAACCGTCACCATCCATGAAAATCGCCACCAACACCCGCATGTATGACCGTATGCGCGACGATATGGATATCAATGCAGGCCGTATCCTGACCGACGCTGCCAGCGTCGAGGAGCTGGGCCGCGAGATATACGAAATGTGGCTGCGCATCGCATCGGGCGAGGCAACAAAATCTGAATCCCAGGGCCTGGGCGATTACGAATTCGTGCCATGGCAAATCGGCGCTGTGATGTGATCGTTTCACCTGAACCAAGGACCATAACAACATGAGACTGCAAGGAAAAACCGCCTTTGTCACCGCCGCGGGACAGGGCATCGGGCGCGCCATTGCCACCGCATATGCAGCGCAGGGTGCCAATGTGATTGCCACCGACCTGAACGGTGATCTGCTGGTGGGGCTGGATGCGACCACATTCGCATTGGATGTGACCGACAAACCCGCGCTGACCAATGCCATCCAATCGGCAAATCCCGACATTCTGGTCAATTGCGCGGGCTATGTGCATGGCGGCACGATCGAGGAAGCCAGCGACGAGGATTTCGAATTTGCCATGCTGTTGAACGTGCGTTCACAGTTCCATTCGATGCAGGCCGCCGTGCCGGGCATGGTGGCACGCGGTGGCGGGTCAATCGTTAATATCGCCTCGGTCTGTTCCTCCATCGTGGCCGCGCCAAACCGCTGTATCTATGGCATGTCCAAGGCGGCAGTGATCGGGCTGATGAAATCCGTGGCGCTGGATTATGTGACCAAGGGCATCCGCGTGAACGCGATCTGCCCCGGCACGGTCGACAGCCCGTCCCTGCACGACCGTTTGCGCGCCACCGGCGATTACGACGCGGCCCGCGCCGCATTCAACGCGCGCCAGCCCATGGGCCGCATCGGCACCGCCCAGGAAATCGCGCATCTTGCGGTCTACCTTGGATCGGACGAAAGTGCCTTTACCACTGGACAGGCCCATGTGGTCGATGGTGGCTGGGCGGTAGGTTAAGGAATATCCAATATGGGCAATGCACGCCCCCGCGAGGAAAAGGCCACAGCCGGCCTGCTGCTGATGGCGCTGGCGGTGACGTTTTTCACCTGCATTGACACATCGGCCAAGTGGTTGATTCTGGGCGGCCTTCCGGCGCTTCAGGTGGTGTTTGCACGCTATGCGGGGCATTTCCTGATCGGTCTGGCGCTCTATCTACCACAAGAGGGCAAGGCCGCGCTGCGATCAAACGCAGGCGTCAAACAATTGCTGCGCTCGGTGTTTTTGATGGGCTCGACGCTGTGCAATTTCACCGCGCTGCAATACCTGCCGCTGACCATCACCACCACGGTGATGTTTGCCGGTCCGGTGGTGGTGACCCTGCTGTCCGTCCCGATCCTAAAGGAAAAGGTCGGGCTGCGGCGGCTGTTGGCGGTGCTGGCCGGATTTTGCGGCGTGGTGATCGCGATTCAGCCATGGGGGGCCGAATTTCATCCGGCGATGTTCTTTTCACTGGGGGCGCTGATGACGGCCTCGCTCTATATGATCATGACGCGGATGCTGGCAGGGGTCGAGGCGAACTCGACCCAGCAAATCTGGTCGTCAGGGATCGCGGCGGCGGCGCTGTGCCCATTTGTTCTGGCCGGATGGCAATGGCCGGATGCGCCGCTGCAATGGGTGATTTTTCTGGCCATCGGTCTGTTAGGGGCTTGCGGCCATATCTGCGCCACCATCGCGCATCGCTGGGCCGATGCGTCATTGCTGGCTCCTGTGATCTATATCCAGATCTTTCAGGCCTCCTTTGCCGGCGTTCTGGTGTTCGACACATGGCCCACGGTCTGGACCTTGGGCGGCGGTTTGGTGATTATCGCATCGGGCCTGTATATCTGGCAACGCGAACGGCATCTGGCAGGATGAAAAACGCCGCGGAACCAACTGATTAAAAACATAATTAAGGAAAAAGACGGGCAAAAAACGGACAAAGGGCGGGGATCACGCCCCGCCCCTTTCACAATCCCCTGCACAATCTGTCAGCGCAATCAGCCGCGCCCGATATAGGGCATGGCGCTGGCCATGACGGTCATGAACTGCACGTTTGCCTCTAGCGGCAGATCGGCCATATGGCGCACCGATTTGACCACATTGGACACATCCATCACGGGTTCCACCGCGATGCTGCCGTCGGCCTGCGGCACGCCCTTGGTCATTGCCTGCGCCATATCGGTCAGCGCATTGCCGATGTCGATCTGCCCGCAGGCGATGTTGAACGCCCGCCCGTCCAGCGAAATAGAGCGCGTCAGCCCCGTGATCGCGTGTTTTGACGTGGTATAGGCGGCCGAACCCCAGCGCGGCACATAGGCCGACACCGACCCGTTGTTGATGATGCGCCCGCCCTGCGGCGACTGCGCCCGCATCCGTTTGAACGCCTCGCGCGCACAAATGAACGATCCGGTCACATTGATGTCGATCAGCCCGCGCCAGTCGTCCACCGACAATTCGTCGATGGTGGACCCCAAAACCGCCACACCCGCATTGTTGAACAACACGTCCAGATGGCCCCATGTCGCCATGGCTGTGTCAAAGGCGGCAGCGACCGATGCCTCGTCCGCGACATCACATGGCAGCGCCAATGCGCCCGCATGGGCCTCCGCCAATGCGTTCAACGGGTCGGGGTTGCGCCCGATCAGCCCCACGTTCCAACCCGCGTCCAGAAACGCCAGCGCCGTGGCCTTGCCGATGCCGCGCCCGCCGCCGGTGATGATGATGCTTTGAGTCATGTGCTGGCCCCTTAGTGATTGTCGCGTGGCAGTGACTTTGCCACCTTGTGATAGGCCGTGGCCAGCTCCAGACAGCCGCCATCGGCCAGTTGCCCCACATGTTTGCGGTAGATTTCCTGCCACGGGGTCTGGTTTACGATCTCGGGCGGTTGCCACGCGTCAATGCGTGCCTGCCATTCGTCATCGGGCACCTGCGCGTTCAACGTGCCCGCGTTCAGGTCCAGTTTCACCGGATCACCCGTGCGCAGATGCGCAAGGCCGCCACCGACCACCGATTCAGGGGATGCATTCAGGATCGAGGGCGATTCCGACGTGCCTGATTGGCGCCCGTCCCCCACCGTGGGCAAATGGTTGATGCCCTGCCGGATCAGGGCATCGGGCGGCTGCATATTCACCACCTCGGCGGAACCGGGATACCCCACACAGCCCACGCCGCGAATGAACAGAATGGTGTTTTCATCAATTTTCAGGTCGGCGTCATTGATGCGGTCGTGGTAATCCTCTGGTCCCTCGAACACCACGGCGCGGGCTTCGAACACGCCCTCGTGCCCCGGATTGGACAGGAACCGTTTCTGGAAATCTGGTGAAATGACGCTGGTTTTCATCAGGGCGGAATCAAACAGGTTGCCCGACAGCACCTTGAACCCGGCATTCACCCGCATCGGCGCGTCATAGGTCTTGATCACCGCGTGGTCCTGCGATTCCCACCCTTTCAGGTTTTCACCCATAGGTTTGCCCGTGGCGGTCATTGCGCCGGTGTGGATGCGCCCCGCCTTCATCAGCTCGCCCATCACCGCAGGCACCCCGCCCGCGCGGAAAAAGGATTCCCCCAGAAATTCGCCCGCGGGCTGCATGTTCAACAACAAAGGCACATCAAACCCGACGGTTTCCCAATCCTTCACATCCAGCGGCACCCCCGCATGACGCGCAATGGCCTGCAAATGCGGCGGCGCATTGGTGGACCCGCCAATCGCCCCGTTGACGATGATCGCGTTTTCAAATGCCTCGCGGGTCATGATGTCGGATGGTTTCAGATCTTCATAGGCCATTTCCACAATGCGCTTGCCGGTTTCAAAGGCAATCGCCATGCGTTCACGAAACGGCGCGGGGATGGCGCTGTTGCCGGTCAGGGACATGCCCAAGGCTTCGGCCATGGCGTTCATGGTGCTGGCCGTGCCCATGGTGTTGCAATGCCCCAATGACGGCGCCGAGGAACAGACACGGGACATGAATTCATCGTAATCAATCTTGCCCTCGGCCAGCAGGCGGCGGGATTCCCAGACGATTGTGCCCGATCCGGCGCGCTTGCCCTTCCACCAGCCATCCAGCATCGGCCCGCCATTCAGGGCAATCGCCGGAATATCCACCGTGGCCGCGCCCATCAACATGGCGGGCGTGGTTTTATCGCAGCCCGTGGTCAGCACCACGGCATCAATCGGATAGCCGTGCAGCACCTCGACCAGCCCCAGATAGGACAGGTTGCGATCCAGCGCGGCGGTGGGGCGTTTGCCGGTTTCCTGAATGGGATGCACCGGAAATTCCATCGGTATACCACCGGCGGCGCGGATGCCCGCCTTGATCCGGTCCATCAGGAACACATGGATTTTGTTACAGGGCGCAAGGTCGGACCCGGTGTTGGCGATCCCGATCACCGGCTTGCCTCCTTGCAGTTCCTCCTGCGTGTATTCCTGATTTTGATAGCGTTCGACATACAGCGCCGTCATCCCCGGATTGTTCGGATTGTCGAACCACTCCTGCGAGCGGAACCGCTTGTTGGCGCGTGTATCTGTCATGTCTTTCCTCCCTGTGGGGCTGGCCAGTGGCGCTGGCTGTTGGCGCTGGCCAATTATCCTGATCCAGTCGAATCCCGGCACTTGCCCTTTTGCCAAAATCCGCAAATGGTATACCAAATGCAAGCGTTATTCGCGAAACAGGGGGACAGAGATGCAAGGCAACAGCAATATCAGGCGCGCATTCTGGCGCGGATACCGGGATTGCGCGCCGTTTTTGCTGATCGTGATCCCCTATTCCATGCTGTTTGGCGTGGTGGCACGGGATGCCGGGTTGGACCTGTTGCAAACCATGTCGATGACCGTGCTGGTGATCGCGGGGGCATCGCAATTCACCGCGCTGGCCCTGTTGCAGGACGGCGCGCCGGTGTTCATCGCCCTGCTGACGGCGCTGGCGGTCAATCTGCGCATGGCCATGTATTCGGCCGCTTTGGTGCCCTATGTCGGCCACGCGCGGCTGCGCACGCGGGCCTTGATGGCCTATCTGATGGTGGATCAGGCATTTGCCGTGGCGGTGAAAACCTATGACGAACGCCCCGAAATGACCCCGCCACAGCGGGTGGGTTATTATTTCGGCTGTATGTGCCTGATTTGCCCGTTCTGGTATGGCGGATCGCTGCTGGGCGCGCTGGTGGGTCAGGCCATTCCCGCCGCATGGTCGCTGGATTTTGCGGTGCCTGTCTGTTTTATCGCGCTGACCGCGCCATTGCTGCGGTCATTGCCGCATGTAGTTGCGGCGCTGGTGTCGGCGCTGGCCGCGCTGGCCTTTGCATGGGTGCCATGGTCGCTGGGGCTGATCGTTGCCGCCGTCATTGCCATGGTCACCGGCGCACAGGTCGAACTGTATCTGAAACGAAAGGCACAGGCACAGGCATGATTTCGGACTCTGCATTCTGGGCGCTGACCCTGGCGCTGGGCATCGGCACCTTTTTGATCCGGTTTTCTTTCCTTGGGCTGTTGGGGGGCAGGCAATTGCCGGATTGGGCGCTGCTGCACCTGAAATATGTCGGCGTGGCGGTGTTTCCTGCGCTGGTCGCTCCGCTGGTGCTCTGGCCCGAGGCAACCGGCGGCACGCCCGACGCCCCGCGCATCATCGCCGCCATCGCCGCCTTTGTCGCGGGGATGCGTGTCAATGTGGTGGCCGCGATTATAACAGGCATGTCAGTGCTTTATGCGCTGCAATTCATCCTGCAATAATGGTCACAGGCTGGCGGTGATACCACCATCCACAAACAGCGTATGCCCGTTGACAAAACTGCTGGCCTGCGACGACAGGAACACCGCCGCGCCGACCAGTTCATCCACCCTGCCCCAACGTCCCTGCGGCGTGCGCTTTTGCAGCCATGTGGTGAATTCGGGATCAGCCACCAGTGCCGCATTCAACGGCGTTTCGAAATACCCCGGCGCGATGGCGTTGCAGTTCAACCCGTGACGCGCCCAATCCGTCGCCATGCCCTTGGTCAGGTTGGCAATCGCGCCCTTGGATGCGGTATAGGGCGCGATGCCGGGGCGCGCCAATGCCGTCTGGACCGAGGCGATATTGATGATCCGCCCCGCCCCGCGTTTGATCATATGGCGCGCCACCGCCTGCCCGACATAAAACGTCGAATTCACATTGGTGCGCATCAAACGGTCAAAGGCATCGACGGGAAAATCCTCTAATGCGCCGCGATGCTGCATGCCTGCGTTATTGATCAAAATGGTGATCGGACCCTGCGCCGCCTCGTAACCGTCAACCGCCTGTGCCACCGCCGCCGCATCGGTCACGTCAAACGCCAGCGTATCAACCGCCGCCCCGCTGTCGCTGTTGCGCAGCGCCTTTGCCGCCTCTTCCAGACGATCCGCATCGCGCGCGTTCAGCACAACACGCGCACCGGCCTGCGCCAGCCCAGCGGCCAATGCCGCGCCAATCCCCATCGAGGATCCGGTGATCAGGGCCGTCTGCCCGCTTAGGTCAAATAGGTTCATGCTGCCTCCGCTTCGGGTTGCTTGATGCGGTTGACAAACCGTGGCAAACCCTTCTTGATGAAAAATGGTATACCATTTGCGCGACATTGCAAACCCATCCCGCCAATGACCGACCCGAGGGAGGAAACATCAGGTGAAAGCCCTATATGCCCATGGCGCACATGACCTGCGCCTGAATGATTGCGCTGTCGCGGCACCCGCCGCCGGACAGCTGCGCATTGCCATGGCCCGTGGCGGGATTTGCGGGTCCGACCTGCATTACTATGCCCATGGCGGGTTTGGCGCGGTGCGCCTGCGCGAACCGATGATACTGGGCCACGAGGTGGCGGGCCATATCACGGCAATGGGTGACGGGGTCGAGGGTCTGGCGGTTGGCGATCTGGTGGCTGTGTCCCCTTCGCGGCCCTGCCTGTCGTGCCCGGAATGCCTGCGCGGGCTGCCCAATCACTGCCTGAACATGCGGTTTTACGGATCGGCCATGCCATTCCCGCATATTCAGGGCGCATTCCGTCAGGAACTGGTGGCGGATGCGGCGCAATGCGTGCCCGCCAACGGGTTGACCCCGGCCGAGGCCGCGATGGCCGAACCCCTGTCCGTGGCGCTGCACGCTGTCCGGCAGGCCGGAAATATGGTTGGGAAACAGGTGCTTGTCACGGGCTGCGGACCGATCGGGCAATTGGTCATTCTGGCGGTGCGCCGTGCGGGGGCCGAACGGATCATCGCCACCGATATCGCCGACAACGTGCTGGATATGGCCCGCGCTATTGGCGCCGATGTCACCCATAACGCCACCCGGCCCGACCCGTTGCACCCCTATTGCACGGGCAAGGGCACGCTGGATGTGCATTTTGAATGCTCGGGCGTGGCCTCGGCGCTGGCAGGTGGCATTGCCGCGCTGCGCCCGCGCGGGCAGATCGTGCAACTGGGCCTGTCGGGCGACATGCAACTGCCGATGATGCAGATCACCGCCAAGGAACTGTCGCTGACAGGATCATTCCGGTTTCACGCGGAATTCAAAACCGCCATCACAATGATGCAAAAGGGGCTGATCGATGTGAAACCGCTGATCACCCATACCTATGCGCTGGCCGATTTCGCCGATGCATTCGCCATGGCGCAAAACCGCGCCAAAGCGATGAAAGTGCAACTGGATTTCGCCTGATGCTGACCTTTGCCGCCGCCGTTCTGTTCCTGATCATCACCCCCGGACCGGGTGTGCTGTCCACCGCCGGTGTCGGGTCTGCATTCGGATTTCGCGCCGGATTGCGCTATGTTGCGGGGCTGTTCATCGGCACCAATCTGGTGGGGCTGGCCGTGATCACGGGCGTGGCGGCGATTGTGCTGTCGATGCCGGTGGTGCGCACGGTTCTGATGTTCGCATCGGTGGCATATCTGTTGTATCTGGCCGCGAAAATCGCACTGGCCGGATCGCGCATCGCCTTTATCGAATCCGCAATCGCCCCCGGCCTGACTGCGGGCCTGCTGCTGCAAACCATCAACCCCAAAGCATATGCCGTCAACACCACCCTCTATGCCGGTTTCCCCTTTGCGCCGGAAAACCTGATCTTTGAAACGCTTGTCAAAGTCCTGATTTTCAACGCGATCTGGATACCGATCCATCTGGCGTGGTTATGGGCGGGGGCCAGCCTGCACCGGCTGAACCTGTCACCTGCTGCGCAACGGCGGGTCAACTATGTCATGGCCGCATCCATGCTGGCCGTGGTCGCGCTGGCACTGATGGCCGGATTGCGCGCCCAATGACATGAACTATGAAAGATAACCCCATGACAAAACGCAAATATTCCGGCATTTGGCCGGTGGCCCCAACCCCGTTTAATCCTGATGGCTCGCTGGATCTGCCGGGCATGAAACGGGTGCTGGACCTGATGATTGATCAGGGGGTTGATGGCATCTGTATCCTGGCCAATTTTTCCGAACAGTTCCTGATTTCGGACAGCGAACGCGCCACCCTCACCCGCCTGTGTCTGGAACATGTCGCAGGGCGCGTGCCCGTGATCGTCACCATCAGCCATTTCGCCACCCCCATCGTGGTCGACCGCGCAGCCGAGGCCAAACAAATGGGCGCCGACATCGTGATGATGATGCCGCCCTATCACGGCGCGCTGATGCGCGGCACGGCGCAACAGACCTTTGAACAGTTTCAGGCCGTGGGCAAGGTCGGCATCCCGATCATGCTACAGGATGCGCCCCTGTCGGGTGTCGACCTGCCCGTGCCCTTGCTGGTCAAAATGGCGCAAGACATTGAAATGCTTCAACTGTTCAAAATCGAATGCGCAGGCACCGCCGCCAAACTGCGCAGCCTGATCGCCGCGGGCGGTGACGCGATCCAGGGCCCGTTTGACGGCGAAGAGGCCATAACCCTGCTGGCCGATCTGGACGCAGGTGCAACCGGCACCATGACCAGCGCGATGATCCCCGACCTGATCAAACCGGTCCTGACCGATTTCGCCGCTGGCAACCGCGCCGCCGCATTTGACGGCTATGCCCGTATCCTGCCCGCAGTGAACCATGAAAACCGCCAATGCGGGTTCCGCTCGGCCAAGGCGGCGATGGTGGCGGGGGGCGTGATCAAATCGGCCTTTTGCCGCCATCCCATCGCCCCGCTGCCCCCCGCAACCGAATCCATGCTGATGGATCTGATCCGCCCGCTGGACCCGCTTGTCCTGAATTGGGGGAAATGATGCCGACCCAACCAAACCACAGCGCCGCATTGGCACAACTGTCTGAATTGCTGGGTAAAAACCTGGTTACCTCGCAGGCAGATCGCGACCTGCACGGCCAGAATGAAACCCATTTCGCCCCTGCCCCGCCCGATGCTGTGGCCTATCCCGAAACCACCGCTCAGGTGTCGCAGATCATGCAAATCTGCGCCGCGCACCGATGCCCTGTCACGCCTTATGGCGCGGCCTCCTCGCTTGAGGGGCAGCACCTTGCGGTCAGGGGCGGGATCAGCCTGGACATGACCCGTATGAACGCGGTGCTACAGGTCAATGACGCAGACCTGAACGCCGTCGTGCAACCCGGCATCACCCGCATCGCGTTGAATGAACACCTGCGCGCCACGGGGCTTTTCTTTCCGGTTGATCCGGGTGCGGATGCATCCATCGGCGGTATGGCGGCCACGCGGGCATCGGGAACGACCGCGGTGCGATATGGCACAATGGCCGATAATATACTGGGATTAGAGGCGGTTATGGCCGATGGCAGTATCCTGCGCACCGGCACACAAGCGCGTAAATCCGCCACCGGATACGACCTGACCCACCTGTTGATCGGCTCCGAGGGCACGCTGGGCGTGATCACCGAACTGACCCTGAAATTGCAGGGCGTGCCCGAATGCACCAATGCCGCAACCTGCCATTTCGCCAGCGTGCAGGACGCGGTGAATTGCGTGATCCTGACCATTCAATCCGGCCTGCCCATGGCGCGGATCGAACTGCTGGACCAGATGATGGTCAAAGGGTTCAACATCTATTCCGATGCGGGCCTGCCCGAACGCCCGCACCTGTTTCTGGAATTCACCGGATCCCCCGCCAGCGTCGCCGAACAGGTTGAAACCTTTAGCGAAATTGCTGCCGACTTTGGCGCGGGTGGCTGGAAAACCGCCACCCAACCCGAGGACCGCAACGCCCTGTGGTCGATGCGCCACAAGGCCCATTACGCCAGCGCGGCATTGGCCAGAAACAAACGCATTCTGGCCACCGATGTCTGCGTGCCGATTTCCAAACTGGCCATGGCCGTGGTGCAGGCACAGGACGATGCGGCGCGGTTGGGCCTGACCTCGACCATCGTCGGCCATGTTGGCGACGGCAATTTCCACTGCGCGATCAGCCTCGACACTGATGACGCCGATGAAATGGCGCGTGCGGGCCAGTTCACCCATGCCCTGTCGGAAACCGCGCTGCGCCTTGGCGGCACGGTGTCGGGCGAACACGGGATCGGGCTGGGCAAGGTCAAATATATGCAGGCCGAACATGGCGCTGCCCTGCCATTCATGCGCGCAATCAAGGCCGCGCTTGACCCTCATAACATCCTGAACCCCGGTAAAATGCTGCCGGATGGTCCTGTTTTCAAAGGATAATCCATGACTGTGACAGCTGATTCAAACGCCCTGATGGTCGGGCGCATCTGGCGCCCCGATATCGGCCCCGCGCTGGTGCGGCTTGATGGCGACCGCGTGATCGACATCACCAGCCGCGCCGCGCCCACCATGCGCGACCTGCTGGAACAGGGCGATCTGCCCGCGACCATCCGCGCCATGACGGGCGAAAACCTCTGTTCAATCGACGATCTGCTGGCCGGATCGGTTGAGGGCGCAACCGGCCTGCGCATCCTGCCGCCCGCCGATCTACAGGCGATCAAGGCATCCGGCGTGACCTTTGCCCAATCCATGGTCGAACGGGTGATCGAAGAACAGGCCGCTGGCGATCTGACCCGCGCCAATGACATCCGCACCCGCATCGCCGCACGCATCGGCGACAGCCTGTCGGGCATCATTCCGGGGTCAGAAAAAGCATCTGAAATCAAGGCGATACTGCAATCCGAAGGGCTATGGTCACAATATCTGGAGGTGGGCATCGGACCCGATGCCGAGGTTTTTACCAAATCGCAACCGATGGGCGCGGTGGGCCATGGCGCATCCGTGGGCCTGCACCCGATGTCCACATGGAACAACCCCGAACCCGAAATCGTGCTGGCCGTCACCAGCGCCGGTCACATCGTCGGCGCAACGCTGGGCAATGACGTAAACCTGCGCGATGTCGAAGGGCGATCCGCCCTGTTGCTGGGCAAGGCCAAGGACAATAACGCAAGCTGCGCCATCGGGCCTTTTTTGCGCATTTTTGACGCGAACTATGGCATGAAAGACGTTGAAAAGGCTGAACTTACCCTGACCGTGACCGGAACAGACGGCTATGCCCTGACCGGCCATTCCTCTATGGCGAAAATCAGCCGCAAACCCGCTGATATTGTCGCACAGACCATCGGGCGGCATCACCAGTATCCTGACGGGTTTTTCCTGTTCCTTGGCACTTTGTTCGCCCCGACACAGGACCGCGATACGCCGGGTCAGGGGTTTACCCATAAAACCGGCGATGTGGTCACCATTTCCGATCCGCAACTGGGTGCGCTGCAAAACACCGTGCGCCTGTCCACCGAATGCCCCGAATGGACATTCGGCACCGGCGCATTGATGCGCAATCTGGCGCAAAGGGGGCTGTTATGAACGGGTTTCTATCTATAGGCGAATGTATGGTCGAAATGGCCCCGGCCGAGGGCGGGCAGTTTCGCATGGGCTATGCGGGCGATACCTTCAACACCGCGTGGTATGCGGCGCGGATGCTGCCGGATGACTGGCGCGTCGGTTATGCCAGCGCCGTGGGCGACGATGCGGTATCTGGTGCGATGTGCGATTTTATCGCCGCGCAGGGCGTTGATACCGCCCATATCCGCCGCCTGAATGGCAAAACTGTCGGCCTCTATATGATCCAGCTACAGAATGGCGAACGCAGCTTTTCCTATTGGCGCGGCCAATCCGCCGCCCGCCATCTGGCCGATGATGCGCCTTGGCTGGACGCCGCGTTTCAGGGGCAAAAAATGCTGTTCTTTTCGGGGATTACACTGGCCATCCTGCCGCCGGCTGCACGCGATACCCTATGCGCCGCGCTGGCCCGCGCCCGCGCCAATGGTGCGCATGTGGCATTTGATACCAACCTGCGCCCGCGCCTGTGGGACAGCGCCGATGCCATGCGCCACGGCTTGATGCAGGGCGCGGCCGTGGCCGACACCATCCTGCCCTCCTTTGACGAGGAACAGCTGGCATTCGGCGACAGCGATCCGGCGCAAACCATGAACCGCTACCGCGCGGCGGGCGCGACCACGATTGCCCTGAAAAACGGCGATGCCTCCTGTCATATCTGGTCGAAATCCGAAGGCGAGCTGCGCTATGACCCGCCCCCAGTGGCGCAGGTGGTGGACAGCACCGCAGCGGGCGACAGTTTCGGCGCGGGGTTTCTGGCCACCCGGGCCACGGGCGGCGGCATCGGGCTGGCGGTGGACCGCGCCGCACGATTGGCAGGCGCGGTGATCCAGCGACGCGGCGCATTGGCCCCCGATATTTTCGACGACCCGACATTTCTAGGAGGAATGACATGAAAATCCTGATCCTTGGCGGCGGCGGTCTGATCGGCCAGAAACTGGCCAGATCACTGGCGCAGCGCGCCACCCTGCGCGGCGCCGACATAACCGAACTGGTGCTGGCCGATGTCACCGACCCCGCCCCCGTTGACGCGCCGTTCACCGTGACCCGCACCCTCTGCGACATCGCCGACCCTGCGTCGGTTGCACAATGCATCGACGATAAAACCGATGTGATTTACCTGCTGGCCGCCATCGTGTCCGCCCAGGCCGAAGAGGATTTCGACCTGGGTTACAAGATCAACATGCAGGGCACCATCAATGTGCTGGAACGCTGCCGCGCCCTGAAAACGCGCCCTGTTGTGGTCTTTACCTCGTCCATTGCGGTGTTCGGCGGCGAGGTGCCACAGCCCTATAACGACCATTCCGCCCTGAACCCGCAGATTTCATATGGCGCGCAAAAGGCGATTGGCGAACTTTTGCTAAATGATTACACGCGGCGCGGATTTGTGGATGGGCGCGGGTTTCGCCTGCCCACCATTTCGGTGCGCCCCGGCAAACCCAACCGTGCGGCCTCGGGGTTTATGTCGTCGATTTTGCGCGAACCCCTGCAGGGACAACCGGCCAATTGTCCGGTCGACCGCGATTTCCCGCATTTTTACCTGTCGCCGCGCAAATGCGTGGAAAACCTGATCAAAGGGGCCGAACTGCCGCAGGCCGATCTGGGCAAAAACCCGACCATGACCATGCCCGGGCAGGTCTGGACCATCGGCCAGATGATCGACGCCATGACAGCCGTTGCCGGGCCGGAACCGGCCAAGCTGATCACATGGAACCCCCAGCCCGAAATTGACGAAATCCTGAAAGGCTGGCGGATGGATCTGCGCCCGCAAAAGGCCGCCGGTCTGGGGCTGGAAGCCGACAAAAGCTTCGAGGAAAATATCCGCTATTTCCTGGAGGATGATCTGTAAAATCAAAAACGCCGCACCAACCAAGAGCGGCGTTTTCAATGCCTTACCAGCCGATGCTAAGGTTAAACATCAATTTACCGGCGTCTTTAACGGCTCGTTGTCCAGAAAGGCGGTGATATTGGCCAATTGCAACAGCGCCATTTCACGGCGCGTTTCCACCGACCCCGATCCCTGATGCGGCTGCAACACCACATTGTCCAGCGCCATAAACCGCGGATCAATCCTGGGCTCGTTCAAAAACACATCCAGCCCCGCCCCCGCAATGGTGCCGTTTTCAAGGGCATCCAACAGCGCGGATTCATCAATTGTGGTGCCGCGTGAAATATTGACGATCACACCATCGGGGCCAAGGGCCTGCAACGCCTCGGCGCCCACATAGTTTTGCGTATCCGGCCCACCGACCAGCGCCACCACCATGAAATCCACCGCTCCGGCCAGGCTGACCGGATCGGCATGCCATGTCCAGCCGGGTGTCTCCTTTTCGCTGCGCGAATGGTAATGGATATCCATCTTGAACGCCGCCAGACGGTCGGCAATTTCGCGCCCGATCCGGCCCAAACCGACAATGCCCGCACGTTTGCGGCTGACCTGACGGTTCAGCGGCATTTCGCCCTTTTCGCCCCATTGGCCCGACCGCACCCAATGATCGCCAAACACCATGCGCCGCGATTGCGTCAGCACCAGCGCCACCGCCAGATCGGCCACATCATCGGACAAAACATCGGGCGTATTGGTGACGCGAATGCCGCGTTCGCTAGCGGCGGTCACATCAATCGCGTCATATCCCACGCCGTAATTCGCGATCACGCCAAGGTTGGGAAACAGATCCATTTCCGCCCCGCCAAAGGGCTTATGCCCCTTATAGGCCACGGCGCGAATGCTTTGACGGGTGGCGCTGTCCACCGCCGCCATTTCATCAGGGCCATTGATGAAATGCGCCGGATAGGCCGCCAACAGGCGTTCACGTTCCGGCGGTGAAAAGCTGGCGCCGCAAACCAGCAAGGTGATGTCAGTCATGGATAAGCCTTTCAAAATATTACAGTATATCCCTGATGCGCCGCAGCGCCTCTTGGATGTTTTCGGATGAATTGGCATAGGAAAACCGCAAATACCCCTCGCCCCATGCGCCAAATGATGTGCCCGCCACGGTGGCCACACCGGCCTGATCCAGAAACAGGTCCTGCGCCTGTTTGGCGCTTAGCCCCGTGCCCTCGATATTGGGAAAGGCATAAAACGCCCCCGCCGCATCGGCGCAGCGAAACCCCGGTAACGCATTCAATTCGCGCACGATCACCTGACGGCGCTGGTCAAACTGCGCCACCATATCGCGCACCGCATCCTGCGGCCCGTTCAACGCCGCCATGCCCGCAAATTGCGTTGCCGCATTGACGCAGGAATGGTCGTTGATGCACAGCCGCGTGACATGATCGACCAGGGCATCGGGCCAAACCGCATAGCCCAGTCGCCACCCCGTCATGGCATAGGTTTTCGACCAGCCATCCAGCATGATCAGCCGGTCGCGAATTTCGGGATATTGCAGCAGGCTGGTATGGGTCCGCCCGCCATACAGCATGTTCGAATATATCTCGTCCGACATCAACGCCACATGAGGATGATCCAGCAAGCCATTGACCAGTTTATCAATTTCCGATTTCAGCGTCACGCCGCCCGTGGGGTTGGCGGGGCTGTTGATGATGATCAACCGCGTGTTTTCGGTGATCTGCGACAGCACGGTTTCGGCGCTGAATGCGAACCCGTTCGCCTCTTCCAGCGGGATCGGAACAGGGGTTGCGCCGCTGTATCTGATCACCGATTCATAGATCGGGAAACCGGGGTCGGGATACATGATTTCGCTGCCCGGTTCGCCAAACATCATCACCGCGAAAAACATCGTCGGCTTGCCGCCCGGCACCACGACCACGTTATCGGGGTTCACCTCGGCCCCGTGTCGGCGGTGCAGATCAGCCGCCACAGCCTCGCGCAGGGCGGGCAGACCATTGGCGGGGGTATAGCCGTGATGCCCGTCACGCAGCGCCTTGATGCCCGCCTCGACGATATGTTCGGGGGTCTGGAAATCGGGCTGCCCGATGCCAAGGTTGATGATATCGCGCCCCGCAGCCGCCAATGCCTGCGCGCGCGCCAGCACCACAAATGCCGATTCCGTGCCAAGCCGCGACATAGACGCGGCCAGTTTCAATTGGGTCATGGTCCCCTCCCCTTACCCTTACGGGGTTTTCATTTGGTATACCAAATTTCAGCCGATAGGAAAGCAGTGAAACGGCGTCACGACAGATTTTTCAGCCATGCCAAACTGTCCGCCGTCGCGCCCGCGGGTTTGTATTCGGCCCCCAGCGGCGCGTCATAGCCAAGCGCGGCAATATGCGCGAAAATATAGGCATAGTTCACCTCGCCATGGTCGGGCGTGCCACGATCCGGCACGCTGGCAAACTGGATATGCCCGATCACTGGCAACAGGTCGCGCAAACGGTGGGTCAGATCGCCCAGGCTCCGCTGGACATGATAGCAATCAAACATCAGCTTCAGGTTGCGCCTGCCAATATCGTTAATGATATCAACGGCCTGATTTGCATCCTTTAGGAAATAATCAGGCGCATCATGGGGGTTTAACGGCTCGATCAATATGGTCATGCCGCGTTTGGCCGCCCTGTCGCAGGCATATTCAAGGTTGTTCAGATATGCACCCAAAGCGGCGACATGGCTGTCGTTCGGGGCCACAACGCGCCCCGCCATGACATGCACCGCCCCCGCACCAATCTCCTGCGCATAATCCAGCGCCTGATCAATCGCGGCGCGGGCATCACCTTCGCGCCCCGCCACTGCGGACAGCCCGTTTTCACCCGCCGCGACATTGCCGCGACTGGTGTTCAGGCCCAGAACCGGCAGGCCGGTTTCATCCAGCGCCGCCCTGACAGCGGCGGCAGGGGTGTCATAGGGCCAGTGCAATTCGACCGCAGCAAAACCGGCCACATGGGCCGCACGGATCGCATCGGGCAGCGCCAGATCGGTCCATAAAAACCCCAGATTGGCTGAAAACCTCATTCCCACTCCACATCAAATTTGCGCACCACGGCCTGCACCTGATCGGGCGTCAGGGCGCGCGGGTTCATCCCCCGTGTCAGCAGCGCCAGCCTGGCCGTTGCCTCCAACTCCTCGATCGCGTTGCAGGCGGATTCCACATCACGCCCCGCGACAACGGGGCCGTGATTGGCCAACATGACAGCGCTGCGTTTGCCCGCCAGCCCACGCACCGCCTCGCCCATTGCCGGGTCGCCCGGCATGAAAAACGGCAGCAATTTCACCCGCCCCAGCTGCATCACCGCATAGGGGGTCAGCGGCGGGATGAAATCATCGGCATCCGCATCCAGCAATGACAGGGCAACAGAATGGCACGAATGCAGATGCACCACCGCCCCCGCCGTGCTGCGCGTGTCGTAAAACGCTGAATGCAAAGGCATTTCCTTGGTCGGTTGATCGCCGCCAATATGGCGCCCGCTGGCATCAAAATGCGCCAGACGCGCCGGATCCAGCCGCCCGAAACTGCTGCCCGTGGGCGATACCAGCAACCCGCCATCCGCCAATCTGGCCGATATATTTCCAGTCGACCCGCCCGTTAACCCACGGTCGAACATCGACCGAGCAAGGGTGCAAATCTGTTCGCGTAACCGGGTTTCACCGCTCATGCCTGCTCCAGTTTCCTCAGGGCGTCATCGAAAAACCCGGCCGCGCCAAAGTTGCCCGATTTCAGCGCCAATGCAATGGGTTCGCCGCCGCTGTTGGCATAGGTCCAGGGCACGCCGGGCGCGATTTCCACGCCGATGTCCAACCGCGTGACACCCAATGCCTGCGTCACCGCCCCCGAGGATTCCCCCCCCGCCACAACGAACCGCCGCTTGCCCATGTCCCGCGCTGCAATGGCCAGTTCGGCCAGCGCCTGTTCCACCAATGCCCCCGCACGCGCCTGCCCCAATTCGGACTGCGCCCGCGCCACATCATCAGGTTCCGCCGTGGCATAGATCAGCGGCGCGGCATCGCCGGGTTGCACCGCCAGCCAGCCGCGCGCCGACCCTGCCCCCCATTGCGACAGCGCCAGCGGGTCCAGCCGGTATTTCGGCCCCTGATACCCCGCAACCTGCGCCCGTGTCATGGCCGAACAACTGCCCGACAGGATCACCGCCCCCTTGGCAATATCACCTGCTGCGCCCTGTTGCGCCGCCCCGTCAATCAACCCTGCCGCACGATATAGCGCAGGCAAAGGCATGGCCAGCGCACTGCCCCCCGTTAACAGGGCCATATCCTGACAGGCCGTTGCAATCACTTGCAAATCCTCATCCGCAAGGGCATCGGCAACCACATGTGCGACGCCCGCGCCCGCCAGATCACGCAACGCGGCGCGCACTGCATCCGATCCACGCGCCACACATGGCCGATCCACCAGCCCGACCTGCCCGCAAACCTGCGGCGCCAAAAGACGCATCAGGTTGCTGTCGCGCATCGGGGTCAGCGGGTGATCCTTCATCGGGCTTTCGCCCAGCGGTTGCTGCCCGACAAACAGATTGCCCATGAAAACCGTCCGCCCGTTTTCAGGAAAGGCAGGGCAATAAATGGTCTGATCCGCGCCCAGATCCTGCATCAGGGCCTGCGCCACGGGGCCGATATTGCCCTGCGGTGTGGAATCAAACGTCGAACAGTATTTCCAGAAAAACCGTTTTGCGCCCGTGGCTTGCAACCATTTCAATGCGGCGCGACAGTCGGCCACGGCATCCACCACCGGCGCGGTGCGGCATTTCAGGGCGATCACCTCGAACGGGGCCGCGTTTACGGGCGCTGCATCAGGCACCCCGATGCGAAGCGACACAGGCACCCCCGAACGCGCCAGCAATCCGGCCAGATCGGTCGCGCCGGTGAAATCATCGGCGATGCAGCCCAGAACACTCATTGATCCGCCTCGGGCAGGGTCAGCCCGGCGTTGCGCGCATAAATCTTGGCCACGGCGGCGTCATCCTCTGCCCCCAAACCCGATCCTTGCGCCGCCAGAAACTGCTGCAACGCCGCAGCGGCCAATGGCGCGGAAAACTGCGCCTTTTGCGCGATATCCAACACGATTCCCAAATCCTTGGGCCAGATATTGACCTGCGAATGCGGGAAATAATCGCCATTGGCGATATGGGGGGCGCGGCTTTCCAATGCCCAACTGGTGCCGGCCGATTTGCTGATCACCTCGATGAATTTGTCCGGCGTCACGCCCTGGGTCATGCCAAATGTCATGGCCTCGGCGGTGGCGGCGATATGCACGCCGACCAACATCTGGTTCACCGCCTTCATCGCCGATCCGGCCCCGGCGCAATCGCCCAGTTCAAACACATCCGATGCCATGGCATTCAACACCGCCCGCGCCCCGTCATAGGCCGCCCGCCGCCCCGAGGACATAACCGATAGCGCCCCGTCAGCCGCGCGCAGCGGCCCGCCGGAAATCGGCGCATCCAGATAATGCACGCCCGCCGCGCCACATCTGTTTTCCATCTCGCGGGCGAAATCGGGGGCGACGGTGGCGCATCCGATAACCACAGACCCGGCGTTCATTTGCGCCACAACACCCGATGCGCCGAACAAAACCGCCTCGGTCTGGGCCGCGTTCAACACCACGGTGACCACCACATCCAATGCGCCCGCATGATCGGCCAATCTGCCCGGCATGCCGCCCGCAGCGGTAAATTTCGCCACCTGATCAGGGTTCAGATCGACCCCCAGAACATCATGCCCCGCCCGCAAAACCGACGCGGCAACGCCATATCCCATTGAACCAAGGCCGATCACAGCCACCTTTTTGCGTTCCGGCAAATTGCCCCCTCCCGTTTTGACCGCCAAACCCGCCCCCCCCTGAAAGCCCCTATTTTCATGCTCCGGTATCGGTAACGGTGCCGTCACGCTAGCCCCGCAATTCCGCCGGGTCAACCCACCGGGCGCTAAACACATTCAATATTTGCGTAAAACTTCACGCCGCTCTAAATTACCCGCAAAACAGGACGGGAGCCCTGATGGACAACCCCAAGACCCTTGCCGATGTCGCGGCCGCCGCAGGTGTCAGTAAAATGACCGCCTCACGGGCATTGCGCGCCGCGCCCGATGTCTCTGCCGCGACACAGGAAAAGGTGCGCGCCGCGGCCGAACAACTGGGCTATGTCGGCAACCCGCTGGCAAATTCCCTGTCTAGCAACCGGTCAAACCTGATCGGGGTTCTGGTCCCGACCCTGTCCAATATCGTGTTCACCGATCTGCTGTCGGGGATCACGGAATCCTTTTCCGGCACCGGCTATCAAACCATTTTCGGCGTCACCGAATACGACCCCGAAGTCGAAGCACTGGCGATCCAGAATATCCTGTCATGGCGGCCCGCCGGATTGGTCATCACCGGACTGGACCAGCCCCCCAGCCTGCGCGCCCGCCTTGCGGCGACCGACATTCCCGTGGTGCAGGTGATGGATCTGGACGGAGAGGCCGTGGACACATGCGTGGGGTTTTCGCACAAACGCGCCGGGGCCGATATGGCCCGCGCCCTGATGGCTGCGGGACGGCGCAAATTCGGCTATATCGGTTGCGGGCTAAACCGCGACACCCGCGCCGCCAAACGGCTGGACGGCTTCACGGCCGCCTTGTCGGAGCAGGGTCAGGCGCTGCAATCGCAGACCACCAAACCCGGGCTGTCATCCGTTCTGGCAGGCCAGCAAATGACCGCCGAATTGCTGGCGCAGGCCCCCGATCTGGACTGCATCTATTATTCAAACGATGACATGGCGATGGGCGGGCTGTTTTACGCCATGAAACAGGGAATCGACGTGCCCGGCCACCTTATGCTGGCGGGTTTCAACGGGTTGGACATACTGAAAACCCTGCCCGCGCCCATCGCCACAACCATCACCCCGCGCCGCGACATCGGCCAGACCGCGGCGCAGGTGGTATTGAACGCCCTATCGGGAGAGGGAAACTCAGCCTCCCCCAACCGCATTGCATTCGAAACCATAATAGATTTGGGCCTGTAACCGCCCCAACCCTATGATTTATGGATCGGTTCCTGCGTGAACGCGCCGCCCTGATACACCGAAACGGGATCATCCGATGCGGGCATTGGCTGCGCCTCGATCTGCGCTGAAAACTCGGCCGAATTGCGTGTTGGCCGCCAGCCCAGATAATCCACCTTGCTGTTGTCCCACCAACGTATGTCATTGTTTGATATGCCATAAATCACGGGGCAGCCCAAACGCGGCGCCAGAAAAACCCGCTCGATCAGGCTGACAAAATCTTCATCCGCCATCCAGGTGGCCAACATGCGGCGGTTGGCGGGTTCTGGAAAACAGGACCCGATGCGCACCAATGCGCTCTCGATCCCGAATTTCTGATGATACATCAGGGCCACTGCCTCGCCATAGGATTTGGAAATGCCATACCAGCCATCGGGTTTGTGCGCGGCGCTGGCATCCAGATGTTCGTCCTGTTTGTAAAACCCGACAACATGATTGGAACTGGCGAACAACACCCGCTTGACCCCGTGCTTGCGCGCCGCCTCGTAAATATTGTGCACCCCGATCAGGTTCGGGCCCAGAATTTCGTCAAAGCTGCGCTCGACCGACACGCCGCCCAGATGCAGGATGCCATCGCAGCCCGCGACCAGACGGTCCACCGCATCCATATCCGCCAGATCGCAGGGGATGAATTCGGCCTCGGGCCTCTCAATCGGCGCGATATCGGACAGGCGCAGGCTGTCGGCCACCCCGCCCAGCTTCCCTGCGATCAGGCGCCCCACACCGCCTGCGGCGCCGGTGACAAGTAGTTTCTTCAACATGACAGATTCCCTTTGCTTACCTATTCACGTCATAAATTTGTATGATAAGTTGTCAAGTTTTTGTTGCGCCAATTGGCATCACTTGTCATATTCGCGCCAACCAAAAGCAGCGGATACAGCAATGACCCAAACCAAAGCCCCCAAAAACCGCCCCAATCTGGTGCAGGCCCTGACCAGCGATCTGGCGCATGCCATCACATCCGGCGCAATCCCCGTGGGCGGCAAACTCCCGACAGAGGCCGCGCTGACCGAAAAACACAGCGTGTCACGCACCGTCGTGCGCGAAGCCATCGCGGCCCTGCGCGCCGATGGTCTGGTCGAAGCGCGCCAGGGATCAGGCGTCTTTGTGACCGCGGCGCAGCCCGCAACCCTCAGTCCGTTTCAGGCGCTTCACCCGCAAAAACTGTCTAGTATCATAGAATTGCTGGAATTCCGCGTCGCGGTCGAGGTCGAAGCCGCCGCCCTTGCAGCCGCACGCAGATCCCCCGCCCAACAAGAGGCAATATTCGAGGCGCTGGAACAACTGGACCGCGCCCAAGCCGAAGGGCGTTCCACCGCAGAGGCAGATCTGGCCTTTCATGCCGCGATCACGACAGCATCAAACAACCCGCGTTTTGGCCAGTTTCTGGCAATGCTGGGCAAGGATGCGATCCCGCGCAGCCGCCTGTCCGATGTCGCACTGGAACAGGCGGACCCTGATTACCAAAACAAACTGCGCGCCGAACACCGCCGCATCGCCGATGCCATTGATGCCCGCGACGAGGGGCGCGCCCGCGATGCCATGCGCCTGCATTTGTTCTTCAGTCAGGAACGCTATCGTCAGATGCTGCGCGCCGCGCAGTAAATTTATCTGATAATTCATCATATGAATTATTGACACCCCTCGCCTCTCGCGCCTAAATCCGCAAAACCCATTGTCAAAGGAATCTGCCCCATGACCGACCCGCAACATATCAAAACCGCGCTTGGTGCCGGGCTGTTGTCCTTTCCTGTCACGCCATTTGGTCAGGATGGTGCGTTCAACCCCGAACCATACGCCGCCCACCTGAACTGGCTGTCGGGATATGACGCCACCGTATTGTTTGCGGCGGGCGGCACCGGCGAATTCTTTTCGCTTGCGCCCTCGGAAATCCCTGAAATCGTGCGGGTGGCCAAGGCATCGGCCAATGGCACCCCCATCGTGGCGGGCTGTGGATACGGCACCGCCATGGCCGTCGACATTGCCAAACAGGCGCAAAAAGCAGGCGCTGACGGCATCCTGTTGCTGCCCCATTACCTGATCGACGCCCCCCAGGAAGGGCTGTTCGCCCATGTCAAAGCCGTCTGTGACGCGGTCGATATCGGCGTCATGGTCTATAACCGCGACAATGCGATCTTGCAGGCCGACACGCTGGAAAAACTGTGCGAATGCTGCCCCAACCTGATCGGGTTCAAGGACGGATCGGGCGATATCGCGCTGGTGCGCCAGATCACGGCCCGCATGGGTGACAGGTTAACATATCTGGGCGGGATGCCCACCGCCGAACTCTTTGCCGAGTCCTATCTGGGCGCAGGTTTCACCACCTATTCATCGGCTGTTTTCAATTTTGTCCCTGCCTTGGCACAGGATTTTTACACCGCGCTGCGCGGCGGTGATCGCGCCCGTATGAATCTGATCCTGAACGGGTTCTTCTACCCCTTTATGGAACTGCGCAACCGGCGCAAGGGCTACGCCGTGTCGGCGATCAAGGCCGGCGTGCGCCTGTTGGGGTATGACACCGGCCCCGTGCGCGCCCCCCTGTCCGACCTGACAAAGGACGAGGACAAGATCATGCAAGCCCTTATCAACACAGCGAAAACCCTGTGATGCCACCGCCCCGCATTGCCGATATCCGCACCCACCTGCTGGATCATCCGCTGGATGTTGCCTTTGAATCCGCCTCAATGCGGTTCACCCGCCGCCAGCATCTGTTGGTGGAAATCACCTGTGACAACGGGCTGACGGGTTGGGGCGAATGCCTTGGCCCGGCCCTGCCCAATGCGGCCGTGGTCGCCGCCTATCGCGACCACCTGATCGGGCGCAATGCGCTGGACACCGAAATCATCTGGCAAAACGCCTATAACCTGCTGCGCGATCAGGGGCAGCGCGGGTTAACCATGACCGCGCTTTCGGGCATTGATATCGCCCTGTGGGACATCAAGGGCAAACATTTCGACGCCCCCGTTGCGACCCTGCTGGGGGGCCGTGTGCGCGACAGCGTCAAAGCATACGCAACCGGATCGTTCCGCCGTGACGGGGTGGATCGCGTGGATGACAATGCCGCCGAATGCGCCGCCCATGTCGCCGCCGGTTTCCACGCAGTGAAAATCAAAATCGGCTTCGATGTGGAACAGGATCTGGCGGTGATCCGCGCCGTGCGCGATGCCATCGGCGACGCCCGCCTGATGATCGACGCCAACCACGGCTATAACGTGAACGAGGCCATCGCTCTGGGCCGCGCCGCCGCGCCATACGGTATCGACTGGTTCGAAGAGCCGGTGATCCCCGAACAGATCAATGGCTACCGCGAGGTGCGCGCAAACCAGCCCATCCCCGTGGCGGGGGGCGAAACATGGCATGGCCGGTTCGGGTTCGCCGAACCGCTGGCGACCCGCGCGGTGGATATCGCCCAGCCCGATCTATGCGGCACCGGCGGTTTCAGCGAAATGCGCCGCGTTGCCGATATGGCCGCCCTGCACGGGGTGCGTCTGGTGCCGCATGTCTGGGGCACGGGGGTGCAGATCGCAGCCAGCCTGCAATTCATGGCGGCGCTGCTGCCTGACCCGCCGCGCCGTGATGCGCTGGCCCCGATTATGGAATTTGACCGCACGCCAAACCCCTTCCGGCAGGCCATCCTGACCACGCCGATCGAACATGACAACGGCACGGTCACCATCCCCGATGGTCCCGGTTTGGGGATCAACATCAACCGCGACGCCCTGCGCGAATTTGCACTGAAAGACACCGCATGATCACCCGCACCTTTACCGGACCAAAACCGCGCCACAGCCTGCCAAAGGGTGCGATTGACAGCCAGACCCATATGTATCTGCCCGGATTCCCCGCAGCACAGGGCGCCATGCCTCTGCCCGATGCGCCCCTGCCCGGCCCCGATGAATACCGCAAGGTCATGGAATGGCTGGGAATTTCGCGGGTGGTGGTGACCCAGGGCAACGCCCATGGCACAGATAACGACAACCTGCTGGCGGCGCTGGCGCAGATGGGCGATGTGGCGCGGGGCGTGGCCTGTATCACGGGCAACACGCCGGATGCCGAATTGCAGCGCCTGCATGATGGCGGCATTCGCGGCGCGCGGATCATGGATTTACCGGGCGGTGCGGTGAAACTGGACCAGTTGGAACCCGTGTCCTCGCGGGCGACACAGATGGGCTGGATGATGGCGGTGCAATTCGACGGATCCGGCATCGCCACCCATTATGACCGCCTGTCGCAGCTGCCCTGCAATTGGGTGCTGGATCACCACGGCAAATTCTTTAGCGGCATCACCCCCGACAGCACCCAGCTGGCATTGGTCAAACGCCTGATCGACAAGGGCAACTGCTGGTTCAAATTCTCCGGCTGTTATGAATCATCCCTGACGGGCGGGCCGGATTACGCCGATATCGCCGCCGTGGCGCGTGACATTGCCGCCTATGCCCCCGAACGCATCGTCTGGGGCAGCAACTTCCCGCATAATATGGCGGGCGCATTGGGCCACTACCCCGATGACGTGGCGCTGCTGGACCTTGCACAAGAGTGGATGGGCAACGATGCCACCCGCCAACTGGCGCTGGTGGACAATCCCACAGCGCTGTTCGGGTTCTAGCCGGACCTGTCGCGCTCACGTTCCGGTCTCTCGCCTTTTTCAGGCGGCCTTCCACTCCAAGGCCAGTCGTAATGCAAAACACAGACCAAATTACCCATGTCCGAAACAAAGCACTCCGAACACCGAAAAGCACCTTGCCATTCAAGGTGTGAGAGGAGGTCTCCGAGTCAAAAATGGGATGGTGGCGGACAGACAGGGATTCGAACCCTGGAGACGGTTCCCCGCCTACACACTTTCCAGGCGTGCGCCTTCGACCACTCGGCCACCTGTCCGTGACGCGGCTTTTACAGTCACAAACGGGGACAATGCAAGCCCCGCATGGCGGAAAATTTCATTGCTGTGAATCCACCCGCCCGCGGCGCAATTTTTGGCGTTTTATGCGGCTATATCAGATGCTTTGCGATTGATGCGTTGAACCTTTGCCCCTGACGGCCCATAGTTTGCCAAACCCCTGTACCACATAAGATTTGAACCCTGCACTGATGAACTCTCCTCGCAACAGACCCAGCATGCCAACCGCCAGCCCCGATCACGGCACAGCCAAGGGACGCCGCCGCCGCGTGATCCGCACGGAAACGGGGCAAATCCAGACCGTGGCACTGATGATCATCGCCTTTGCGGTGGTGCTGTTCCTGCTGGTGCAGGCGCGGTTCCTGCTGGTCACGCTGGCCACGGCAATCATCCTGTTCTCGCTGACATCCGATGCGATCAATTTCATCGCCCGCCAACGGATCGGGCCGTTTCGCATCCCCAACTGGCTGGCATCCATCGCGGCGCTGCTGGCAATTTCGCTGGCGCTGCTGATCCTGACCTCGGTGATCCTGTCACAGGTCAATACCGTGCTGACCACCGCGCTGGCCTATACCGAACGCGCCCCCGAAGCCATCGCATCACTGTTTGCATGGCTGGGCACCGATGCCGAGGTGGCGGTTTACAACTCTATCGCCTCGATCCGCGTGTCGGCCTGGCTGTCCACCCTCGCAGGACAGGCTGGCGGGCTGATGCAGGCCACGGTGCTGGTGATCCTGTTCGTGGGATTCCTGTTCGCCGAACGCATCTGGTTTCGCACTAAAATGGATGCGTTTTTCGGGTCTGAAACGCAGGCCGAACGCGTCGGTCAGCTGATTTCAACCATCATCCACAGGGTCAACTACTACCTGCTGGTGAAAACCTTTATCTCGGCCATCACGGGGCTGCTGGTGTTTGTGGTGGCAAAACTGTTCGGACTGGATCTGGCGGTGGCGCTTGGCATCGTCACATTCGTGCTGAACTACATCCCCAATGTCGGGTCGATCATCGCAACGGTCATGGTGGCGCTGGTGGCATTCGTGCAACTGGGCGTGCCCGGCCAAACGGCGGTGATTTTCCTGCTCGTCGGCGCGATCCAGTTCGTGGCCGGATCGGTGATCGACCCGATGCTGATGGGGCGCGCCCTGCGCCTGTCCAGTTTCGGCATCATCATCAGCCTCGCATTCTGGGGCGCGGTCTGGGGCATTCCGGGCATGTTCCTGTCAGTGCCGATCATGGTCGGGCTGATGATCGTCTGCTCGCAGGTGCCATCGCTGCGCCCCATCGCCATCCTGCTGTCACGCGAGGGCCTGCCAGACCCCGAAGCCCAGGCACTGGGCGAAGACAGCGTCGCCGCAGAATAAAACACAAAGGGGGGGCAAGCCGCGGACGCGGGGCACAGGGCCCCTTGCCACGGCTGGGGCGCCCGGAATGACCCGACCGCCACAGCTTCACTGTTCAAAAAATACCTGAAATCTAACCGCGCAGAAAATCGACCAGGGCGCGGGTGGACCCGTCAGTGCCCTCGGGCAGCTCCGCACCCTCCATCACCGGACCCAATGCCGTGGCCAACTCCTTGCCCAACTCGACCCCCCATTGATCGAACGAATTGATCCCCATGATCACCCCCTCGACAAACACGCGGTGCTCATACAGGGCCACAATCTGCCCCAAACGGCGCGGGCTTAACAGGTCAAACGCCAGCGTGGTCGACGGGCGGTTGCCAGTGAACACTCGGTGCTGCGCCTGCGTTTCCAATGCGTCCCCTGTCAGGCCCTTGCCGGCCATCATCTCGCGGGCGCGCTCGATTGACCGCCCCACCATCAGCGCCTTGGATTGCGCCAGACAATTGGCCACCAACAGGCGGTGATGATGCGCCAGATCGGGTTCATGCCCCGACGCCGCCACCAGAAATTCACAAGGCACAACCTGCACCCCCTGATGGATCAACTGGTAGAACGCATGCTGCCCGTTGGTGCCCGGTTCACCCCAGACAACCGGCCCCGCCGCCATATCCAGCGGCGCGCCATTCATCATGACCCGCTTGCCGTTGCTTTCCATCTCCAACTGCTGCAAATAGGCGGGCAATCGCGCCAGACGCTGCTCATATGGCAATACGGCGCGCGTGGCATAGCCCATGATCTGATGATGCCAGATCCCGACCAAAGCCAGCAACACAGGCAGGTTCTGATCAAAATCGGCGGTCTGGAAATGGCTGTCCATCGCCGCCGCACCGGCCAGAAACTCGCCAAAACTTTCCGCACCGATGGATATCATCAGCGACAATCCAATCGGCCCCCAAACCGAATAACGCCCGCCAACCCAATCCTCGAACCCGAATACCCGTTCGGGCGCAATGCCAAAGGCACCGGCATGGTCCGTGGCCGATGACAGGGCCACAAACTGCGCACCGGGGTCAGCAACCTTTTGCGCCATCCATGCCTTGGCCGTGGCCGCATTGGTCATGGTTTCGATGGTGGTAAATGTTTTCGACGCAACAATCACCAATGTCGTGGCAGGATCCAACCCCGCCAGCGTGTCGGCAATATGTGCCCCGTCCACGTTGCTGACAAAATGACAGCGCGGCCCGTCACCATATGGCACCAGCGCCTGCACCGCCATCGCAGGACCCAGATCGGACCCGCCAATGCCGATATTCACCACATCGGTAAACGCCCCCCCTGCCCCGCCATAAACACCCGAACGCACCGCACCAGCGAATGCAGCCATGCGCGCACGGGTGTCACGCACCCCGGCCAGAACATCAACGCCCGCCACCGTCACCCGCGCCTTCTCGGTGGCGCGCAGCGCCGTGTGCAACACCGCACGCCCCTCGGTTACATTGATACGCTCGCCGGAAAACATCGCCTTGCGGCGGATATCCACACCGGCACGGCGCGCCAACATGATCAGCCTGTCACGGGTCTCGGCATCAATATTGGTCTTGGAATAATCAAACAACAGCCCATCAAATCCGGCACTGAACTGCCCCGCCCGATCGCCCTGATCAAACAGATCACGCATATGGCGATCACTTGCCCGTTCGCCAAGCGCCCGCAGCGCCTCCCAAATCTGTCCTGTCTCGCTCATACCACCTGCTCCATTCCAAACCCTAGGGCGCCCAATGCACCACCGCATCACCCAACAACGCCGCAACCGGCGCCTCTTCGGGGCGCAACCCCTGCGCACGTTCCAACGCCGCCCGCTTATCCACACCCATTATGACAATATGAAGGCTCAGCGCAGCCCGCAAAACCGGCGCCGAAAACGTCACCCGAACCTCGGGCTGACTGTCCACCCGCATCGACACCAACACAGGCGCCTGCGGATCCAAGGCCAAGCGCAGGTTGTCCCCACGCGGAAACAACGACGCCGTGTGCATATCATCACCCATGCCCAACAATGCCACCGAAACCGGCAAATGCGCCGCCATGCCGTCGGCCACCCGCCCCAAATGCGGATCAGGATCATCCCCCCCCGCATAAAACGGCAAAAACCGCGCCGCCGCCGCACGCTCCACCATCAAACGCGATTTCACCAAGGCCGTATTGGACCGGGGATGATCCTCCGGAACCCAGCGCTCATCACTCAACGAAATATCCACACGGTCCCAATCCAGACGCGCCGCACATAGCGCATCAAACACCGGCCCCGGAGTCGTCCCCCCCGGCACCACCAACATCGCCCGCTCCTCGTGGCGCAACTGATTGCCCAACTCGGATGCAATCACATCCGCCAGATCCAGCGCCAGAACCTCGCGATCCGGATATTCGATCAATTCCATTCACCCGCCTCCGGCTTTTTCTTGGCCCAAATACTCCGGGGTCCGGGGCAGCGCCCCGGTCCGGCCCTTGCCACAGGCCTCAGGCGCGAATTTCACGCCACCGCCGCCCGTCACGATGCATCAACATCAACGCATCCTCCGGCCCGCTGGACCCACTGTCATAAGGGCGCGGCTCGTCTCCGCGATCCTCCCATGCCTCGATGATCGGATCAGTCCAGGCCCATGCCGCCTCTACCTCGTCACCGCGCATGAACAATGTCTGGTTGCCACGGATCACATCCATGATCAGCCGCTCGTATGCATCGGGAATATCCTCCGCCTCCGGTCCCAAAGCCTCGGAAAAGGTCATATCCAAAGGCACATCCACCAAACGCATCCCCCCCGGACCGGGTTCCTTGATCGTCACACCCAGATCAATGCCCTCGTTGGGTTGCAACCGGATGGTCAGGATATTGCGATGCCGCCCCGCCTCCGGCCCGAAAATCGAATGCGGCGTTTCCTTGAACACCACGGCAATCTCGCTGGTGCGCGCCCGCAACCGCTTGCCGGTGCGCAAATAAAATGGCGTGCCTGCCCACCGCCAGTTGCTGATCTTCAGCTTCATGGCAATGAAACTCTCGGTCAATGACGCCGGATTTTCCACATGCTCGCGGTAATCGGGCTTGTCACCATCGCCCTGATACTGCCCGCGCACGATCTCGGCCGCCTCCACCGGATCCAGCGCACGGATCACCTTCAACTTCTCGTCGCGCACCGCATCGGGGTCAAACTTCGCAGGCGGCTCCATCGCGATCAGACACAGCAATTGCATCATATGGTTCTGCACCATATCGCGCATCGCACCAGAGCGGTCATAATAATCACCGCGCCCGCCAACCCCCACGGTTTCGGCCACAGTGATCTGGATGTGATCCACGTATTGCGCATTCCACAACGGCTCGAACAACATATTGCCAAACCGGATCGCCATCAGGTTCTGCACGGTTTCCTTGCCCAGATAATGATCAATCCGGTAAATCTGCCCCTCGTGAAAATGCTGCGCCAGCGCTGCGTTCAATTCACGCGCCGTGCCCAGATCACGACCAAAGGGCTTTTCAACCACAATCCGCGTGTCCTCATCAGCCATGCCATGCAGATGCAACCGCTCGGCCAATGGCCCGAACAAACGCGGCGCAACCGAAAAATAAAACGCCCGCACCCGCCCGTCATGCATCTTTGCGGCCAGCTCTTTCCAGCCATCGGTGCCCAGGGCATCCAACACCACATAATCCAGTATCTGCAAAAACCCCGCCATGGCCTCGGTATCGGCCGCACTGTCCGGGTCGAACTCATGCAAGGCATCGCGCACCATGTCACGATACCCGCCCGCATCCATATCGGCACGCGCCGCACCGATCAGGCGGGTGTCACCCTGCATCTGCCCCGCACGGTAACGGCGAAACAACCCCGGCAAAATCTTGCGCCGCGCCAGATCACCGGTGCCACCAATAATAACCAGATCAAAAGGATCGACAGGAATGATGCGCGAAACCATTGGGGGTCCTTCCAGTTCATTGGCAAACAGGGCCAGTTCATTCGCAAATAGGGACGCATCACGCGCGCCCCGCGTCAGCCTAGGCCAAACAGGTTTACCATGCCATGACAGCGCCCCGCAAACCACAGGCCGCGCCGCCCATTCGCAATGTTTGCGCTAACATTACCCAAATCGCAGCGCTTCACAATGGTGTCAGCCCCCGTTTCACCAGTTTTTTCACCACCCGCAACCTGCTAGCCTCACCTCAACAATAAATAAGGGCCGCTCCATGAAAGATACCACAGCCAACGCGGGCAAATTCAACGACCCGAAAACCACGGCCAAGGGCGAACCCCGCGCAACCGTGGCCCTGACCAATCCGCAAACCCTGTGGTTCAACACCGGCACCCTGTGCAATATCGAATGCGTCAACTGCTATATCGACAGCTCGCCCAGCAATGACGCGCTGACCTATATCACCCTGGCCGAAATGACCGCCTATCTGGACCAGCTGGAAACCCGCAACTGGGGGGTGCGCGAAATCGCCTTTACCGGCGGCGAACCCTTTATGAATCCCGATATGATCGCCATGGCCGATGCCGCCCTGACACGCGGATATGACGTGCTGATCCTGACCAATGCCATGCGCCCGATGATGCGCGCCAGCGTGCAACGCGGCCTGCAAACCCTGAACACGAACCACCCCGACCGCATGACCCTGCGTGTGTCACTGGATCACCACAGCGCCAAACACCACGATGCCCTGCGCGGCAAAGGAAGCTATGACATCACCCTGACAGGCATGGACTGGCTGCGCGACAACGCCATCCCCATGGCCACTGCGGGCCGCTCGATCTGGAATGAAACCGATGCGGATGCCCGCGCCGGTTTCAATGCCCTGTTCAAATCCCGCACCTATAACATCGACGCCGCAAACCCCGGCCAATGCGTGATCTTCCCCGAAATGGACATGACCGCCGAAACCCCCGAAATCACCACCCGATGCTGGGACATCCTGAACAAATCCCCCGATGATGTCATGTGCGCCTCCTCGCGCATGGTGGTCAAACGCAAGGGACAGGCCCCCTCGGTGGTGGCCTGCACCCTGCTGCCCTATGATACAGAATTCGACCTTGGCGAAACACTGGAACAGGCCGAACGCCCCGTGGCGCTGAACCACCCGCATTGCTCCAAATTCTGCGTGCTGGGCGGGGCCAGCTGCTCGGCCTGACACCGCCCCCGCACCCTTGCACGCCCCCGGGAATTCGCAGCCCCGCGCTTTCATTGTTCCTGAAATACCTCCCGCCGGAGGCTCCGAACCCAACCAGACACCCCAATCACAGGCTGTTTGCGCAAACCCCCTTCACCTTCGCTCCCCACCCCCGTAAGAAGCCCGCAAACGGCTATAACCAAAGGGACAGTGACCCAATGAGCACGATCATCGACATCCACGCACGCGAAATCCTCGACAGCCGTGGCAACCCCACAGTCGAAGTGGACGTGATCCTAGAAGACGGCACAATGGGGCGCGCCGCCGTGCCCTCGGGCGCATCCACCGGCGCCCACGAAGCCGTGGAAAAACGCGATGGCGATACCGCCCGCTATATGGGCAAGGGCGTGCTGGACGCCTGCGCCGCCGTCAACGGCGAAATCGCCGAGGCACTGGTGGGTTTCGATGTCACCGAACAGGTCGCCATCGACATGGCGATGATCGAACTCGACGGCACCCCGAACAAGGCCCGCCTCGGTGCCAACGCCATCCTCGGCGTCAGCCTCGCCTGCGCCAAAGCGGCGGCGGATTTCACCGCGCAACCGCTGTTTCGCTATGTCGGCGGCACCTCGGCCCGCACCCTGCCCGTCCCGATGATGAACATCATCAACGGCGGCGAACATGCCGACAACCCGATCGACATTCAGGAATTCATGATCATGCCAGTGTCGGCCAGCAATATCCGCGACGCCGTGCGCATGGGCGCCGAGGTCTTCCACACCCTGAAAAAAGAACTGACCGCTGCGGGCCTCTCCACCGGAATCGGTGATGAGGGCGGCTTTGCCCCCAATATCGCCTCCACCCGCGAAGCCCTTGATTTCGTGCTGAAATCCATCGAAAAAGCAGGCTATACACCGGGCAAGGACATCTACCTTGCACTGGATTGCGCCGCGACCGAATATTTCAAAGACGGCAAATACGAATTGAAGGGCGAAGGCAAATCCCTGACCTCGGCTGAAAACGTCGATTATCTGGCGGCGCTCTGCGACGACTACCCCATCATCTCGATCGAGGACGGCTGCGACGAAGACGATTGGGACGGCTGGAAAATGCTGACCGACCGCCTGGGCGACAAGGTGCAACTGGTCGGTGACGATCTCTTTGTGACCAACCCCACCCGCCTTGCCATGGGCATCGAAAAAGGCTGCGCCAATTCCATGCTGGTCAAGGTCAACCAGATCGGCACGCTGACAGAAACCCTGCAAGCGGTCGATATGGCCCACCGCGCCCGCATGACCAACGTGATGAGCCACCGTTCCGGCGAAACCGAGGATGCGACCATCGCCGATCTGGCCGTCGCCACCAATTGTGGCCAGATCAAAACCGGCTCATTGGCGCGCTCGGACCGGCTGGCAAAATACAACCAGCTGATCCGCATCGAAGAAGCACTGGGCGAAACTGCCCAATATGCAGGCCGCTCGATCCTGAAATAAGCATCAGAACGACACGAAAACCCCGCCCTCCACACCGGACGGGCGGGTTTTTGCTGAGCAAAAACGAAACTCCATACCGCGGTTCAAAATTCACAAGACAGTTTCAATTCTCAACGCTAACCTGCCGCCTATGAAGGATGCCCTATCCCCCACACAGGTAATCGAGCAGCCTCCTGTGCGGGCTGGGTTAACGGCTGTGCAACAGGAAAACCTGATGATCCTGCGCCAACAGGATCAAACCCGCTATATCGAGGTGGCGCTGCGCATCTCTATCACTTTGCTGGCGGCGGTCGCGCTGTGGCAATATACCGGACAGATCGGCATATTCCTCTGGCTCGCGGCACATACGGTTTTGAATGCAACCTATCTGACATGGCTGTCGCGCATTCCGATGCACCAGCCCCACAGCGTCAGCCTGCGCACCTACCGGATTGCCTTTGCGATCTGCATGACACTGATCACAGCCTTTGGCGTTGTCCCCGTATATCTGGTCTGGCTGAATGATCCTGTTTTGACCCTGACGGCACTGGCCGGTCTGGCCGGTCTGGGATTGCAAAACCTGATCGTCCATTCACGCATCCGCGCCATGGCGATTTTCTCACCTGTCATGCTGGCCGCGCTGCTCGGCTCTTGCGGTGCCATCTATATGACCCACACCGACAGCATGGCAGGCCAGCTGCTTATCCTGACCTGTTTCACATCAATTTGCGGCTACTACGCCTTTTGCCAATACCGGATGTTCAACGGGCACCAGCAAATCCGCGCCGCCGAGGCCCGCGCCGCCGAAGCCCAACGCATGCAGGCCATCGGCCAGATGACCCGCGGCATCGCCCGCGATTTCAACAACCTGATCACCGGAATTCAGGGCAATCTGGAACTGTCCAAACACCTGTCCGACGGTGCCGACCGCGAAAAAACACTGGAACAGGCGCGCGATGCAACCGAACGCGCGGCCCTGCTGACATCGCGTTTGGTCGCCTATGCGCGCCAGACACCGCTGCGCCCCGACAACCATGATATGGCCGACCTGATGCCACGTATCGCATCAACCCTGCGACAGGAATTGCCCGAAGGCCACAAACTGACACTGGCTCCGACAGGCAAAATGCCCCCGCTACAGGTGGATGGCGCACAGCTGACCCGCGCCCTGTCTGCGCTGCTGGCCAATGCCGTTGCGGCCACACCCGATGGCGGCACCATCACCCTGCGCAACCGGCTGGTGGCGTTCTCCAATCCGGTTACCTATTTCGGGCGCACAGGGCTTGGCCCCGGCACCTATTGCGCGATCTCGATGATCGACAACGGCACCGGCATCGCGCCCGAGCTGCTGGACCGGGTGACAGAACCGTTTTTCACCACCTCCCCCTCGCCGCGCCACTCCGGCCTTGGCTTGCCGATGAGCCTCGGCTTCGCGGAACAATCCGGCGGCGCTATGGGCATCACATCCACACCGGGGCGCACCGAGGTCACGCTGTTCCTGCCCTGTCCCGATCCGGTCACACGCCCGAGCTGACAGATCGCAGCGCCAGACATATGTTGTTCAAAGGTGACAGATAGCTATGCCCAAAACCAAACCCGCCCCCGCCAGCAAAACCGACAACGCGCAAACCGCCTTCCTGACCCGCGTGGCGCTGGGGCTGATCGCAAGGGCAGAAAAGAAACTGGGCGTGGGGCTGGATTACACCCGCAAGATCGCCGCCACGGATCTGCGGCTTCTGACCCGCTATAACCGGCTGTTCGGATTTCTGGACCCGAACAAAAACTGCCCCCCCGAGGCCTATCACACCGCCCGCCTGCGCGGCGCACTGGCGGCAGATTGCGGCACCTGCGTCGAGGCCGAAATCAACCTCGCACGCCGCGCAGGCCTGTCACATTCCCTGATCGCCATGATCCTGAAGGGCACAGACGGCCTGCCCGCGCCGCTGGCCGCCGTGGCGCAACTGGCCGATGCCACCACCCGCGACCATAGCGACGCAGGCGATGCACGCGAAACCATCCGCAGCGCATATGGCGACACAGGGCTGATCGAACTGGCCTATGCCATGAACGGGGCCGCCCTGCTGCCCGGCATCAAACGCGCCATGGGATACGCCACTGCCTGCGACCTGACCCTGATGCGCGATCTGCACAAACCCGACAGCACCAGCTGATCCAGCGGACGGATGGCCAACCATCCGGCGCTATACTGGTGTCAGGCGGGCAAGCCCGCCCGACAGATCAGGGGGCTTTTCCCCCACCCAGCAAAGGCCCACCGCCGGTTCAGGTTCACCCCCCCAGTATTGCCACCAAGAAAAAATCAGCCTCGAGGCTTCGGGCTTTTTCTTGGCAAAAATACTCCGGGGGGCGTTTATTTGTTATACAAATAAACCGGGGGGCTGGCCCCCCGTCCCCGCCCGCAGGCGCCAGACTGCGGGCAATCCGGCAGCAATTCCTTGACAGGCGGCATGCGCATACCTATCTCACGCGCTCGGGGCGGACGGCCCCTGCCGCTTGCAGGCATATGCCATGGTGAAGCCGTCACATAATCACGATACGAACCCGCTCCTTTTTCTTTGCGGTTTGTTGGCAATGCAAGCCCCGACCGAAACACCGCCTGAATGAGAAAGAGAGGACCGGATGACACATCTGCCTTCACTCGACGCGCTCAAAGCGCAGGCAAAACAGTTGAAACAGGCACTTGCGGCCAAAGGTCAGGATCTGGCCCATGGTCAATGCCTTGATCTGATCGCACGCCAGCACGGGTTGCGCGACTGGAACACGCTGCACGCCAAACTCGGCAATACCCCGCCGCCGCTGGCGCTTGGCCAGCATGTGACGGGGCGCTATCTGGGTCAGCCCTTCAAGGGCGAGGTGATATCCCTTGCGGCCCTGGGCGACAGCCACACCCGCGTGACACTGCGGTTTGAAAAACCTGTTGATGTGGTGCCCTTCGACAGTTTTTCGAATTTTCGCCAGCAGGTCAGCGCGGTCTTGACCGCCGACAGGCGCACGGTCGAACAGACCTCGGACGGGACACCGCATATGGTGATCACCTCCTGACCAGACCCTGAAAAACCAAAACGGGCCGCGCAGAAATTTGCGCGGCCCGTTCCCCGTATCAAGTCCCGTGAGTGGGGCTTACTTGATGACGATTTCCGGCCCCATGACCAATGTCGGCAGCCAGGTGGATATGATCGGGATATAGGTCACCATGATCAGGAACACGAACAGCACCGCCAGAAACGGCAGCGACGCCCGCACAACCCGCATCATCGGCATCCCCGCCACACCGGATGTGACAAACAGGTTCAAGCCAACAGGCGGTGTGATCATGCCAATTTCCATGTTGACCACCATGATGATGCCCAGATGGATCGGATCCACGCCCAGCTCCATCGCGATGGGAAACACCAACGGTGCCACAATCACGATCAGGCCCGATGGCTCCATGAACTGTCCGCCGATCAACAGGATCACATTGACGATGATCAAAAACACGATCATCCCGAACCCTGCATCCAGCATCGCCGCCGCGATCTGCTGCGGAATCTGCTGTTCGGTCAACACATGTTTCAGGATCAGCGCATTGGCGATGATGAACATCAGCGTCACGGTCAACTTGCCCGATTCAAACAGCACATCACGCGTGTCACGGTGGAAAAACGCCGTGACCACCGACAGCGGTTTTTTGATAAACGACAGGTTGGGTTGACCGTTTACCCCCGCCAGCGGCCCCATGTCACGATAGACAAAGTTGGCAATGACAAAGGCATAGACAGCGGCCACAGCGGCGGCCTCGGTCGGGGTGAAAATCCCGCCATAGATCCCGCCAAGGATGATCACGATCAGGCCAAGCCCCCAGATCGCATCGAAAAATGCCGATCCGGCCTCGCCCCAGCCCTTCCATTCGCCTTTGGGCAGCTTTTTCACCACCGCGATGGCGAAAATCGTGGCCATCAACATGGTGCCCGCCATCAGCCCCGGAATGACCCCGGCCAGAAACATCCGGCCCACGGATGTATCGGTGGCGGATGCGTAAACCACCATCACGATGCTGGGCGGGATCAAAATGCCCAGCGTTCCCGCATTGGCGATCACCCCCGCCGCGAAATCCTTGGAATAGCCGACCTGCCGCATCCCCGCGATCACGATCGAACCGATGGCGACCACCGTGGCAGGGCTGGACCCCGACAGGGCCGCGAACATCATACAGGCGAACACGCCCGCAATCGCCAGACCGCCGGGGAAATGCCCGACCATGGCGATGGAAAACCGGATGATCCGCTGCGCCACGCCCCCCGTTGACATAAACGACGATGCCAGAATGAAGAACGGGATGGCCAGCAAGGTGTAATGCCCCGCCATCGCCTGAAAAAACGTCTGCGCGATGGATGCAAGCGAAGTATCGGATTGCACCAGCAAAAACAGGATTGAACTCAGCCCGAGCGAGACAGCAATCGGCACACCGATCAACATCAGGCCCACGACCATAATAAACAGAATGGCGACTTCCATGGGGCTTACTCCTCGGCGTTCAGATGGCGGACGTCGTCAATGGCGTCCTCGGCTTCGTGGCTGACAATCAGGCTTTCGCTGCGCCCCGTGATCACGCGCAGCGTGGCCTGAATGAAACGGAACAACAGCAGCGCCATGCCGAATGGCAACATGGCATAGGGGATGAACCGCGGCAGTTTTTCATATTCTTCACCGTCATTCATGATCGGCTCGATCCAGCGCAGCCATTCGGGCAGCGGGATGTCGATCACCTCGTACCAGCCGCGATAGCTGGTGCGCTTCATTTCCTCGAATCCGGTGGGAAACCAGTGGCCCGTGGTCTGCGGCAGGTTGGCGAAATTGGCCCAGTAATCCCATGCCCCCTTGGTCAGCAAAAAGGCGTAAAAAATACAGACCAAACCGACGAAAATGCCGACCATACGCCGCGCCTTTGGCGCCAGCAGCGCAATAATCGCATCCACACCCAAATGCGCCGTCACCTTGACCGCATAGCTGATCCCGAACAGCACCAGCCAGGCAAACAGAAACGTCACCGATTCCAGCCCCCAAATCAGCCCCTTGGCGGTTTCAAACCCCAGATAGGATTCAAAATTGCGCCAGATGGCCGAATTAAAGACATAGCGCATGACCACATTGGCAAAGGTGATCAGGGTCATCAGCCCCAGGATCACGGCAATCGCCGTTTCCTCGAACTCGTTCACCACATGGCCCAGCATGGACCGCTGCTGTTGTTGGGCTGACATGGCCCTACCCCCCGTTTTCATGAATTCTGGTTGCGATCTGGCGGCAATGGCTGTGCCATCGGACTGCAATCGCATAAAATCGGCGCCAGACCCACGCGGGGGGCCGGACGCCAGAGCATTCAGCCCTTAGTGCTTGGCATTGATTGCCTGTGCGGCGTCAATGTTTTCCTGACCAACGTCACCCACGAACTCGTCCCAGACGGGCTTCATGGTGGCAACCCATTCGGCGCGCTGCTCTGCTGTCAGCTCGCGCACTTCGGATCCCGCCGCGATGACCGATTTCTTGGCCTCCTGGTTGACGTTATAGGATTCAGCGTTACGTGCTGCGGTCACTTCACCGACGATGGTCGCCAGTTGGGTTTGCACGTCTTCGGGCAGACCATCCCACCAGTCGGACGAGGTCACCAGCATATAGTCGATGATGCCGTGGTTGGTTTCGGTGATACCGTCCTGCACTTCGAAAAACTTCTGGCCATAAATGTTGGACCAGGTGTTTTCCTGACCGTCCACAACGCCGGTTTGCAACGCGCCGTAAACCTCTTTGAACGCCATCGGCTGGGGCGATGCGCCCATGGCCGCCATCTGCGCCTTCAACACATCCGAGTTTTGCACGCGGAATTTCAGACCATTGGCATCCGATGGCACCATCAGCGGCGTGTTGGCCGACATCTGCTTCATGCCATTGTGCCAGAACGCCAGCCCCAACAACCCACGGCGCACCATGGTTTCCTTCATCGCCTGACCGGTGTCGGAGTTCTGGAATTCGTCAACCGCGTTGATGTTCTTGAACATGAACGGCAGATCGAAGATGCGGAATTTCTTGGTGAACTGTTCGAATTTCGACAGGCTGGGCGCGGCCATTTGCACATCGCCCTGCAACATCGCCTCCAGCACCTGATCATCATTATAAAGGGTCGAGTTGGCAAAGACTTCCATGCAGGCCTTGCCGTTCATTTCCTCGTTCACGCGCTTTTCCAGCAGCGACGCGGCGATCCCTTTGGGGTGCTTGTCGGTGTTGGTGACATGGCTGAACTTGATGACGATTTCGCCCTCGTCACAGGCGGCAAATGCGGCGGGTGCGGTCACAGTCAGCGCCAGCGCGGTGGCGGCAGTTGTCAGGAATTTCATGTTGGTCTCCTCCCGAGGATTTCAAATTCTGACGTGCCAACAGGACAGCCCTGCCAGACACGGTGGCGCATCCTCGCTTATGCGCGCCTATCCGCTCAACCCCGATTGCCCGATTTTTCAACAGTTTGAAATTTTCCAGCATTTTCAATAGGCTAATCATGCGCAAAACGCATAACGGCCATGCTGCGATGCGGCAACGTGCGAAATCCCGCACAGGCCGGCACCCGCTTTGTGCGAAAATCCGCACAGCCCGATCACATCAGCGCGATTCCCCGTTGCATCCGTCAAAACGGGGGCCAGCCCCCAAGTTCATTTCAGGGAAATGAACACCCCCGGAGTATTTTCACCAAGAAAAAGCCAAAACGCCCCGCGCCCGGCTTTTTCTTGGCCACAATACTCTGGGGGTCAGCATGTAAGGCCCGGAGGGCTTTGCATGCCAAGGGGGCAACGCCCCCTTCTTTTGGATGGGCCTGCCCATACAAAACCACATAACAGCCCTGCGCGGGCTTGCCCCGCAGGCCCGCCGGATCAGCGCCCTGATCAGTGTCCCGATCAGCGCGTCCCCGCTTGGCTGCGCAAACGGTCACGGTTCATCGCCAGCCAACCAGCCGCCAATACCAATGGCAACACAGTCAGTTCGCCGCGCTGCATCATGGCCGCGAACACATCCCAGTCCAGCACATGCGACCGGATGTCCTCTGCCTCTTCGGCTTTGCCTGCCACGGTTTGCGCCGCATCCGGCAGATCGGCCAACCCCAGATAGACATAGAAATATTCGCTGCTCGACCCCGGAGAGCTATACCCCTCGGCGATCTTCTCCAACCCCGTCAGGGTCAGTCCCGCCTCTTCTTCGGCCTCGCGGCGGGCGGCTGTTTCGGGGGTTTCGCCCGGGTCCACGCGCCCCGCCACGGGTTCCAGCGGCCATGGTGCCGCATCGCCGCGCCCGTATGGCCCCGCGCGGAACTGTTCAATCACCATCACACGGTCACGCAGCGGATCATAGGGCAGCACCAGCGCCGCATCGGATGCCACGAACACCCCGCGGTTGATCTCTTCGCTCATGCTGCCATCGAAGCGGCGGAACCGCAGGTCGTATTCCTCCATCGCAAAGAAATTGGTATAGGGCCGGTGCAGTTGGTCCAGCGCCACATCATCACGCGTCATGCCCGACAATGATGGCACCACCCGCCCCGCCGCCGCCACGCGGGCCGAGGCGCGCACACGGATCATATGCCAGAACCGCAGCACATCCTCGGGGCTGTAACGGCCCATGTAATCCATCACCTCGCGGGCGGCTTCGCGTGACAGCGCCCCGTGCTGCGCCTGCCAATCCGCCAGCGACCACTGCGCCCCCGCCTGCCACAGCCCGCCACGCGGGAACCACGCCTGCGCCGCGCTGCCATCGGTGAATGTCACATCGCGCAGCTCATAGCCAAACCCGCCCTCGTAAAAATCCATCCGCGCCAGCACATCATCGGTAACCGTCACCACCGCGCCCTGCGCCACATGGCCAGCCGCCACCTGCAACAGCGGAAAATCCTGCCCCTCGGCCCAGACCACGCGATGCGCGTCCAGTTGCGCCGGTCGCAGGGCCACATCGGCCGCAAACACCACAGCGCGCAAACCATCGTCCAGCAAACTGCCGTAAAGGAATATATCTGTCATGCGTTCCGTTTCCCGCCAACCAAAGGGCCGGTCAGTTCCAGTGTTTGCCCGCGATTTCGGCCAGAATGCCCGACACGACCCCGCCCACCAGCATCACCACAACAAATTCAACGGTTGCCATCGCGGCGCCGAATTCCAGCATGGCATCAAACAGCCCCGCAATGAATTCGAATATCCCGTCGAAACGGCGGCGCAATGCCAGCCGCAGGGCCTCGTTGCCAGCCTGCAAAAACAGCGCCCAAACAACCATCATCACCGATGCCGACACCCCGGCAGAAGTGATGAAATTGATGCCCCGCCCCACACGGTTGCCAATCATCACCCAGCCGCAGATCGCCCCCAGCGTCAGGTTCAACGGCAAAAACCAGCCCCAATTGGTGATCTCAGGCATCTCGGCCTTGACCAGCCCCGACAGGATATACCCCGTCGCTCCCAGCGACAGCGCGGCCACGGCCTTGGCCGCAGTTGGCATGATGTTCAGTCCCATGCGTGACCCTTTTGTTTGGCACGCTGCTGCGGCCCCTGGTTGGCTTTGGTCAAACATCATCCATGGCGCGGCCCTGCGCAAGCCAGCCCACAGCATTCATATCCCCACCGTGTCCTTGCGCCCACGGTTTGGGCATGATCAATCATTGCGTGCCTTATATGCCGCCAATGCCCGGTCGCGCCCCTCGGCCAGCCCCACCACCGGATCGGGGTATTCATCCTGCGCCGACAGGCCCCAAACCCGTGGGACCGCAGCGAAATAATCCAGTGCAGTGTCGGGCGGCGCGCCCTGCCCCTCGGCAATCCATGCGCGCCGGTATGCGCCCATGGGATCGAATTTTTCTGCCTGCGTATCGGGGTTGAACACCCGGAAATAGGGCGCAGCATCAGGGCCGGACCCCGCCACCCATTGCCACCCCATCGCATTGCTGGCCGGATCCCAATCGCTCAGACAATCCGCAAACCAATCCATCCCGATCCTCCAGTGACACAGCAAATGCTTGGTCAGATAGGACGCCACAATCATACGCGCACGATTGTGCATCCGCCCCGTCACATACATTTCCCGCATGGCCGCATCCACGAATGGCACGCCGGTGCGCCCCTGCTTCCACGCCATAACCACATCACTGTCCGCATCCCCGTTCCACGGGAAATCATCCCAACCTTCGCGAAAATTCTCCTCTGGCAGGGTCGGGAAATGATGCAACAAATGATAGGCAAACTCGCGCCACACCAGCTCCTTCAAAAAATGCTCGGCCCCCGCCTTGCCCCCGTCACGCGCCGCAACCCCTGCCGCCCAACACTGATAAGGGCTGATCTCGCCATAGGTCAGGTTTTCCGAAAGCCCCGAGGTCGCCTCCATATCCACCCGGTCCCGATCCGCCTTATACCCGTCAACCCGATGCCGGATGAATGTGGCCAAACGCTGGCTGGCCGCACCCTGCCCGACCACGGCATATTTGCGCAACACATCGCCACCACGCCGCATCGCCGCGCCCAATGCCCAACCGTCCAAATCCTCACCGGCGGGCCATACATCAGGCGCGCAAAGTTCAGACGGGGTCGCACGCGCCTCCGGTACATCGCGATCTTTGACCGCCTTCCAGAACGGCGTGTAAACACGATATGGCCCGCCCGCCTGCGTCTCCACATCCCATGGCTCGAACAGAACATGCCCGCCAAATGATTTCGCAACGATTCCATCGCCTTTCAGGCCGGACTTCACGCGGATATCGCGCTCGACCGCCGCCGGATCATACAGACGCGACCAATAAACCGCATCCGCACCCGTTTCAGAAACCAACTCCCGCAACACCTCCAGCGCAGGGCCTGATCGCAACAGCAAACGACTGCCCACCGCCGCCAGATCATCCGCCAGCGCCGCCAGCGACATGCCCCAACGCATCCGCGCCGCCGCCCCCACTTCATCCATGGCAAAATCACGAATGAACACAGGCACCACCGCACCACGCGCCGCCGCCGCCAATAACGCCGGATGATCCGTCAGGCGCAAATCACGCCGCAGCCAAACAATCGTCACCGCCATAGCTCCACCTTCCCTGAAAACTCTAACCCCATACGCCCCAACTGGCACAGCGGTTCAAAATTATCCGCAAACCACAGCGTCCTTGCCCCACAAAACCCCATCACCCAAAATGACGACCACAGAAAAAGGGGGCCGCAGCCCCCCCACTCATCACACATATCAACAGCCTCAGCCGTTCACATCCACAACCACACGCCCCTTGACCTGACCGGCCAGAATATCCGCACCCAGCTGCGGCAAATCGGCCAATACCGCCGGATGCACCATCGCCTCCAACTTCTCCATCGGCAGATCGGTGGCGACCCGATTCCATGCCCGCAAACGGTTGTCATAGGGCTGCATCACAGAATCGATGCCCAACAGGTTCACACCGCGCAACAGGAACGGCACCACCGTGGTGGGCAATTTCGCGCCCCCCGCCAAACCGACCGCCGCAACCGAAGCCCCGTATTTCATCTGCCCCAAAACCCGCGCCAGCATTTCACCACCCACGGCATCAATGCACCCGGCCCATGTTTCGGATTCCAGCGGGCGCTTGACCGCCTCGGCCAGATCGGCACGCGGCACGATCTGCGTCGCGCCCAGGTCGCGCAAATAGGCCCCGGTTTCGGGGCGTCCGGTCACCGCCGCCACCTCATATCCCAAATGCGCCAGAATGGCCGTGGCCACCGACCCGACACCGCCAGCGGCACCCGTCACCAGAACCGGCCCCTGACCGGGATTCAACCCGTGGTCCTCCAATGCCATCACCGCCAACATCGCGGTAAAACCCGCCGTGCCAACGGCCATGGCCTGACGCGCATCCAAACCCTCGGGCAATGGCACCAGCCAATCGGCCCTGACCCGCGCCTTTTGCCCATAGCCGCCCCAATGGGCCTCACCCACACGCCAGCCGGTCAATACCACCGCATCGCCCGCCTTGTAACGCGGATCAGTGGACTCCTCGACCACACCGGCAAAATCAATGCCCGGCACATGCGGGTATTTGCGCACCAATCCGCCGCCCTTGGGCGACAGGCACAACCCGTCCTTGTAATTCACGGTGGAATATTTGACCGCCACCAGAACCTCGCCCTCGGGCAGGTCCGAAACCTGCAATTCGCGCACCGATCCAACGGCGGTTTCGCCGTCCTGATCCATCACCAACGCCTTGAAACCCATGTCTCACTTCCTTGCTTCATTGTTCCAAAAATACCTGAACACCCCACATGGCAAGCATTGCCAGACGCCGCATCCGCAGCCTATGCTTGCCACCCAACTCAGGGCATCCGCTGCCCGCCACCCTGCCACCAATTTAAATGTCTGACAAATGAAAATCGACCCGAACAGCACCCAGGACCTCTCTGCCCAGATCGCCACCGCCCTGCGTCAGGCGATCATCGACGGCACCCTGCTGGTCGATGCCCGCCTGCCATCGGAATCCGAACTGGCCACGCAATTCAACGTCTCCCGCCCCACCGTGCGCGAGGCGCTGAAACGCCTCGCCGCGCAATCGCTGATCCGCACACAGCGCGGGGCCACGGGCGGCGCTTTCGTCAACCGGCTCTCCTATGACGATGCCCGCGGCGCGCAGGTCACCACCTCCACCCTGCTGCTCTCGATGAATGATGTCAGTTTTGATACCGCGCTACAGGCACGTTACGCGCTGGAACGCGCCTGCACGCCGCTGGCCGCGCAAAACCGCACCGCCGATCAACTGGCCGACCTGCGGGCCGAAATCCACCGCCAGTCACAGCCGGGCCTGTCGGATGAAACCTTCTGCGATTCCGATACCGCCTTTCACCGCACACTGGTCGAATCCGCTGCCAATCCGGTGCTGTCCTGGCACCTTGCCGGCGCGATCGAGGCAATGCAGCCCCTGATGAACGTCATCACCTTCACCGCCCGCTCGCGCGAGGTGATCGTGACCCATCACACCGCCATCGCCGATGCGCTGCAATCGCACGACGGCGCGGCGGTGCTGACCGCGCTGGATTCGCTGGAAATCTATACCGCCGATCTGGGGCAAAAGGTATTCGCCGCCCGCGCCGGTCTGGCCCCTGATACCCGAAGCAACGGAAAATAAATCCGCTGCCCTGCGAAAAATCCGCCCACCCCCTTAACCAAACCCTGCCCATGCGCGCGCCGCTGCGCCGGTTTCAGGGCCAAAACCATGGATTTGCCCCCCTGTTTTTCACGATTCATACGGTTTCATGGTCGGATCATACGACATCAGGGGCCGGATCTGGCGCGAAACCATGCCAGAACTGCGCGCTCCAACCCGCTGTAAACACACATTTAACAAATCAATCGCCCTATTCATCAACTGGCACTGGAAATCCCGCGTTGATGCGCCTATATTCAATCTGTCCTTCGGGACTATGGACATAAACGCGCTCATAATAAGCGGATCGGACCCGGGGGCGGTACCCGGCGACTCCACCAAATATCCCTTATTGGGGGACAATGGGGTCGAAACAGGATCGACGAACGTCTAAAGGGGTTAGCTTTGTTTCGGTGAGTTACCACCGTTATCGGTACGCTAAGTACAATTGCCAATAACAATCGTGCTCCGATGGCTCTGGCCGCGTAAGCGGTTCGAACTATCGAAACTTAAGCCCTTACGCCTAGCCGCGTAAGGCGGGGTTCGTAGGCACCTGGCAACAGAAGCCTACACTTTACCCTATAAATTCAAATACTTGAGCCGCGCACTTAAACCTGTGGTTTACGTTCGGTCATAGGTGTCGGTTAGGCAACCGTTTACGCATTTGTCCTAATATTCCCCTGCGAAACAGGAGGCAAAAATGACCGGAAACGCGAAGCTATTACAAGAATGGTATGACAGGGTTTGGCAGCAGGGCGACATATCTGCCATTGATACATTGATGCGCAGCGACATCACCACCGACGGGCTGGTGCCGGGTATGCAAATCGGGCCGGACGAATTCAAATTGCTGGTCATCACTCTGGGCGAACTGATCTATCCCCCTGTAATCAACGTAGAAAAAACCATGGAGGATGGGGATTGGGTCTCGGGATTCATCACCATGCAAGCAGAACCGCGCGACCGCGCGACACCTTTCACCTGCACCGCTATGACATTCGTGCGTTTTGAAAACGGGCGCATCGTCGAAGCCTATAACACCATGGATTTCATCAGGTTTTTCGAAAGCCTCGGGCTGCTGCCCGCCGATACCGTGGCCCTGCTGCTGTCAGGCCAACCATTGCAATAAACCGCGCTTGACCCGATCTTGCGCGCCAGCCTATCAACCGGACAAAGGGATTGGCGCGCAATGATCACGATACCCGAACTGTTCCGCATTTTCGGGCGTATTGGCCTGCTGTCCTTTGGTGGGCCAGCCGCGCAGATCGCGCTGATGCATCGCAGCCTTGTGGATGAACATAAACATCTGACAGAAAAGCAGTTTTTGGGCGCATTATCGTTTTGCATGCTGCTGCCCGGGCCAGAGGCGATGCAGCTGGCCACCTATTCCGGCTGGCGTCTGCGCGGCACTCTGGGCGGGGTGATTGCAGGGCTGTTGTTTGTGCTGCCGGGCGCTGCGGTGATCCTTGCGCTGGCCTTTCTTTATGCGGCATATGGCCAATTGCCGCTGGTGCAATCGGCGTTTTTGGGCATCAAGGCGGCAGTGATCGTGATCGTGATCCAGGCCCTTGTAAAAATAGGGAAAAAATCGCTTACCACCACTGCGGCGCGGCTCATTGCGGCGCTGTCTTTCCTTGCAATCTATATGGCCGGACTGCCCTTTCCCCTTCTGATCCTTGTCGCGGGCATCTATGGTTTTGCCAGCACAGGCGGCAGCGGCGACAGCCCGCCCTTGCCCCGCACCGCACACACCCTGCGCACCATCACGATCTGGGCTGCATTATGGGCCGCGCCCCTACTTTACCTTCGCGCTGTAAATGCCCAGTTTCTAACGGAAATCGGCCTGTTCTTTGCCAAACTGGCCGTGGTCACATTCGGCGGAGCCTATGCGGTGCTGGCCTATATGGCGCAGACTGTTGTCGACACCAAACACTGGCTATCGGCGCAGCAAATGATCGACGCATTGGGCCTGGCCGAAACCACCCCCGGCCCGCTGATTTTGGTAACCGAATTTGTTGCCCTGCTGGCCGGCATGTCACAGGGTGGCCCCGCATTGGCGCTGGCGGCAGGGGCAACCGCCCTATGGATGACCTTTACCCCTTGTTTTTTATGGATTTTTACGGGCGCACCCTATGTTGAATGGATCCTGTCCAAACCACGCCTGTCCGGCGCTTTGGCCGCGATTTCCGCCGCCGTCACCGGCGTGATTTTGAACCTGTCACTGTGGTTCGCGCTGCATGTATTGTTCACCAGCGTCAGCGACACGCGCTTCGGCGCCTTCCCCGAATTCAGCAGTTTTCAACCCCTTGCATTCATCCTGACCCTATTGGCCGTGCCCCTGTTGACGCGCCTGCCCATGATCCCCGCGCTGGCCATCATGGCGCTGGCCGGACTGGCAACCGGCGCAATTTTCTGACCGTCAACGGCTTCAAACTCCAACCCGATTTTGGCATCTTTTGTTTTGCAAAGAATCCCCTATGCTGGCCGCATTAGCCGGAGAAACCGAATGACACGATCCATTGATTACGGAAACCTGATGCATCGCGCCATGCGCGGATTGATACAGGAAGTTCTGCAAGACGTGTCCGACCACGGCTTGCCCGGCAACCACCATTTTTTCATAACATTCGACACCCGCCACCCCGATGCCCAACTGGCCGATTGGCTGCGCGAACGCTACCCCGAGGACATGACCGTGGTCATGCAGCATTGGTATGACAAGCTGGATGTCACGGACGAGGGGTTTTCTGTCACGCTGAATTTCGGCGACAGCCCCGAACCCCTGTATGTGCCCTATGACGCGATCAAAACCTTTGTCGATCCGTCCGTCGAATTCGGGCTGCGGTTTGAAAATCAGGATGGTGAGGAAGAAGAAGAAGACGAGGACGACAACGACCAGCCCGATGAAACATCCGCCGCCAAAGATGCAGATGTGGTCAGCCTGGACAGTTTTCGCAAGTAACCATGAAGAATTGGTAACATCGGGCTAACAGCCACCAATTTGTTACATTTCGCGGCAAATTCTATCGAAACACCCAGAAACGGAGTTTCGAACATGCCCAGTGATTTTGCGATTTTCATCGGTGAAATGATGCGCCGCCCGACCGAGGTGGTGGCCATTGCACCGTCCTCGGCTGCGGTGGCGCGCAAGATGACCGAAGGGGTGGAAAACATCCATGGCCCCATCGTTGAAATCGGCCCCGGCACCGGCAGTTTCACCCGCGCCATTCTGGACCGTGGTGTTGCCCCCGAACGTCTGACCCTGATGGAAATGAACCCGCGGTTTTGCGACACGTTGCGCGCCAAATTCCCGGGTGTAACCGTGCTGAACCGCCCCGCGCAGGACATTGAAAAAATCGGTTTGCGCGGCATTGGTGCGGTGATTTCCGGCGTTCCGGTTCTCGCCCGCCCCACCATCCAACGTCAGGTCGTGGGCCGCGCGTTCAACGTGATGGCGCCTGACGGCGTGTTCGTGCAAATCACCTATTCCCCCGGCGCACCGATATCGGATGAAATGCAGGCCGAACTGGGCGTGCGATACGAAAAACGCGGCACGGTCTGGGCCAACCTGCCGCCCGCGCGGGTCTTTGCATTCCATCGTATGCAACATTGAACTTTGCGCCCAAATGGGTAATAGGTCGGCAACGTCATTTCAGGAGTTGCCGACCATGACCAACACCCGCACAGAAACCGACAGCTTTGGCCCGCTCGAAGTGCCCGCAGACAAATACTGGGGCGCGCAGACACAACGCTCGATCATCAATTTCCCCATCGGTTGGGAACGCCAGCCCGTGCCGATCATCCGCGCATTGGGTGTGATCAAAAAAGCCTGCGCCATGGCGAACAAGGCCAACGGGTCGATGGAGGCCGAAATCGCCGATGCCATCATCGCCGCCGCTGGCGAGGTGATCGACGGCAAATTCGATGACAATTTCCCGCTGGTTGTCTGGCAAACCGGGTCTGGCACCCAGTCCAACATGAATTCGAACGAGGTGATTTCCAACCGCGCCATCGAAATTCTGGGTGGCGTGATGGGGTCGAAATCCCCGGTTCACCCCAATGACCATTGCAACATGGGCCAGTCATCGAACGACACATTCCCCACCGCGATGCATGTCGGTATCGGCATGTTGGCGCGTGACGTGCTGCTGCCCGGGTTGGAAAAACTGGCGACCGAGCTGGAATCAAAGGCCGAAAAATTCAAAGATATCATCAAGATAGGTCGCACTCATACGCAGGATGCCACCCCCCTGACACTGGGTCAGGAATTTGGCGGTTACGCGCATCAGGTCCGCAAAGGGATCGAACGCGTCAACGCCTGTCTGGGTGATATCTATGAACTGGCGCAGGGCGGCACCGCCGTTGGCACCGGCCTGAACACGAAAAAAGGTTGGGCCGAAATGGTCGCGGCCAATATGGCCGATATCACCGGCCTGCCGTTTGTCACCGCGCCCAACAAATTCGAAGCACTGGCCGCCCATGACGCCATGGTGATGTTCTCGGGCGCGTTGAAAACCGTGGCCGCATCGCTGTTCAAAATCGCCAATGACATCCGTTTGCTGGGGTCCGGCCCGCGTTGTGGTCTGGGTGAATTGATCCTGCCGGAAAACGAACCCGGCTCCTCGATCATGCCCGGAAAGGTCAACCCGACACAGGCCGAGGCGCTGACCATGATCTGCGCCCATGTCATGGGCAATGACGCGGCGGTGGGTTTCGCAGGGTCGCAGGGCCATTTCGAATTGAACGTCTATAACCCGATGATGTCCTATAACGTGTTGCAATCCATGCAGCTTTTGGGCGACTCGGCCTCGGCCTTCACCGATAATATGGTCGCAGGGATCGAAGCAAACGAACCGCGCATCGAAAAACTTCTGCATGAATCCTTGATGTTGGTGACCGCGCTGGCCCCCACCATCGGTTATGATAACGCGACCAAAGTGGCCAAAACCGCCCATAAAAACGGCACCACATTGAAAGAAGAGGCGATTGCATTGGGCTTTGTCGATGCCGAAACATTCGACAAGGTCGTGCGCCCCGAAAACATGATCGGGCCAAAGTAATGTCTGAACCGGTCAACCTGAACCGGTTTCGCAAAGCAAAGGCGCGGGCCAGCGACAAGGCCCGCGCCGATGAAAACGCCGTGAAATTCGGCCGCACCGGCGCCGAAAAACAGCGCGAAAAAACGCTGGCCGAACGGGCCAGGCAACGGCTTGATGGTCACCAAAAGGATGACACATGAGCGCGCCTGTCAAACATTCCCTTACACTGCGCGGGCACCGCACATCTGTGTCGCTGGAGGATGAATTCTGGCGCGCATTCCGTAAAATCGCGGATGAGCGCGACCAGCCGATCAATGTTTTGGCCGCCGAAATCGACGCTGCCCGCGATATGGATACGGGGCTGGCCACCGCCATCCGCCTATTTGTTCTGAAGTATTATCAATCCCTTAGCGCGGAGTGATCCGCAGCCAGATGCCGTCTTTGCCGCGCACGGTCAGATGCGCCACGGGCATCGCAGGGCGGTGCGCCACCAGTTCAAACCGGTATTCGCGCAGCAACATCGCCAGCAACAGCGGTCCTTCGGCCATGGCGAACCCCGCACCGGGGCAAACGCGCTGCCCCTGTGAAAACGGGATATAGGCGCGCCGCAACCCGTCCTTGCCATTGGGGCAGCCAAATCGCGCGGGGTCAAACCCATCGGGATTGTCCCAAATCCGTTCGTGCCGGTGCAAATGCCAAGGTGACAGCACGATCTGGCTGCCCTGTTTTACATCGCGGTCGCGGAAATGTTCAGGGCAGGTGGATTCGCGCACCATCATCGGCACGGGCGGATACAACCGCAGGGATTCACGGAACACATCCCGCGTCACGCGCAGCTTGGAAAGGGTTGAAAAATATATCTTTTCCGGCTCGATTTCCTGCGCCGCCTCGGCGGCGACACGATCCTGCCAATCGGGGTGCATCGCCAGCAGATACAGCGCCCAGGCCAGCGCCGAGGCGCTGGTTTCATGCCCCGCCAAAAAGAAGATCGCCACCTGATCGACCATTTCATCGGCGTCGAACCTGTCGCCGGTTTCAGGGTCCGTGGTCGTCATGATCTTGGTCGCCAGATCGTCGGGCGCAGTGCCGTTTTCAATCGCCGCCATGCGGGTTTCGGTCAGGTCGGTGATCAGGGCACGGATGGTCGCCGCCGTCTGGCGGGTGCGTTTTTTGTGCCAGCGCGGCAGCCATTTCGGCCATGGCAACAACGCCGCGATATTGACCACAGGCGCGGTGCGCTGATGGTCGCGAAATTCGCTGAACACCGCCTGCGCGGTCTGATCCTCGATCGGGATCGAAAACAGGGTGCGAAAAATTACATCCGCCGCCGCGTGGCTGGATTGCAGTTCGATTTCAACGGGTTCGCCATTGGCCAGCGGTGCCAGTCGCGCCACGGCAGCGCGCCCCGCTGCCCACATCGCGGGGAATGTATCGCGCAACCGGCCCCCTTCGAATGCGGGATCAATGATGCGGCGCTGGCGTTTCCATTGATCGCCATTGGTCACGAACACCGACTGGCGCAGCAGCGGTGCCAGCCCTTCGCGCACGCGGTCGGATTTCGGGAAATCATCGGGGCGTTTGCGTAGAACCAATTCGACCAGTTCGGGATCATTGCACAAGTAACTGCGAAAGAACGGCGTTTTGAATTCTGCCATCCAGGCCCGATACAGCCGCGCCGGTTGCGCCGATAGAATATCCTGTTTGAACAGTTGCATATAGCGCCAAAGCGAAACCTTACCCGCCCGCGCCGCTGGTTTCGGCGGCAGGGTCATGGCGCGGTGGCGGTGTATTTCGACACCGCCCTTTCGATACGCGATTTCGACGGGGCGCGGCCATCAAACCGCGCTGACAGTGTCATCGGCCCCGCCGTGATGCGGAAATAGTCGTAATCCGCCGGGCGGTCAAAGGCGCACAAGTATTGGAAATGCAGGCGGAAAAACCGGCGTTTCAACTCGTTCCAGCGTTCGGGCGACAGGGTTTGCGTAAAGGCCGCAGAAATCACGATGGGCCAGCGTTTGCCCGCAGGCGCGACCCCCGTCACCGCCACCGGATCACACAGGGCAAAGGCGCAGCCATCGCCCGGCGCGGTGACATCCAGCCAGAACAACTCGTCGCGCGTGGACAGATACGCCAGATCGGCGCGCAGCCGATACGCATCGGGCAGGAATGACACCATCGGCACCACCTGCCCCAAGCTGAGGAACCCCAAGGCAGGACCGTTCATCGGCACCCGCCCGTCGCGGATCAGATCCGACAGGATCGACACCGCCAGATGCGCACCTGATGAATGGCCAACGATCAGCACCTCGTCCGTATCAGCGTTCAACGCATCGGCGATCAGGTCGGAAAATTCACCCATACGGGCTTCCAGTTCGGGCGGGTTGGCCCCGCGCCAACGGGCAGAATAGGCGTAATCATGCATCAGGTAATAGGCGAAAAACCGGCCGTCATGGCGTTTGAACCAGTTCAGAACCGCCCATGCAGAAATAGCCAGCCCCAGCAGATACAGTATACTTTCCAGCATCATGCGCGCGGCGAACACCGTGCTGTCACCACGGATCGGCAGAAAACCGGACAGATAGGCCAATGCACTGCCGACCAGATGACCCGCTGCCAGGGCCAGCAACAATTGCGCCAGCAGAAACAGCACCGGATACAGCGCGGCAATCACCGGCCCCTTGCGCAACATCATCAACCGCCACAGCGCGCCGCTGGCGATATAGGTCCATGCGGTGCGGATCAGCTGGCCATAGGTGGCGGGGATGGATTTTCCCATGCTGTCACGCACGATATCGGACCAGACCAGCACTGCGATATCGGCCTGAACATCCGCGCCCTCTATCACCGCATCGACATGCCAGCCATATGGCCCCTGCCCGGTTTTGGGTTTCAGCGCGATGTCATAGCCCGAAACGGCAGCCTGGTCCGCGCCCTCTTTGCGGTATAATTCGCGGTAGCGGCGGGGATGAATCGGATCATAGCCGGGGATGTAAAACACCCGGCGTTTGCGGACAGGATTTTTGCTGTTCTGGGCCAATGTGGATGGGCCTTACCTATTGTTGAGCGTAGGTTAACCCAGCTTTGGGGCAAGAGTAAGACCCCGCGCCAACCCGCGCGTTGCGGCGTGGTGACGCCTCCGGCGGGAGGTATTTATGGAACAATGAAGGTGCGGGTCAGCCCAATAGGGCAAGCGAGGGGAATACTTCCAGAAGCCAATAGGAAAAGGCAGAAAAGCCCCCTGTCAGCATCAGCAAACCGATGGTCCAGAGCAGCAGGCCCATGATGCGTTCGATGCGATCCATATGGCGTTTCATCCATGCCAGCACCCCGCCAAGGCGCGGCAGAAACGCCGCAACCAGCAGGAAGGGAATGCCAAGCCCGGCGGCATAGATTGCCAGCAGAAAGGTGCCCTTGGCGATGGAGCCTTCGCTTGCCGCGATTGTCAGGATCGCGCCGAGTTGCGGCCCGATGCAGGGTGTCCAGCCAAAGGCGAATGCCAGCCCCAGCACATAGGCGCCAAAGGCTGAACCGCCGCGGTCACCCGCATCCATCCGCGCTTCGCGGTCCAGAAATCCGATGCGGTAGACTCCGACAAAATGCGCGCCAAAAACCATCACCACTATGCCAGCTATGGTATTGAAATAGTTCTGATAATTAAGGAACAGGCTGCCGATCGCCGAGGCGGTAAAGCCAAGGAATAAAAACACCGTCGACAGGCCCAGAACGAAAAATATCGCGGGCAGGATGGCGCGGTTGCGCCCCTCGCTCAGGTCGGTGACCGACACCCCCGACATATAGGCCAGATAGGGTGGCACGATGGGCAACACACAGGGGCTGAGGAAAGAGACAAGCCCCGCGAGCAGCGCCATGGCCATTGCGGGTAGAAGTCCCACGTCGATGATTTCGATTCCCGTCATGAAGCCTGTGATAGGGGATTGATGCGCCGCCGTCACGGCCCCGCGGTTTCACAATGGCGTGGCAAGTTGTAACAGTCTGGTCGAAACGAAAAACGCCGCCCCGTTGCGGGGGCGGCGTTTTGTTCTGACTATGGTCTGGGTCAGCGCCCCAGCGACCACCAGCCACGGCGTTTGGGTTTGTCGTCGGCCGCTGGTTCTGCGGTTGCCGGTTCGGGTTCCGGTACAGGTGCGGGTTCTGCCACGGGCGCTGGTTCCGGTTTGGCCTCTGCCACGGGCGCGACCACTTGTGCCGGCTCGGCTGCGGGTTCTGGCGCAGGTGCCGGTTCAGCGGCAGGCTCTGGCGTGGCCTCGGTGGTGACCTCTGCCTGTTCCTTTGCCTGTTCCTCTGCCTGCGCAGCGGCGGCGGCTTCCTCGGCCTCTTTCTTGGCCTTGGCGCTGGTGCGTGTGCGGGTCGAGGTTGACCGTGTGCGGGTGGATTTCGCCTTGGCGGGCTTTTCCACAGATTCCGCATCTGCTGCGGCCTCTGCTTCGGGGGCCGCCTCTGACGCCTCTGCTTCTTTGGCAGCTTTGGAGGAACGTGAGCGACTGGAGGAAGACCGAGAGCGTGTGCGTTTGGGCTTTTCTGCCGCCTCTTCGGGCGCAGGCGATTCGACCTCTGACGTGGCGGTGGTCGCCTCTTCGCTTACTGACGAATCTGCTTTGGCAGTGGCGTCAGCGGTGTCGGTGTCATTGCCGCCGCTTTCACCGTTGTCGCCGTTGTCGCCGTTTTCGGTTCCATTCTCACCGTTCTCGCCATTCTCCCCGTTCGAGGATTTGGACGAGCGACGGCGACGACGGCGGCGACGCTTCTTCGGCTTGGTCTCTTCCTCGCCGTTCTCGTTGATACGGGGCGCTTCCTCGGCTTCGATCTCTTCGGCGTCCTCGACCACATCGTCGTCCACCTCGTCCATCAGCGCGGCGGAGGCGGATACCACGGGGGCTGCTTCGGGAACGACCCGCGTGGCGGTTTTGAACTTTTCAAGCGTGAAATCGGGCGAAACCAGCATCGGGTCACCCTCGATCCGCACGGACAGGCCATAGCGCGTTTCGATCTGCGCCACATGTTCGCGTTTCTGGTTCATGATGAAATTGGCGATGCCGACGGGGCATTTTACCAGCACTTCGCGTGACCGGCGGCGGGTGCCTTCTTCTTCGATCTGGCGCAGGATGTTCAACGCCATGTTGTCGTCGGACCGGATCAAACCGGTGCCGTGACAGGCCGGGCATGGTTGGGTCGTTGCCTCGATCATGCCGGGGCGCAGACGCTGGCGCGACATTTCCATCAGGCCGAAACCGGAAATGCGCCCCACCTGAATGCGGGCACGGTCGGTTTTCAGCTTGTCTTTCATGCGCTTTTCGACGGCGGCGTTGTTTTTCCGCTCGTCCATGTCGATAAAGTCGATCACGATCAGACCGGCCAGATCGCGCAGGCGCAGCTGGCGCGCCACCTCTTCGGCGGCTTCCAGGTTGGTCTTGGTCGCGGTGTCCTCGATCGAGCCTTCCTTGGTGGCGCGACCCGAGTTCACGTCGATGGCGACCAGTGCTTCGGTCACGCCGATCACGATATAGCCACCCGATTTCAGCTGCACGGTCGGGTTGAACATGCCCGCCAGATAGCTTTCGACCTGATAGCGCGCGAACAGCGGCATGGTTTCGGCATAGTTTTTCACGTTCTTGGCGTGGGACGGCATGATCATTTTCATGAAGTCCTTGGCGATACGATACCCGCGCTCGCCCTCGACCAGAACCTCGTCGATCTCGCGTGAATACAGATCACGGATCGAGCGTTTGATCAGGTCGCCCTCTTCATAGATTTTCGCAGGCGCGGTGGATTCCAGCGTCAGCTTGCGGATCTGTTCCCACAGGCGGAACAGGTATTCGTAATCGCGTTTGATTTCGGTTTTGGTGCGCTGCGCACCGGCCGTGCGCACAATCAGGCCTGCGCCGGTCGGCACTTCGATTTCGGATGCGATTTCTTTTAGCTTCTTGCGGTCGGCAGCATTGGTGATCTTGCGCGAAATGCCACCCCCGCGCGCCGTGTTGGGCATCAAAACGCAATACCGGCCCGCCAGCGAAAGATAGGTGGTCAGGGCCGCGCCCTTGTTGCCGCGCTCCTCTTTGACGACCTGCACCAGCATGATCTGGCGCACTTTGACGACTTCCTGGATTTTATACCGCTTGGGGCGCGGTTTGCGTGGCGGGCGGATGTCCTCGTGGTCGTCCTCGTCCGCGACGGATTCGATGGAATCGTCTTTTTCCGATGCGCTGGCCTTGTCCTCGGCTGCGTCATCACCTTGATCGTCATCGGCTGTGGTTTCTGCTGTCGCGTCCTGAGCATCGGTTTCTGCGGCATCGGTTTCTGCCGCATCATCTGCGGGTTCTTCGACGGGTTCTTCAACGGGCGTTTCGGCCACGGTTTCCATGGGCGACGTGCCCTCGGTCACGGTATCAGCCGCGCCCTGATCTACAGATTCGCCATCGGACTCCAGATCAATGGTTTCCATGCCGGAAATTTCGGCGGACCCTTCGGGCGCATCGACCTCTTTGGTGACCAGTGCGTCATCGCTGTCGGTGTTCGCCGCCTTGGAGCGGGACCGCGAACGCGAACGCGTGCGGCTGGATTTCTTTTTCTCGTCTTCTTCGTCGCGGGCGCGCATTGCCTCGGCATAGGCGCGCTCTTCTTCCATCAGGGCCTCGCGGTCAGCGACGGGGATCTGGTAATAATCGGGGTGGATTTCCGAAAACGCCAGAAAACCATGGCGGTTGCCGCCATAGTCCACAAACGCCGCCTGCAACGAGGGTTCGACCCGCGTTACCTTTGCCAGATAGATATTGCCCGCAAGCTGGCGCTTGTTTTCAGACTCGAAATCAAATTCTTCGACTTTGTTTCCATCTACGACCACAACGCGGGTTTCTTCCGCGTGGGTCGCATCGATTAGCATTTTCTTCGCCATGTTTTCCATTCGCATCACGCGCCGCGCCGCCCAATACAGGGCTGGCAAAAGGTCTGTGATGTCTATTAAGGGCGATGGCGCGGATAGGGGTAAGGCCGGTTCCGGCCCCATCCCTTGCATGTTCTGCTCTCGCACGCCTCATCGCGTTTCTTCTCCGACGCATATCGGGCGGTTTTCCCGGCCCGTTGCGCCAATTTATGGCCCTCGGGTTCCGTTTTATCGGCCTTTGGGCGTTCTCAGCGGCCATTGCAACAGATGTCACAAGGCCCAATCGGTCTGTCCAGTCGTGCCGGATCTTGTCCTACATCGCGCTGGAACAGCGAAACTCATGCGGCGGACGCAATGCGCCCTTTGCCGTTCTTGCACCATAAGGCTTTCAAAGATGCAAAGACAATGGGGAAAATACCCAATACGCCCTGCGGATATGCGCAGCCCCCTGCCCGCGCACCACAAGCACCGTCATATTCGCGTCACACAGGCTTTGCGCCGCCGTCATAAAACCATCGCACCCCTGTCATGCGCACAGGCGATTGAACCCCAATCACGGCTTCATCAACAGGAGTGCCCCCTATGAACCTGACAACCCGTTCCGCCCTGTCGGCCCTTGCGCTTTGTGCATTTGCCGCCCCTGCATTCGCAGACCGTATCGAGCTGGGACCGCGCCCCGCCTATTTGATCGACGCCATGAAGGAAGGCCCGCTCAAGGATAAACTGGCGGCCTGTGCCGACATTGAACCGCTGCGCTCCACCTTTTCCATCGGTCACCGCGGCGCGCCGATGATGTTCCCCGAACATACCGAACAATCCTATCGTGCGGCTGCCAAAATGGGCGCGGGCATCGTGGAATGTGATGTGGCCTTCACCGCCGACAAACAACTGGTGTGCCGTCACGCGCAAAACGATCTGCACACCACCACAAATATTCTGGGCAGTGATCTGGCCGAAAAATGCACCACGCCATTTGTTCCCGCCAATGGCGATGCAACGGCGCAGGCCGAATGCCGCACATCGGACCTGACGCTGGCCGAGTTCAAATCGCTGAACGGCAAAATGGACGCCGCCAATAAAATGGGCACCACGGCTGCGGAATACATGGATGGCACCGCCGCTTGGCGCACCGATCTATATGCCACCACCGGCACCGTTATGACCCACGCCGAATCCATCGCATTGTTCAAGGAATTGGGCGTGAAATTCACCCCCGAGCTGAAATCCCCCGCCGTGGACATGCCTTTTGATGGTTACACCCAAGAGGCATATGCCCAAGCCCTGATCGACGAATACAAGACCGCAGGCGTGCCTGCATCCGATGTCTGGGCGCAGTCGTTCAATCTGGATGACGTGCTGTATTGGATCAAGGCAGAGCCCGAATTCGGCGCGCAGGCCGTGTATCTGGTGGAATGGTCCGACGGATTTGACGAACAGGACAAAACCACGTGGAAAGAGGATTTCGCCGCGCTGAAAGAGCAAGGCGTGCAATATCTGGCCCCGTCCATGAACATGCTGCTGACTGCCACCAACGGCAAGGTCGAGGCCTCGGCCTATGCCATGGCCGCGAAAGAAGCAGGTTTGAACCTGATCTCCTGGACACTGGAACGCTCTGGCCCGCTGGCATCCGGTGGCGGCTGGTATTTCCAGTCGGTCAAGGATGTCACCAACAACGATGCCAACTATTTCGAAGTGCTGGACGTGCTGGCGCAGGATGTCGGCATCAAGGGCATGTTCTCGGACTGGCCCGCGACCACCACATATTATGCATCCTGCATGGCCAAGGGCATGAACTAACCCCATCCCCCGATTGACGAAAAAGGGCGGCCCAAACGGGTCGCCCTTTTGCATGCCGATCGCGCATGGGCGGTTTAATGCAGGTAATCCGACCGTTGCAGACCATATTTGGCCATTTTTTCGTTCAAGGTCCGGCGCGGCAGGCACAATTCATCCATCACGTTGGAAATGGACCCTTTGTGGCGGCGCATGGTGTTGTCGATCAGCATCCGTTCAAACGCTTCGACGTATTCTTTCAGCGGCTTGCCCTCGGTGGTCATCACGGTTTGCATTTCATCGTGATCTGCCATCAACAGCGATGTGATGGTGCCCGACCCGCGCCGCGATTGCAGCACGGCGCGTTCGGCCACATTGATCAACTGGCGCACATTGCCGGGCCATGGCGCCTGTAGCAATTGCGCGGCTTCTTGCGCTGACACCTTGGGCGCATCGCACCCGTATTCATCGGCGTATTGTTCGCCCAGACGGGTGAACAGGGTCAAAATGTCCTCTCCGCGTTGGCGCAGCGGCGGCAGGGTGATACGCAACGCCGCCAGACGGTAAAACAGATCGGGGCGCAGCACGTCTTCCAGTGTTTTATCCTGCTGTTGCAGGTTGGAAATGGCGGTGATGCGGGTTTCGGGCGGACTGCCCTCTTCGTTGATGAACGACAGCAACCGCGCTTGCAGGCTGTCGGACAGGGCCTGAATATCCTCTAACACCAATGTGCCGCCGCGGGCTTCTTCGACGGCGGGCAGCTGGCTGTCTTCGGGCAGCATCGGGCCGAACAGACGTTTCGACAGCGCCGCTTCCTCCATCGCGGCGCAGGACAGCAGCACGAATTTCTTGCCCGCCCGCGCGCCAACGGCGTGCAACGCATGGGCCACCAGTGTTTTGCCGGTGCCGGTTTCGCCATCAATCAGAACATGGCCATCGGCCTGCCCCAGATCCAGAATATCCTCTTTCAGACGCTCCATCACGGGCGAGGTGCCGATCAGCTTCTTCATCAACTGGCCACCATCCGACAATTCGCGGCGCAGGGCGCGGTTGTCCAATACCAGACGGCGCGAATTTGTGGCCTTTTTGGCCAGTTCGCTCATCCGGTCGGGGTTGAACGGCTTTTCCAGAAAATCGAACGCGCCGACGCGCATCGCTTCGACCGCCATGGGCACATCACCATGGCCTGTGATCATGATCACAGGCAGGGCGCTGTCGGCCCCCATCAGTTTTTTCAGGAATTGCATCCCGTCCATGCCCGGCATCTTGATGTCGGAAATCACGATGCCGGGGTAATCCGGCCCCAGCACCTTTAGCGCATCCTCGGCGCTGGCAAAGGTTTCTGTGTCATAGCCCGACAGCGCCAGCCACTGGCTGATCGACTGGCGCATATCCTGTTCATCATCGACAATTGCGATTTTCATCATCTTGGCCATGGGTCTACTCCGCTGCCTCGAAACCTGTTTCCGTATTCAAGATAGGCAACTGCATTTCAAATACAGCCCCCCCGCCTTCGGCATTGCGCGCCGTCAGCCTTCCGCCAAGGTCGTTCACGATCCCCGAGGAAATGGCAAGCCCCAGCCCCACGCCATCACCCGGGCGTTTGGTGGTGTAAAAGGGTTCAAACAGGTTTTCCAGATCATCAATCCCCTGCCCGTTGTCGCGCACCGTCAACACCGCCGTTTCACCCGCCGCCAGCAACAGGTCGATGCGCGGGTCGTCCTCGCCCTGTGTGGCGTCCAATGCATTGCGCAACAGGTTGACGATCACCTGTTCAATCCGCAACCGGTCGCCCATCACCATCACGTCCTGCTGGGGCAGATGGCGGGTGATGCGCACCTTGCGGGTTTTCAACTGCGGTTCCATCATCGACAGGCTGGATGCCAGTGCATCGCCCATATTTACTGGGCCAAGATCCTGCTGACCCTTGCGCGCATAGGATTTCAACTGCCGCGTGATCGCGCCCATACGTTCGATCAGATCGTCAATGCGCTGGAACGACGACAGCGCCTCGTCGGGTCTGTTGCGGCGCAACAGCAACCGCGCCCCCGCCAGATAGGTTTTCATCGCCGCCAGGGGTTGATTCAATTCGTGGCTGACAGCGGCGGACATTTCACCAAGCGCGGCCAGTTTCGATGATTGCGCAAGGGTTTGTTCAGCCACGGCAAGCGTTTCCTGCACCCTTTCGCGTTCGGCGATTTCCCGCTGCAGGCGTTCGTTCAACTGGCGCAACTCCGCCGACTCGCGCTGGAACAGCGCCATGCGCAACGCGGTTTTCCGGCTTAACGCATAGAACGTCAGCGCCAGCAGAATCGCAAATCCCATGATTTCCAGCGCCAGAAACCCGTTCACCTTTTCGCGCACGGAATCATAGGTGGTGAAACTGGCAATGCGCCAGCCGCGGAACTGGATACGGCTTTCCATGCGGATCACCGCCTCGCCCTGAACATAGGCATCGGCGGGCAGCGCAGTCCAATCGGCGGTGGCCTGAATGGCGCGCTGGATCGCGCTGTCGGCAGGTTCGTATCGCAACGCCTCTGCTTCGGTCACACCACGCCATCGGGGTTCGGTCGCCAGAATGATCGCGCCTTCGGAATCCGACACCAGAACCGCATCGGAAATCCCCGCCCAAGCGCGTTCAAACTTGGCCAGATCAACCAGCACAACAATCACGCCCAAAGCATCCGGCCCCGAGGTCACGCGGCGCGAATAGGCGAAATCATAGCCGCCGCTTTCGCGCCGCTGCACGGTGAAAACCGTTTCATTGGCGCGGATCGCGTTGATAAAATAGGATTCGGTGCGCAGTTGACCGCCCAACAGATTGCGATCGGTCGCGGCCACCACGCGCCCGTCGCGGTCCAGCATCATCAGGGATGCCGCGCCGATTTCCTCGACAAATGAAATCAGCCGCTGGGTCGATTGCGAATAATCGCCGGAATTCAACGCGCCGATCAGGGCCGGATCACGGGCCAGCAGTTGCGGCACAATCGCGTTGCGGCGCAGCTCGGACAACAGGTTGCCGGAATAGAGCGCCAGCCGCAGTTCCGCACGGTTGCGGGTGTTTTCGGTGAAACGGCTGGTCAGCAGGGAATTGGTGGTCAGCACCGTGGCCACGGCAACGGCCAGCAGCATAGCCAATGCCAAACGCACCCGCCAGCTTACTGTGCGGGTGGTCGCGTTGGTGTTGGGGGGTGGGGGTGCTGCGGCCATGACCTAGGATAAGCCACGCCCACAGCAGGGTAAAGTCACGCGTTGACCAGTTGATCCAGCAAACCGGCGAACATTTGCTTGCCATCTGTGCCACCATGGGATGGCTCTGCCGCACGTTCAGGGTGCGGCATCATCCCCAGCACGCGCCGGTTTTGCGACAACACACCGGCAATATCATCAACCGACCCGTTGGGATTGTCACCATAGGTGAAGGCAATCCGGTCCTCCTCGCGCAGCTGCGCCAGCGTGGCGTCATCGGCGAAATAGTTGCCATCATGGTGGGCAATCGGAATGTCGATCCGCTGCCCCTTGGAATAACCGCTGGTAAAGGCGCTGTCAGCGGTGCCCACGGTTAGCGGCACGGTTTTGCAGATGTATTTCAGATTGGCGTTACGGCGCAGCGCACCGGGCAACAACCGCGTTTCCGTCAACACCTGAAACCCGTTGCAAATGCCAAGCGCGTAACCGCCGCGCTCCACATGGGATTTCAACGCGCCACAGATCGGCGAATTGGCTGCAATCGCGCCGCACCGCAGGTAATCGCCATAGGAAAATCCACCGGGAACACCAACAATATCAACACCTTCGGGCAGGCCCTGATCCTTGTGCCAGACCATGGTCACCTTGGCACCGGCGGCCTGAAATGCCACGGCAAGGTCGCGGTCGCAGTTGGACCCGGGAAAGACAAGAACAGCGGCGTGCATCAGGCGATCTCCACCGTGTAGCTTTCGATCACGGTGTTCGCCAACAGCTTCTCGCACATCTCTGTCACGCTGGCCTCGCTTGCGCCCTCGGCCAGATCCAGCTCGATCACCTTGCCCTGACGCACGCCCTGCACACCGTCAAACCCCAATGCGCCAAGCGCATGTTTCACGGCCTCGCCCTGCGGATCAAGAACCCCGTTTTTCAACATCACATGAACCCGTGCTTTCATGGGTCAACTCCTTGCGTCTTGGTCTCATCAGGGCGCAAATACGCCCTTCTTTGTTCCGTAAATACTCAGCTTCGGCCCCGCACCAGACGGGGCCTCTGCTTTCAGTTGATCAGTGTCGGCTTGGCCATCGGCGTCGCGCCCTTGGGCATCACGCCCAAACGCCGCGCCACTTCGGTGTAGGCGTCGGTCAGGCTGCCCAGATCACGGCGGAACACGTCCTTGTCCAGCTTGCGCTGGGTTTCGATGTCCCACAAACGGCAGCTGTCGGGGCTGATTTCATCGGCAACGACAAGGCGCTGGAAATCACCGTCATACACGCGACCGATTTCGATTTTGAAATCCACCAGACGGATGCCGACACCAAACATGACACCCGACAGAAAATCATTGACCCGCAGGGCAAGCGACAGAATGTCATCCATATCCTGCTGGCTGGCCCAGCCAAAGGCGGCAATATGTTCTTCGGTGACCAGCGGATCGCCCAGCTTGTCATCCTTGTAACAATATTCAACGATCGGACGGGGCAGCAACGTGCCTTCCTCGATCCCCAGACGCTTTGACATGGAACCGGCGGCATAGTTGCGCACGATGACTTCCAGCGGAATGATTTCGCAGGACCGCACCAGCTGTTCACGCATGTTCAACCGTTTCAGGAAATGCGTCGGCACCCCGATGCTGGCCAGACCTGTCATGAAATATTCCGACAACAGGTTGTTCAGCACACCCTTGCCTTCGATGGTCGCCTTTTTCTCGGCGTTGAACGCGGTGGCGTCATCCTTGAAATACTGCACGATTGTGCCCGGTTCGGGACCTTCATACAGGGTTTTCGCCTTACCTTCGTAGATTTTCTTGCGCCGTGCCATGGCCACTCCGTCGCTTGGGCCGCTAGATGAGTCCGCAGCCTTTTTCCTTCCTTTAGTGCAACACCCGCCCCGCCGCAAGAGAACCCGCATGCCACCTGTCCTGCGCCCAAACGCCCCCGCCCCGCCGGATTGGCTTGCACGACGGCCCCGCCTTGGGCATATGGGGGATAACCAAACCCTACCAGAGGACCGACAAATGAGCACCTTTGACGATCGCGAACACGCATTCGAGGCAAAATACGCCCACGATGAAGAAATGAAATTCAAGGCCGAAGCCCGCGCAAACAAACTGCTGGGCCTTTGGGCTGCTGAATTGATGGGCAAAACCGGCGACGCCGCTGCCGAATACGCCAAAGAAGTGGTCAAAGCCGACTTTGAAGAAGCAGGCCACGAAGATGTGGTGCGCAAGGTTGCCGCCGATCTGGACGGCAAGGCCGATGCCGATGCGATCCGTGCCAAAATGGCCGAATTGCGCCCCATCGCCAAAGCGCAGTTGATGGAATAACCCCCCGCCTGTTGCACATGTAACAGGCATCGGTTTTGACGATTGGCGAACGCGGGTCGAAAACGGACCCGCGTTTTGCTTAACCCGACCCGCAGTTTTGTTTACCTTTCAGCCAGAAACCGGCCAGCCATTAACAGGTCGGAAAGGGATCGCTGCCACGATATGTGGCCAGTGACCAAAGGAACGAGTCGTGATCAACCGCATACGCGCCTCTTTGACAGAGGGACAGCTTGCCCGCAGCCATGCGCGCACTATCCCCCATGCTATTCCCCGCAGCCCTGCCCGCATGTTGCGCGGGGTGCTGCGCAATCTGCTGCCATTTGCAATTGGCGCGGCCTGCCTGTGGCTGCTGGCCGACCGTCTGGGCGCGCTGGACCTGCATGAAATGATGCGCGCCACGCGCGCGATCACCACATTGCAATGGTCGGGTGCGGCCTTGGCCACCGCTGTCAGCCTCTGGGCTGTCGGGCGCTATGATGCCATCGTTCATGCCCATCTGGGCACCGGAATTGCGGGGCGCGATGCCACCCATGCGGGGGTTGTCTCGATCGCGCTGGCGCAAACCGTCGGCATGGGCCTGCTGTCCGGCACCCTAGCGCGCTGGCGGATGCTGCCCGATCTGGGGCTGGCACGGGCGGCGCAGATCACCACCTATGTTTCGGTTTCTTTTATGGCGGGGCTGGCCGTGATCATTGCCGCCGCGGGGCTGGTCCTGCCCATGCCACCAATGATCCCTGCCGCGTTGCTGGTGCTGGTGTTGCTGGTGGCGGCAGGCCTGACGGTTCTGGCCTTTGTGCGGCCCGCAATGAAAATCGGGCGGTTCACCCTGTCGATGCCATCGCTGCCCGCGATGGGGGCGATTCTGGCGCTGACCCTGCTGGATACCGTTGCGGCGGCGGCCGCGCTTTATCTGTTGCTGCCCGGCGAAATCGCGCTGGGTTTCGCGCAATTGCTGCCCGTGTTCCTGCTGGCGCTTGGGGCGGGGCTGTTGTCGGGTGCGCCCGGCGGGATTGGCGCATTTGAACTGACCCTGATTGCCCTGCTGCCGCATCTGCCCGAACCGCAACTGCTGGGGGCCATTCTGGCGTTTCGGGTGATTTATTATGCCCTGCCCGCCTGTCTGGCCTTTGTCAGCCTTGCCAAACCGCTGGCAACACGACGTGTTTCCAACCCTGTGATGCCAGCCGGAACCGCGCGCGGTGAAACGCTATTGGCCCGCGCCAGCCGGTCCGAACTGGGCGTGTTGCGCCAGAACGGCGGTCAGGTGATGGAAACCGATGCAGGCGCGCTTGGCTATGTCACCACATCGCAAAGTCTGACCGCGCTGTTTGACCCGCTGGACCTGCGCAGCCCTGCATTGCTGCACCGCTTTACCCGCCTTGCGCGGCAATCCGGCCGTGTTGCCTGTTTTTACAAACTGTCATCCCGCCACGCTGTCACGGCCCGCAAGGCCGGGCTGAAACTGCTACATATCGCAGACGAGGCGGTGATCGACGCGGGTGGTTTCACCCTTGATGGCCCGCACCACCGCCAATTGCGCCGCAAACTGCGCCATGCGGAAAAATCCGGCCTAGTGATCGCACGCGCCGACAGCCGCCTGCCGCTGTCTGACATGGCGCAAGTGGATCGCGCATGGAAATCGGCGCACGGGCCCGCGCGCGGCACATCCATGGGGCAGTTCGCACCGGAATATCTGACGCAGCAATGGGTGTTTCTGGCCCGCCTCAACGGGCAACTGGTGGGTTTTGTCACCTTTCATGTCACCGAATCCGAACTCTGTCTGGATCTGATGCGCGCGCGCCCCGATCTGCCTGATGGCACCATGCAGGCGCTGATCGTGGCGGCCATTACCGCCGCCAAAACCACCGGGATCGACCGGCTGTCACTGGCCGCCCTGCCCGCCACCGGCACCCCGAACCGCCCGCGTGAATGCGCGCTGCGCGACTGGCTGAACCGGACATGGGGCGCGGGCGGGTTGCGCCAGTTCAAACTGGCCTTTGCCCCGCGGCTGGAGCCACTGTATCTGGCCGCGCCCACATGGGGGGCCATGGCGCTGGCGGGTGCCGATCTGGCCCGCGCCATCCGTTGGCCCGATGCGCCCCGATCTGCCCCCTTGCCGGATGGCGCAAACCAGCCCGCAGCGCATGATCAAGATGAAGAATATGAGTTTGCGCCCGCCCGTTAAACATGACAGGAAGCGCGCGAGCGCAACCAGATATGGTGAACGATCCGATGACAGATGCACTTTCCCGCCTTCTTGAAACCCGCGACTGGCTGATGGCGGATGGGGCCACTGGCACCAACCTGTTCAATATGGGGTTGGGTGCGGGCGACCCGCCCGAATTGTGGAATGTGGATCACCCCGACCGGATCAAAAAACTGTATTCCTATGCGGTGGATTCAGGCAGCGACCTGTTTTTAACCAACACATTTGGCGGCAATGCCAGCCGGTTGAAACTGCACAACGCGCAATCGCGTGTGCGCGAGTTGAACCGCATCGGGGCCGAATTGGGCCGCGAGGTTGCAGACGCATCAGGCCGCACCGTCATCGTGGCCGGATCTGTTGGCCCAACCGGCGATATTTTCGAACCGATGGGCCCGATGACCCATGCGCTGGCCGTGGAAATGTTCCACGAACAGGCCGAAGGATTGAAAGAGGGCGGTGCAGATGTGGCCTGGCTGGAAACCATCTCCGCACCCGAGGAATACCGCGCCGCCGCCGAAGCATTTGCACGCGCCGATATGCCATGGTGCGGCACCATGAGCTTTGACACAGCAGGGCGCACCATGATGGGCATGACCTCGGCGCAAATGGTGGAAATGGTCGAATCCCTGCCCAACCCACCGCTGGCCTATGGCGCCAATTGCGGGGTTGGCGCATCCGACCTGCTGCGCACCGTTCTGGGCTTTGCCGCGGCGGGATCGGAGCGGCCCATTATTTCCAAAGGCAACGCAGGCATCCCCAAATACCACGACGGCCATATCCATTATGATGGCACGCCGGAGTTGATGGGCGAATACGCCGTTCTGGCGCGTGATTGCGGCGCAACCATTGTGGGCGGATGCTGTGGAACCATGCCCGAACACCTTGAATCCATGCACAAGGCCCTGTCGGAAACCCCGCGCGGCCCACGCCCCACCCTGGAGGAAGTGACGGCCAAGCTGGGCGGTTTCTCCTCTGCCTCGGATGGCACGGGCGATGACAATGACGCACCCAAACGGGAGCGTCGCGGCCGCCGCACACGCAGCTAAGCATGCTGGCCGCCGCACGCGCAGCGACCAGCATCAAACCGCGCTCCGGCTTAAGCCTGCATTGCAGGCCACGCGCCTGACCGCCTTGGCGGCCATGGCCGCCTGCGCCCCACGCCGATAGCGCGGCGTTAAAACAGCGGCATCTGATCGCCCACCCGCACAGGCGGTCGAAACAGATCACAGCGCAGCATCGGTTGTTTCTGATCCAGCCCCAGACGCCGCGCCGCCAGATCGAACCGCTGCCCGATCAGATGGGCATAATGCCCGGTCCCGCGCATGCGTTTGCCCCAATCCGCCGCGTAATCCTGCCCGCCGTGCATTTCGCGCAACCGCGCCAAAATACGGGCGGCGCGGCCGGGATATGCCTCCTCCAACCACTCGCGAAACAGCGGTGACACCTCTCGTGGCAGGCGCAGCATGATCCAGCTGGCCGAGGTTGCCCCCGCATCCGCCCCCGCTTGCAGGATCGACTCCAACTCGGGGTCAGTCAGCGCAGGCACCACTGGCGAACACATCAACCGCACCGGAATTCCGGCCTCCGCCAGCCGCCGCACCGTTGCCAACCGCCGCGCCGGTGACGGCACGCGTGGTTCCATCGCACGGGCCAATCCCGCGTCCAGCGTTGTGATCGACACCCCCACCCGCGCCAGCCCCTGCCCCGCCATATCGGCCAGAATATCAATGTCGCGTTCGATCAACGTGCCCTTGGACACCACCGCCACCGGATGGCGGAAATCGCGCAACACCTGCAAACAGGCGCGCATGATGCCGCGGTCCCGCTCGATCGGTTGATAGGGATCTGTGTTGGTGCCAATCGCAATCGGGGCCACGTGATAACGCCGCGCCCGCAACTCCTGCGCCAGCACATCCGGCATATCGGGCCGCGCAATCAGCCGCGTTTCAAAATCCAGCCCCGGCGACATCCCCAGATAGGCATGTGTGGGGCGCGCAAAACAATAGATACAGCCGTGTTCGCAGCCCCGATAGGGGTTGATCGACCGATCAAACGGCAAATCCGGAGAGCGGTTATAACTGATCGCACAACGCGGCCGTTCATCACGTATTTCGGTGCGCAGCACGGGCAATTCCTCGGGCAGGTCCCAACCGTCCCATGCGGGCAGGCGCGCGCGCCCCTCAAACCGGCCCGCACGGTTGCTTATTGCGCCGCGCCCGCGCCGCTGATCCCGATCAATTCTATGCAAATCATCCCATTCCATCGCCACAGCATGAACAAAACCGGAACAAATGCAACCAGCCCCATGATCTTGATGCGTAATTTTCACTCCACCTCAAGGAAATCCCGTCTATAAGTCGGATTGAACGCGCCCCATGTCGTAAACCGGACAGTCGAAACCCAGAGTTATGGGGAAATGGGGCAGGACAATCCGGGCGCACCGCCGCCCCCACAAAGGAATCGCGCCATGTCTGAAGAAGAAGACATCATCCTGTCGGAACTCGACGACGAAGAACTGACCGCCCAGATGATGGACGACCTGTATGACGGCCTGAAGGACGAGATCGAGGAAGGTGTGCGTATCCTGCTGGATCGCGGCTGGGAACCTTATCGCGTGCTGACCGAACCGCTGGTCGGTGGCATGACCATCGTCGGGCAGGATTTCCGCGATGGCATCCTGTTCGTGCCAGAGGTGCTGCTGGCCGCCAACGCGATGAAGGGCGGCATGGCGATCCTGAAACCGCTGCTGATCGAAACCGGCGCGCCCCGGATGGGCAAAATGGTGATCGGCACGGTCAAGGGCGACATCCACGACATCGGCAAAAACCTGGTGTCGATGATGATGGAAGGCGCGGGATTCGAGGTGATCGACCTGGGCATCAACAATGATGTCGACAGCTATCTGGGCGCATTGGAAAGCGAACAACCCGATATTCTGGGCATGTCCGCCCTGCTGACCACCACCATGCCCTATATGAAGGTGGTGATTGATACCCTGGCTGAAAAAGGCCTGCGTGACGATTTCATCGTGCTGGTCGGTGGCGCCCCCCTGAACGAGGAATTCGGCAAGGCCATCGGCGCCGATGCCTATTGCCGTGACGCCGCAGTGGCCGTGGAAACCGCCAAGGCATTTGTGGCGCGCAAACACAACCAACGCGCCGGGGCCTGACCCTTTTTGCGCAGTTGCACAGGGAACGGCCCGCGCCACCTGCGGGCCGTTTCGCATTCAGGAGCAGGACATGGACCAAATCCCCAGCGATGACAGCCTGACCCGCAACGGGTTGCCTGCTCCCGAAACCCCGAAATCGCGCCTGCTGCTGATCGCCTGCGGTGCCATCGCCCGCGAGGTGCTGGCGATCACATCGGCCAATGGTTGGGACCATATGGACCTGACCTGCCTGCCCGCGATCCTGCACAACACTCCCGATAAAATCACCGATGCGGTGCGCGCAGCCGTCGAAAAACACCGCGCTGATTACGCACGCATTTTCGTGCTATATGCCGATTGTGGCACTGGCGGGCAGTTGCAAACCGCCTGCAATGACATGGGCGTGGATATGTTGCAGGGTCCGCATTGCTACAGCTTTTTCGAGGGAAATGAACGCTTTGCCCGCCATAGTGACAGTGAATTCACCAGCTTTTATCTGACCGACTTTCTGGTGCGCCAGTTCGATGCCTTTGTATGGGAACCGCTTGGCCTTGATCGCCACCCCGATTTGCGGGACATGTATTTTGGCCATTACACCACGCTGGTCTATCAGGCCCAAACCGATGACCCCGCCCTGAACGCCAAGGCGGAACAGGCCGCAAAACGGCTGGGGCTGCAATACCAGCGCCGCTTTACCGGCTATGGCGATCTGGAAAGCGAACTAAAAACCCAGGCCTGATCAAACGTGAAGCTGATACCACAGCACCACATCCTTGATCCAGATATCGCCACCATCCAGAATGAACCGGATCGGGTAATTCGGCTTGATACAGACCTCGGGCACAGCTGCTTTGTAGGGGAAAATCACCTGCACCATGCGGGTGTTGGATTTGTTGTATGGCTCCTTTGAAATGACACGGCGGTTCATTTCGATCTGTAATGTGGTGCGTTTGCTGGGCTGCACTTCGAATTGGAAAATCAGCTGCGCTTTATCCGCACCCAGCACCAGATTGTCGGGCAGACGGATGTCAAAATCCTTCCAACGGCGTTCAATCCCGTCGCCTGCGGCCTCTTGTTGTAATTTGAACGGACCGGCGTGAATCACCTGATAATCGGCCAATGTGCCCATGGTTCTTCTCCTTATGGCTTTAACAAATGCCAACAGGATAAGGGCAAAACGGATTCGCTAAACCACAAGTTGTGAAACATCCGCAATCCGGCGCAAACCCGCCCATTCACCGCTAACGGGATGGCGGGCGGGGCGATGCGCCAGCGAGCGCCGTTTGATCAGCCCGCCGCGGCAACCTCGCGGATACGTTCGATCATGGCACGCACCCCGTTGGATCGCTGCGCCGACAAATGTTCTGTCAGCCCCAACCGCCCCAGTTCCGCCGCCGCGTCCACACCCGCCACATCCGCCAGGGGCAGGTCATTGAACAATGAACGCAACACGGCAATCAACCCGCGCACGATCAACGCGTCGCTGTCGCCATCAAACCGGAAATTTCCACCCGTCACATCGGTGTGCAACCAGACCTGACTGGCGCAGCCGTCCACCTTGGTGGCGGGCACCTTCAGCGCATCATCCAGCGGGTCCATTGCCTTGCCCAATTCGATCACATGGCGATACCGGTCTTCCCAGTCCTCCAGAAATTCGAAATCTTCGACAATATCTTCGAATGCTGCGCTTGCCATGGCCCTGCCCTTTGCGGTTGCGACCATCAACTATGCACCCCGATGCCAAAGGTCCAGTGCCTTGCGCCTTTTCAAGCCGTCAAATTTGCGGTAACCCGTTGAAAAAGAGCGTGAGGCACAACATGCGGACTCCACTGGCGGCCCTTCTGATTGCAACCCTGATCCTGCCCGGATGCGGATCACGATTAAACCCGTTCAACTGGTTTGGCCGTGGTCAGGTCGAAGCGGTGCAAACCGGCGACACCGTTAATCCGTTGTTGCCGCAACGCTCGCGCCTGAAACCAAAAGAGGTGCCATACCAAGGCCGCCTGATCGACCAGATCACCGACGTAAAGGTCGAGCGAATCCCCGGCGGTGCCGTGGTGCGGGTGACCGGCGTTGCTGTGCGTCAAGGCTCCTATGATGTGCGCCTTGCCCCCGCGGCCAAGCAAGAAACCAAGGGCACACTGGTGCTGGAACTGCTGGCGGTTCTGCCCGGACGCCGCACCAACCAAGGCACCACGGCCAGCCGCACGGTAACCGCCGCGATTGATCTGACGGAACAGGACCTGTTCGGCATCCGCAACATCCGCGTGCAGGGTGCGCGCAACGCCGCCACCTCGCGCCGCTAGGCCGCCAATCCATTTCAACGAAAAGGGCGGCCCCGATCAGGCCGCCCTTTTATATTCCAATGCCGCTCAATGCCTTACAGATCAATGCCTTACAGCTCGATCACCTTGACCGTGCTGCCCTTGGCTGCCAATGCGATTTCGCCATTGCACAGGCGCAGCGCATCATCGCCAAACACCTCTTTGCGCCAGCCCTTCAGCGCAGGAACATCGCGCAAACCGCCCGCGATCCCGTCCAGATCGGATGCAGGGGCGATTAGCCGTGCGGCCACGCCCGTGGCCTCGGTCTTGGCCTTTAGCAGCACCCGCAACAGGTCGGCCAATGCCGGATTGACCTGCAATTTGTCGCGGCTGGTGTTGGGTTTGGGCATATCTTCGGGTTTGCAATCCAACCCGCGTTTGACGGCGGCCAGAATGCCATCGGCGATGTCACCCTTGCGGGCCTCGCGCAGCAACAGGCGCGAACGGCCCAGATCATTCATACTGGCGGGTTTGGTCGATGCCAGTTCCACCAATGCATCGTCTTTGTAGACGCGGCTGCGCGGGATGTTGCGCGCCTGTGCGTATTCTTCGCGAAACGCGGCCAATTCACGCACGATGGCCAGAAACTTGCTGGAATTGGTGCGGGTTTTCACCCGTTTCCATGCCTCGGCGGGGCGGGTGATATAGGTTTCTGGATCGGTCAGAATGGCCAGTTCTTCTTCTACCCATTTGCCGCGCCCGTCTTTTTCCAGCTCTGCTTTCAGGTATTCGTATATCTTGCGCAGATGGGTCACATCGGCCAGCGCATAGGTTTTTTGCGCCTCGGTCAGCGGGCGGCGCGACCAATCGGTAAAGCGCGAGGTTTTGTCCAGCCCTTCCTTGGCAATCTTGCGCACCAGGGTTTCATAACCCACCTGCTCGCCAAATCCACAGACCATCGCGGCGACCTGTGTGTCAAACATCGGCGCGGGGATCACCCCGTTATCAACGAAAAAGATTTCCAGATCCTGACGCGCGGCATGGAACACCTTGACCACGTTCAGATCGCGGAACAGGTCCATCATCGGTTCCAGATCAATCCCATCGGCCAGCGGATCGACCAATACCGCGTTTTCATCGCCGTCACCGGGCATCGCCAATTGAACCAGACATAGTTTCGACCAATAGGTGCGTTCGCGCAGAAATTCGGTATCGACGGTGACATAGGGGTGATTGGCGGCTTCCTTGCAGAATACTGCCAGCTCTTGCGTGGTCGTCAGTGTTTTCATTTGGTTCTGTGTTCCGGTTGGGTGCGGGCGTTCGTCGCCCCGTTGATGGATGCGGCGTCTTACGTCAATGCGGCGCCAAATAAAAGGGCGCGCCTAACCTTGCGGCGAATGATGCTCGCCCAATGCGAATGCTTTTAATGTCGCAGGGTATAGTTTGTGTTCCTCGACCAGCACCTTGGCGGCCAGTGAATCGGGCGTGTCATCGGGGGTGATGGTCACATGGGCCTGCCCCAAAATCGGGCCGTCATCCAGTTCGGCGGTGACCAGATGCACCGTGCATCCCGCCTGTGCATCGCCTGCTTCAATCGCGCGGGCGTGGGTGTGCAACCCTTTGTATTTCGGCAGCAATGACGGGTGGATATTCAGCATCCGGCCATTGAACCGGCGGGTGAATTCCGGTGTCAGAATGCGCATGAAACCGGCCAGACACAGGATATCGGGCCGGGCCGCATCAATATGGTGCAACAGGGCGGCTTCAAATGCGGCGCGGTCCTTGCCGAATGGTTTATGATCCACCGCCGCCACGGGCACACCCATTTCCGCGGCCTTGACCAGCCCGCCCGCGTCAGGATCGTTGGAGGCGACCAACACAGGGTCGGCCCATCCACCCGCCTGCATATCCTGCACCAGCCGGACCATATTGGACCCGCCACCGGAAATCAGGATCACAACGCGTTTTTTGCTCATGCAAGGCTGCCCGAATAGGCCATGCCCGCATCGGCCGTCACATGGCCCAGCCGGTAAACGGTTTCGCCCTCGGCCTGCAACAGCGCGGTCAAGGCATCGGCACGCTCCGCCGATACCGACAGGATCATGCCCACGCCGCAGTTGAATGTTTTCAGCATCTCGGCCTGTTCCATGCCGCCGGTTTGCATCAGCCAGTTGAACACGCCGGGCAATTCCCAAGTGTCCAGATCAATCGCTGCACCCATGCCCTCGGGCAGGACACGGGGCAGGTTTTCGGTCAACCCGCCGCCGGTGATATGGGCCAGCGCATGCACGCCCCCTGCCCGCACCGCCGCCAGCGATTGTTTCACATACAAACGCGTCGGCGCCAGCAGCGCCTGACCCAGCGTGCCATCACCCCACGGGCAATCCGCTTCCCAGCCAAGGCCGGACATTTCAACCAGCTTGCGCACCAGGCTATACCCGTTGGAATGCACCCCGTTAGACGCCAGCCCCAACAACACATCGCCCGCCACCACACCATCGGGCAGGGTCGCGCCGCGCTCCATCGCGCCCACGGCGAAACCGGCCAGATCGAAATCACCGTCATGATACATGCCCGGCATTTCCGCAGTTTCGCCGCCGATCAATGCGCAACCCGACTGCACACAGCCCTCTGCGATGCCTTCGACCACGGTTGCAGCCTGATCCAGCTCCAGCTTGCCGGTGGCGAAATAATCCAGAAAGAACAGCGGCTCGGCACCCTGACACACCAGATCGTTGACGCACATGGCGACCAGATCAATGCCCACGGTGTCATAATACCCGGTGTCAATCGCGATGCGCAGCTTGGTGCCCACACCGTCGGTGGCCCCCACCAGCACCGGATCATCATATCCTGCGCCCTTTAGATCGAACAACGCGCCAAACCCGCCAAGGCCCGACATCACGCCGGGGCGCGTGGTGCGTTTGGCCGCCGGTTTGATCCGTTCCACCAGCGCATTGCCTGCGTCAATATCCACGCCCGCATCGGCATAGGTGATCGCGTTCTTCTTATCGGTCATGGCAGGCTCCGTTTTCGGCTGTGCGTGTCTTGCCGCGCGGGTTAAATGAAACGGGGTCGCAACGCAATGTGAAAGGCGCCGCGAAAGCCTTGACCATCGGGCGTGATGTGCCTAGCAAAGGGCGCATGGCGGGCCTGTAGCTCAACGGTTAGAGCAGAGCGCTCATAACGCTTTGGTTGGGGGTTCAAATCCCTCCGGGCCTACCATCTTGCCCCTCCGCCCAAAAATTAGGCAACACCGCAGCAAAATGCCAAAATACGCGCCCGCTCCATTTACAATTCGCACGCGCAGCATGATGCAATGGCTATGAGCAACCGGCTTTCCATTGTTGTCGTCGAAAAGGACCGTGACCGCGCCCTTTTGATCGTCGATTCCCTGCGTGATGCGGGCGATTTCGACATCCATGTCATTGCCGAAGCCACAGGATTGGCGCGGCGCATTTCCGAACGCCAGCCCGATGTGGTCCTGATCGACATCACCAACCCGTCCCGCGATATGTTAGAGGAACTGGCACTGGCATCCGGCCCGCTGGACCGCCCCGTGGCGATGTTTGTCGACCGGTCCGACGACGGGCTGACCAAGGCCGCAATCGAGGCAGGCGTGTCCGCCTATGTGGTCGATGGCCTGCAACCCGCCCGCCTGAAACCGATTCTGGATGCCGCCGTGACGCGGTTTCACATGTTCCAGCGGATGCGCACCGAACTGGCCGCCACCAAACAGGCACTGGAAGAACGCAAAGTCATTGATCGCGCCAAGGGCATGTTGATGAAGGCCAAAGGCATCACCGAAGAACAGGCCTATGCCCTGCTGCGCAAAACCGCGATGGATCAGGGCCGCCGCGTCGCCGATGTGGCCGAGGCATTGGTCACAGCCGCCGGATTGCTGTCATGAAGGGCGCGGCGCTGTCTGTCGGCTATGTGCCGCTGGTGGATTCCGCGCCGCTGATCGTGGCGCAGGAAATGGGATTCGCCGCAGAGGAAGGCATATCGCTGGACCTGATCCGCGCGCCGTCCTGGTCATCGCTGCGCGATATGTTGGTGTTTGGCCGCGTCGAAGCAGCCCATATGTTATCGCCCGTGCCCGTGGCCACGGCCATGGGGCTGGGCGGTGGCGGCGCGGCCCTGTCTGCTGTTTCTGTGCTGTCAATGAATGGCAATGTGATCGGCGTCAGCCGTGCGCTGGCCAAACGGCTGCGCGACGCTGGCCATGATTTCGCATTCAACGATGCCCGCACTGCAGGGCTGGCCCTGATCGCTGCCGCCAAACCGCGGCTGCGCATCGGCGTGCCCTTTCCGTTTTCGATGCATGCCGAATTGCTGTATTACTGGCTGTCTGCCCTTGGCCTGCCCGCCCCGCAAAGCATGGACATCCGCACCGTGCCGCCCTCGCTGATGGCCGATGCCATCGCCGAGGATGAAATAGACGCCTTTTGCGTGGGTGAGCCATGGGGATCTATTGCCGTCGAAAACGGCGTCGGTGAATTGCTGCTGCCCTGTAGCGCGATCTGGAACGCCGCACCGGAAAAGGTGCTGGCCACCCGCACAGATTGGGCCGCACAGGAACCCGCCCTGCTGGGCCGTCTGATCCGCGCAGTGTGGCGCGCAGGCCGCTGGCTGTCCGATCCGGCATCCAGCACGCTGGCGGCGGAAATGCTGGGGCGGCAATCCTATCTGGATCTGCCTTCCGATGTGCTGGACCGCGCCCTGTCGGGCCGTTTGGTGATTTCGGATCAGGGCGGCGAACGCCACATCCCCGGATTTATCGAATTCCACCGCGGCGCCGCCAATTTTCCATGGCGCAGTCAGGCGGAATGGATTGCCACGCAACTGGCCGCCCGCACAGGCATGGATCGCGGCGCCGCGACCCGCGCCGCATATCACGTGTTTCGCTCCGATCTATACCGAACGGCGATGCGCGACAGCGGCGCGGATATGCCCGCCGCCTCCTCCAAGGTCGAAGGCGCATTACAGATGGAAACCGCCGTTTCATCCGAAAACGGTCGGCTGTTCCTGCAACCCAATGCGTTCTTTGATGGCCGCGTTTTTGACCCTTCACAACGTAGCTGATTATTTTTTGGGCAAAAAACAGCCCCCTTGCTGCATTGCCGCATTTTTTCGCCGCAATCGCACATCCCGCCCTTGATCGAACACCCCATTCAGGCATTAGATAGACCTACCAGATAGGCAATGGCGTCTGATCTGCACGAATTTCCCAATGAATCTGGGGTGACCTGAGCAAAGCCGCTCGACCCTCCGCCACACAGGCGGGGTGCGTCAGCGGCTTTTTTATTGTGTCCGAACCTCCTCCTTCGGGCCTACGACAAAGGGACTTATGAATATGAAGAAACTGATCTGCGCCTTGGCTGCCACCACGGCCCTGACCACACCGGCCTTTGCCGAAATGCTGGAACTGGAACAGGACCAGCTGACCTTCGGCTTTATCAAACTGACCGACATGGCACCGCTGGCTGTCGCTTATGAACAGGGTTTTTTCGATGACGAGGGTCTGTTCGTCACGCTCGAAGCGCAGGCCAACTGGAAAGTGCTGCTGGACGGCGTGATTGATGGCCAGTTGCAGGGCGCGCATATGCTGGCGGGTCAACCGCTGGCCGCAACCATCGGTTACGGCACCAAGGCCCATATCATCACCCCCTTTTCGATGGACCTGAACGGCAACGGCATCACCGTTTCCAACGAAGTATGGGAGATGATGAAACCCGAACTGCCCAAGGATGCAGATGGCAAGGTATCGCACCCGATTTCGGCATCGGCCCTGAAACCAGTGATCAAGGCCTTCAACGACAAGGGCAAGCCCTTCAACATGGGCATGGTGTTCCCCGTGTCGACCCACAACTATGAATTGCGCTATTGGCTGGCGGCTGGCGGTATCAACCCCGGTTACTATTCGCCCGAAAACGTCACCGGCCAGATCGGCGCCGAGGCGTTCCTCTCCGTTACCCCGCCGCCGCAAATGCCCGCCACATTGGAAGCAGGCACAATCAGCGGCTATTGCGTGGGCGAACCATGGAACCAGCAGGCCGTGTTCAAAGGCATCGGCGTGCCGGTGATCACCGATTACGAACTGTGGAAAAACAACCCCGAAAAAGTGTTCGGCATCTCGGCAGAATTCGCCGAAGCAAACCCCAACACAACATTGGCCGTGACCAAGGCCCTGATCCGCGCCGCCATGTGGCTGGATGAAAACGACAACGCCAACCGCCCCGAAGCGGTGGAAATCCTGTCGCGCCCCGAATACGTGGGTGCAGATTACGAGGTGATCGCCAATTCGATGACCGGCACCTTTGAATATGAAAAGGGCGACAAACGCGAAGTCCCCGATTTCAACGTGTTCTTCCGCTATCACGCGACGCACCCCTATTATTCCGATGCCGTCTGGTATCTGACGCAAATGCGCCGCTGGGGCCAGATCGCCGAAGCCAAGCCCGACAGCTGGTATGACGAGGTTGCCAAATCCGTCTACAAACCCGCGATCTATCTGGAAGCCGCGAAAATGCTGGTGGACGAAGGTCTTGCCGATGCTGCCGATTTCGATTGGGACAGTGACGGCTACAAGGCCCCGACCCCGGCCGCCGATATCATCGACGGCATCGAATATGACGGCAAAACCCCCAACGCCTACCTCGACAGCCTGCCCATCGGTTTGAAATCCGAACAGGTGGTCGAGGGCAATGAAGTCAAAGGCTAACCGCCTGACGGGATGGCGGGCGGGGCGACGCGCATAGCGCAAGCGCCGTACCTGCCATCCCAATGACCCGCGCACCGTCCCGCGCCCGATCACACCGTCGCAGCAAAGCGACAAATCGCACCGTCGCGATACCGACCCGACCCCAATACCGACACGACACAGGGCATTTCGCCCCGACATGAGGACCAAGCCATGACGACCGTCGATCCCGACTTCGCCGCAGCCGAGGCAAAAGAGGCCCGCCGCGCCCGCCTGTTCACCCGCATCAACACCGCCGACAAATGGTTTCAGGTGCTGGGGCTGGCATGGATCACCCCGATCCTGAAAGCCGCCGCAGGCGACAACCCCCAGGCCCAAGCCAAAGAAATCTGGCGCTTGCTGGGCGTGCCCCTGCTGGCGATTGGCCTGTTCCTGTTCGCATGGGGCGCATTGGCACCCAAGGTGCAAACCTCTCTGGGTGCGATCCCCGGCCCTGCCGCCGTATGGAACGAAACCAAGGTGCTGCACGCCGACGCGGTGCGCAAAGCCGAAAAAGAGGCAAAATTCGACGCCCGCGTTGATGCCCGCAACGAAAAACTGATCGCCGCAGGCAAGGCCGATCAGGTCAAGGATATCTCCTATACCGGCGCGCCGTCCTATTACAACCAGATCTGGACCTCGATCAAAACGGTGTTCTTCGGCTTTCTGCTGGCATCGGTCATTGCCATTCCGCTGGGCATTGCTGCGGGCCTGTCGCCCACCGCCAATTCGGCGCTGAACCCGCTGATCCAGATTTTCAAACCTGTGTCGCCGCTGGCATGGTTGCCCATCGTCACCATGGTCGTATCGGCCGTTTACGCCACCAATGACGGGATGTTTTCGAAATCCTTTCTGGTCTCTGCCATCACTGTGACGCTCTGTTCGCTCTGGCCCACTTTGATCAACACAGCGCTGGGTGTGGCCTCCATCGACAAGGATCTGGTCAACGTATCCAAGGTGTTGAAAATGAACACCTATACAAAGATCGTGAAACTGGTTCTGCCCTCGGCACTGCCGCTGATTTTTACCGGTTTGCGCCTGTCACTGGGTGTGGGCTGGATGGTGCTGATCGCCGCTGAAATGCTGGCGCAAAACCCCGGTCTGGGCAAATTCGTCTGGGATGAATTCCAGAACGGCTCCTCCTCCAGCCTCGCCCGCATCATGGTTGCGGTGTTCACCATCGGGATCATCGGCTTTTTGCTGGATCGCGTGATGTTCGCCCTGCAATCCCTGTTCACCTTCTCGAACAATCGGTGATCAATATGGGCATTCTGACATTTGACAACGTATCCAAAGGGTTCGGCGAGGGAACACGCCACACCGAAGTCCTGAAAAACATCAACCTTGACGTGCAAGAGGGCGAATTTCTGGTCCTGCTGGGCTTCTCCGGTTCCGGCAAAACCACGCTGATCAACATGATGGCGGGCATTGATACGCCCACATCGGGCAAGGTCACGTTCAAGGGCAAGCCGATCACCGGCCCCGGCCCGGAACGCGGCGTGATTTTTCAAAACTATTCGCTGATGCCCTGGCTGACGGTGAACGGCAATGTGCGCCTGGCGGTGGACACGATTTTCCCGAACATGCCAAAACCCGAAAAAGCTGCCAAGGTTGATCACTATATCAACATGGTGGGCCTGTCCCACGCAGGCAGCCGTCGCCCTGCGGAACTATCGGGCGGGATGCGCCAGCGGGTCAATGTGGCCCGCGCATTGGCCATGTCCCCCGAGGTGCTGCTGCTGGATGAACCGCTGTCGGCGCTGGATGCGCTGACCCGCGCCAATCTGGCGGATGAAATCGAACACATCTGGGAATCCGACAAAAAGACCTGTGTGTTGATCACCAATGACGTGGACGAGGCGATCCTGCTGGCGGATCGCATCATCGCGCTGAATCCCGATGGCACGCTGGGCGATGAATTTCCCGTCACCATCCCCCGCCCGCGCGACCGCATGGCGATGAACACCAATGAAACCTTCAAATCCCTGCGGGTCGAGGTCACGAAATACCTGATGGATGTCGGCATCGAAGCCAAGGTCGAGGGCAGCAAAATATTGCCCTCTGTCACCCCGATCCACGGCATCCCGACCGCATTGGCCGAGGCATCGGGATCAACCCGCACCGACCGCTTTCTGGAATTTTCGCAGCTGCACAAGATCTATCCCACCCCCAAGGGGCCGCTGACCGTGGTCGAGGATTTCAACCTGAAAATCGACAAGGGCGAATTCATTTCGCTGATCGGCCATTCGGGTTGCGGCAAATCCACCGTGCTGACCATGGCCGCGGGCCTGAACGGGATTTCCAAGGGTGTGATCAATCTGGACGGGCGCGGCGTCATCGGGGCCGACCCCGAACGCGCCGTGGTGTTCCAGTCACCCAACCTGTTCCCTTGGCTGTCGGCGCGTGAAAACTGCGCCATCGGCGTGGACAAGGTATACCCCAAGGCATCACAGGCCGAACGGCAGGATGTGGTGGAATACTACCTTGAACGGGTCGGGCTGGCCGATGCGATGGACCGCAACGCCGCGTCCATGTCCAACGGTATGAAACAGCGCGTCGGCATTGCCCGCGCCTTTGCCCTCAGCCCCAAATTGCTGTTGCTGGACGAACCCTTCGGGATGTTGGACAGCCTGACCCGCTGGGAACTGCAAGAGGTCCTGATGGAGGTCTGGTCGCGCACCAAGGTGACCGCCATCTGCGTCACCCATGACGTGGACGAGGCCATTTTGCTGGCCGATCGCGTGGTGATGATGACCAACGGACCACAGGCCACAATCGGCAAGATCACCCATGTCGACCTGCCGCGCCCGCGCACCCGCAAGGCGCTGCTGGAACATCCTGATTACTATAACTACCGCCAAGAAGTCCTTGATTTCCTTGAAGAGTATGAACATGGCGCCAAGCCCGCGCCCAAACCCTCTCCTAAATCTATAGCTGCGGAGTAAACCCATGACAGAGACAAAGAAACTTGTTGTGATTGGCGCTGGCATGGCCTCGGGCCGCGCGCTGGAACAATTGCTGAAAGCCGATCCCGATGCATATGACATCACCCTGTTCAACGCCGAACCGCGTGGCAACTATAACCGGCTGATGCTGTCGCCTGTGCTGTCGGGTGAAAAAACATATGATGAAATCGTCACCCATGACGATGCTTGGTATGCGGAAAACGGCGTTACCTGCCGCTTTGGCGAAAAGGTGGTCAGCATTGACCGCAGCCGCAAGGTGGTGATCGGTGAAAACGGCGAAGTGCCCTATGACAAACTGGTCATTGGCACCGGATCGAACCCCTTTATCATCCCCCTGCCCGGCCATGATCTGGACGGGGTGATCGCTTATCGTGATCTGGAAGACACCGAGGAAATGATCGCATTGGGTGACAAGCCGGGCGCAAAGGCCGTGGTGATTGGTGGTGGCTTGCTTGGTCTTGAGGCCGCCGCCGGTATGGCGGCCCGTGGTGTGGACGTGACGGTCGTCCACATCATGGGTCACCTGATGGAACGCCAGCTGGACGAGGCCGCAGGATATCTGCTGCGCAAATCGCTGGTCGAAAAGGGCATCAAGGTGCTGTGCAGCGCCAATTCCAAGGCCATTCTGGACGATGGCAATGGCCGCGCCAAGGCGTTGCTGCTGGATGACGGGTCTGAACTGCCTTGTGATCTGCTGGTCATGGCAGTGGGCATCCGCCCCAATATCGCGCTGGCCGCCGATGCGGGTCTGGCCGTGGGCAAGGGCGTGCATGTGGATGACCAGATGGTTACCTCGGATGCCGATGTGCTGGCACTGGGGGAATGCGTTGAACATAACGGCGCGATCTTTGGTCTGGTGGCGCCGCTGTATGATCAGGCCAAGGTGCTGGCCAAAACCCTGCTGGGGATCGAGGATAGGTTTATCAACCGCGAGGTATCGACCAAGCTGAAGGTCACAGGCTGTGATCTGTTCAGCGCCGGTGATTTCGCCGAGGGCGAAGGCCGCGAGGACATCGTGTTCCGCGACCCGTCGCGCGGCGTTTACAAACGTCTGGTGCTAGAGGGCAACCGGGTGATCGGCGCAGTCATGTATGGCGACACCGCCGATGGCGCATGGTTTTACAACCATATCAAGGACGCAGCCGATGTATCGGATATGCGCGAAACCCTGATATTCGGGCCTGCCTTTCAGGGGGGTGCCCAAACGGACCCTTTGGCGGCCGTTGCAGCATTACCGGATGACGCAGAAATCTGCGGCTGCAACGGCGTTTGTAAGGGTGACATCGTGGCGGCAATCAATGCCGGATCCGACACGCTGGATGCGGTGCGCGCCACGACCAAGGCATCCGGGTCTTGCGGCACCTGCACCGGATTGGTGGAACAGGTGCTGGCCGTCACGCTGGGCGATGATTTCGTGCTGCCCGCCGCCGCGACCCTGTGCAAATGCACCGACCTGACCCACGAGGACGTGCGCCGCCTGATCAAATCGTCGGAATTGCAATCGCAAGAGGCCGTCTGGCAGGAGCTGGGCTGGAAAACCCGCAACGGCTGTCACGTCTGCCGCCCCGCGATCAATTACTACCTGCTGGCCGACTGGCCGATCGAATATCAGGACGACCCGCAATCGCGTTTCGTCAACGAACGCAACCACGCAAACATCCAGAAAGACGGCACATTTTCCGTGGTGCCGCGCATGTGGGGTGGCATCACCACGCCGGACGAATTGCGCGCCATCGCCGATGCGGCCGATAAATACAAGGTGCCCACGGTCAAGGTCACAGGCGGCCAGCGCATCGACCTGCTGGGCGTGAAAAAAGAAGACCTGCCCGCCATGTGGTATGACCTGAATCAGGCGGGCATGGTATCGGGCCACGCCTATTCCAAGGGGCTGCGCACGGTGAAAACCTGCGTCGGGTCCGATCACTGCCGCTTTGGCACGCAGGACAGCACCGGACTGGGCATCAAACTGGAAAAACTGCTGTGGGGGTCCTGGACACCGCATAAGGTGAAACTGGGCGTATCCGGTTGCCCGCGCAACTGCGCGGAATCCACCTGCAAGGATGTCGGCATCATCTGCGTCGATTCCGGTTACGAAGTGTCCGTCGCCGGTGCCGCCGGTATGGATGTGAAAGAAACCGAAATGCTGGGCAAGGTCGCCACCGAAGAAGAGGCCATTGCCCTGACCACCGCCTATATCCAGCTGTATCGTGAAAACGCCAAATATCTGGATCGCGGTTATAAATTCGTGGCCAAGTTCGGGTTGGACTGGGTCAAGGAACAGGTGGTTGACGATCTGGAAAACCGTGCGGCCCTGATCGAACGGTTCGAGATTTCGCAAAGCGTCTATCGCAAGGACCCATGGGCCGAACACGCCAAGCCCGAGGAAGCCAAGAAGTTTTCCCCCCTCGCAGATCTTACATTGGAGGCCGCAGAATGAGCTGGATCGACATAGGACATATCGACGACATCCCCCTGCGCGGTGCGCGGGTTGTGAAAACCCCCGTGGGCTGCGTGGCGCTGTTTCGCACCTCTGATACCGAAGTCTTTGCCGCATCGGATCGCTGCCCGCACAAGGGCGGCCCCCTGTCCGATGGCATCGTGCATGGCAATTCGGTGACCTGCCCGCTGCACAACTGGGTTTTCAGCCTGGAAACCGGCGAAGCCCAGGGCGCGGACGAGGGGCAAATCGCCACCTACCCGTTGCAAATCAAGGCAGGCCGCCTGTTGCTGGACGGTGAATCCGTCGGCAAACGGAACGCCGCCTAAGCCAGCAAGAAAAGCAGGAGCCCCCCCGATGAAAGACCTAGGCCCGATGACCTGTTCCACCTGCCCCTATTGCGGGGTGGGCTGCGGGGTTTTGTTGCAGCCGGACGGTGCGGGGGGGCTGTTGGTCAAGGGTGATCCCGATCACCCCGCCAATCAGGGGCGCCTGTGTTCCAAGGGCTCGGCGCTCGGCGAAACCGTCCTGACGGACGGTCGTCTTCTTGCGCCGCAGATCGGCGGGCGCAGTGCGGGTTGGGACGAAGCTCTTGATCTGGTTGCCACGCGGTTCGCCGACACCATCGCAGAACACGGGCCGGATTCTGTGGCATTCTATGTCTCGGGCCAATTGCTGAGCGAAGATTACTATATCGCCAACAAGCTGATGAAGGGATTCATCGGGTCGGCGAATATCGACACCAATTCGCGGCTTTGCATGGCGTCCACCGTGGCGGGGCACAAACGCGCATTCGGCACCGATACCGTGCCCGGCACCTATGAAGATCTGGAACAGGCCGATCTGGTGGTGCTGACGGGGTCCAACCTCGCATGGTGCCATCCGGTGCTGTATCAGCGCCTTGTCGCTGCGAAACATGCCCGCCCCGAAATGCGCGTGGTGGTGATTGATCCACGCCGCACCGCATCCTGTGACATTGCCGATTTGCACCTGCCCCTGCGCATGGGCAGCGATGTGGCCCTGTTCAACAGCCTGCTGGCCGAAATTGCGGCGCGTGGGGCGCAAGATGCCGATTTCCTGCAACATATCGACGGGTTTGATGCTGCCATTGCCGCAGCCAAAGCCGATGATGTCTCCGTCACCGACCTGAGCCCCGACCAGATCAGCGCCTTTCATGACATGTGGATCGGCACGCAAAAGGTGGTCACCGTGTTTTCGCAAGGGGTGAACCAGTCGTCGTCCGGCACGGATAAGGTGAACGCGATCACCAATTGCCATCTGGCCACGGGGCGCATCGGCAAACCGGGCTGCGGGCCGTTTTCCGTGACCGGCCAGCCAAACGCCATGGGCGGGCGCGAGGTCGGCGGGCTGGCCAATATGCTGGCCTGTCATCTGGATCTGGAAAACGCCGATCACCGCGACGCGGTGCGCAGATTCTGGGACGCGCCTGAAATGCCCGAAGCGGCGGGATTGAAAGCCGTGGATATGTTTCGCGCCGTGGGTGACGGGCGGATCAAGGCGCTGTGGGTGATCCACACCAACCCTGCCGTATCCATGCCCGACGCCGATGCCGTGGCCGCCGCGATCAAGGGCTGCGATTTCGTGGTGGTCAGCGACATCACCGCCGCCACCGATACCGCGCGTCTGGCCGATGTGTTGCTGCCCGCCACCGCATGGGGTGAAAAATCCGGCACCGTCACCAATTCGGACCGCACCATAAGCCGCCAACGCGCCGTGCTGCCCGCCCCGGGCAAGGCGCGCCATGACTGGGATATTCTGGCCGATGTGGGCCGCCGCATGGGCTGGCACGACGCATTCGACTACGCCAGCGAGGCCGAGATTTTTCGCGAACACGCCGCCCTTTCCGGCATCGCAGGCGGGTTTGGCCGCGATTTCGACATTTCCGGCCTAAGCGATGTTTCGGACGCGGAATACAGCACCCTGCCCCCGACCCGCTGGCCCGTCAGCCCCACCCGTCAGGGCGGTCGCTTCTTTGGCGACGGACAGTTTTTCACCCCCAACGGCAAGGGGCGCATGTTGCCCCTGACCGCCCGCGCCCCTGTGGCAAAAACCGAACGCAAATACCCGTTCCGCCTGAACACAGGGCGCATTCGCGACCAATGGCACACCATGACGCGCACCGCCCTGTCGCCGCGCCTGTCGGCGCATCTGGCCGAACCATTCATCGAAATCCACCCCGATGACGCCGCGGGGCTGAACATCACCCCCGCATCGCTGGTGCAGGTGAAAAACCCTACCGGAACCGCCATATTGCGCGCCCTGATCACCGATCGCATCCGCAAGGGCGATGTGTTTGCCCCCATGCATTGGACCGGCGAAACCGCGCCCTGCGCACGGATTGATGCTGTGGTGCCATCGGTCACCGACCCCGTATCAGGCCAACCCGAAAGCAAATCCGCCGTGGTCGCCGTGAACCGGTTCAACGCAGCATGGTACGGCTTTGCCGTGTCGCGCGCACCGATGCAACTGAACAGCGATTACTGGGCCATGGCCCGCACAAACACCGGATACCGCGCCGAACTGGCGGGGCTGCAATCGCCGGAAAACTGGGAACAGGCCGCGCTGGACCTGTTCGGCCTGTCTGCTGATACCGTCACGGTGCAGGTGATCAATGATGCGGCCCGCAACCTGCACCGCATCGCATTCCACCAGAACGGAGAACTGGTGGCGGCGCTGTTCGTGGGGCCACAGCCCGTGGCGGTGATGCGCGATTATCTGGCCACCCTGCCGGGGCAGGACGCACCCATGGTGCTGTCGGGGCGATCTGGCAACGACGTGCCCGATGCCGGCCCGATCCTGTGTTCCTGTTTCAGCGTGGGTGTCAACACCATCCTGACAGCAATCGAAACCGACGGGCTGACATCGGTGGAACAGATCGGAGATGCGCTGCAAGCCGGCACCAATTGCGGATCATGCCGCCCCGAAATCGCCACCCTGCTGGAGCGGTTCAAACTGCCCCAGGCGGCCGAGTGACCCCGTAACACAGCCTGCACAACGCCCTAACGCGCAATCACGATTTCGGCGCGCAACCCACCCATGCGCGCACTTTCACCCAACCGCAAAACACCGCCATGGGCATGGGCAATATCCGTGGCAATCGCCAGCCCCAGCCCCACCCCCGACCCGCGGTTCTGGTTGCGCGCTGCATCCAGCCGCGTGAACGGTTTGACCGCCTGCCCGCGTGCCTCTGGCGGGATGCCGGGGCCGTCATCCTCGACCCTGATGCGCAGGGATTTTTCGGTCATCACCACCGATACCTCGGCGTGATCGCCGTATCGCACCGCATTGCCGATCAGGTTGTTCAATGCCCGCTTGATCGCTTGCGGGCGCAGGCGCGCCGTATTGTCAGCGCCATCCTCGCGCTGCTCCTGTCCCTCCATCTGCACCAGTTTCACCGCCCTGCCTGCGCGCTGCGCATCGGCAACAACCTGCTGGATTAGGGCGATGGCATCGGTGGGTTCCGCCTCTCCCTCGGCGGCACCACGGGTAAAGGCCAAGAATTCGTCCAGCATCTCCTGCATTTCGGCCACGTCGCGCTCCATCGGTTCGCGCTCCTCGTCCTCCAGCATGGCAAGACCCAGTTTCAACCGCGTCAGCGGCGTGCGCAGATCGTGGCTGACCCCTGACAACATCAGGGTGCGCTGTTCGATATGGCGTTCAATACGGGCGCGCATATCCAGAAAGGCATGGCCCGCCGCGCGAACCTCGATCGCGCCGGTGGGGCGATAGGGGATATTGCGGCCCTTGCCGAATGCCTCGGCTGTTTTGGCCAGACGGGTGATGGGGCGCAATTGATTGCGCAGGTAAATGAATGAAATCAGGGTCATCAACACGCCGAAAAAGGCCATATTCACAAACAACTGATGCGGATTGCTGGCCGACAGGCGGCGGCGGTCCAATGCGATCAGAACGGTGCCGTGATCCCCCGCCAGATACAGGCGCGCCACCCTGTCATCGGGCAGGCGCACCGCCACCAGATCGGGCATCTGCGCCTTAAGCTCGGCGATCACAATGCGCCCCGACAGATCGAACCAGCGCGTCATATCGTCAGGGGGCGGGCCATCCAGCGCCTGCACGGTCATTTCCAGCGGCACGGCCAATGCATCCATCGCCGCCTGCCCACCCATATCCTGCGCAGCCAGCACCAAACGCACCTCGCGCGCGGCGGCCCATGTCATCTGCTGGGTCACCCCGTTGAAATTCCGCTGGATAAACACGACCGAAACCACCAGTTGCAGCGTCACAACCGGCAGGATCAGGATCAGCGCCGCACGGCCATAGAGGCCGCGGGGCAAATAGCGTTTGAGCCATTGAAAGAACATGCGCTAAACCTAAGGCGCACAACGGGAAAGAGGAAGAACCAATGCAAGCGCCTGACGACTTTGATCCGCCATATGGCGTGGCCGAAACCCTTGCCCCCGGTCTGCGCCGCATTGTGGCGCCCAACCCCTCGCCCATGACCTATCGCGGCACCAATACCTATCTGCTGGGCACCCGCGGTCTGGCGGTGATCGACCCCGGCCCCCATGCTGGCCCCGATGACACCGCACATCTTCAGGCGATTCTGGGCGCGGTGGAATCGGCGCAGCGGATCACCCATATTCTGGTGACCCACGCCCATCTGGATCACTCCCCCCTTGCCGCGGCCCTGTCACAGGCCACAGGCGCACCGATCTATGCCTATGGCGACGCGGCCGCCGGGCGCAGCGCAGTGATGACCGCGCTGGCGGACCAAGGGCTGGCCGGTGGCGGCGAAGGGGTAGACCGCAGCTTTTCCCCCGACATCACATTGGCAGATAACGAGGTCATCACCGGCGACGGCTGGCAGGTCACCGCCCTGTGGACGCCGGGCCATTTCGGCAACCATCTGGCGTTTCAATGGGGGGATGCCGTGTTCACCGGTGATCTGGTGATGGGCTGGGCATCATCCTTGGTATCGCCCCCCGATGGCGACCTGACCGATTTCATGTGGTCCTGCGAACGGCTGCGCGTCATCCCCGCCAGCGTCTATCACGCAGGCCACGGCGCGCCGGTGACCAACCCGCAGCAACGGCTGGACTGGCTGATCGCGCATCGCAAATCCCGCGAGGCATCCATTCTGGACGCCCTGCACCACCGCCACGAAACCGCCCGCGAGCTGGCACAACGCATCTATACCGACACCCCCCCGCCCCTGCTGCCCGCAGCCGAACGCAACGTCTTTGCCCATCTTGTTGATCTGCATGGCAAAAACATCGTGCAACCCGATGGCCCCCTCACCGCAACCGCCCGATTTTCCCTTGTTTCCAGCTAGATGAAAGTTTTGCGAAAAAATCTGCAAAACCCACTGGACGCCGTAAATCACTCTCGCTATACGACCCCCAGTTCCGGCGTAGCTCAGCGGTAGAGCAGTTGACTGTTAATCAATTGGTCGTAGGTTCGATCCCTACCGCCGGAGCCAATATCTAAGCAAGCTACTGAAACCAAAGGGTGATCCGATTTTCCGTTCGGAGCCCGACGACGGGGTGCACACGGCGGTGCACAACGTGTGCACAGGAGGGCATTTTCATGCCCCGGAATCGGAGCTTTCCACCCCATCTCGAAATTCGCAGAGCCGGTTACTACTGGCGCAGACGCCTGCCCCGGTCCCTGAAAGACCAGGGCGTTGCCGCTTGTCTACGATCCGTCGGAAAGCGATCGCTGGCTCTCAAACCACGAACGCATCGAGTTGCTTGGCCGCGCGGAGACGTGGCTCAAAAGTGGATAGCGACAGCGTTGACGGGAACCCGGCGGCTTTGAGGCCGTTGTGGTTCCCGTCTCCGACAACAATGCTGAATCAAGAAATGGAGAGGACGCGGACTTCTCGCAGATAGGAGCCTGCGTTGTATTCGATGTCCTCGCCGACACGAGCGTCGATCAGCGCCTGGCCGAGAGGCGTATGAGCCCCGACAAGCCCATGGTCGGGATCGTTTCCGTTTTCGACGATGGTGATCTGGAGCTTGCCTCCGCCATTCCCAATCTTTTCGAGTCGAACGGTGCTACCGACACGAACGACCGCGGGAGTTGGATTCCCATCCATGGCGCGCTCCAGCGCCTCAACCGTCATGTCGTCTTCGCGATCTTCATCACGAGTCGCTTCCTGCTGACGCTCCATGAAGCTGAAGAGGTCATCTCTCGCCGGCTCAGGCTTGACATCGGCAGTTGCCTTGGGAGGCGTCGAGCTCTCGTCGCCGGGAGTAGCTTCCGATGGCGTTGTCGCCGGTGGCATCGAAGCATCCGGGACCTCCTGGTTAGTAGGAGCGTCTTCGTTGGTCGGTGCATCCGCGAAGGCCGGGGGTGCGTCGCCAGTTTCGGCGAGCACATCGACGACAACCGTCTCGGTGAAGCGTTCGTCGATCGTGATGGCCCCGATCGGATCGATCTTCATTCGATCGAGCGTCTCGAGGAGATTCTTCCACCAGAACTCCTTCTGGGCGTTCCACTGGCTGCCGAAGACGCGCCAGAACGTCCAACCGGCGCGTTCGAGGGCGGCCTGGCGCGCCATGTCCCGATCCCAGACTTCGGGCCCGTGATATTGATCGCCGTCGAGCTCGATGGCGAGACGACGATCCTCGTGGCCTTCGACCACGAGGTCGATGGAGAACCCGCCGGCCTTGGCCGGTGTGCTCCCACCGGCTGATGCCGATCCCCCAGACCAGCTCGGGCGGGGTGGATTCAGGCGTGTGGATGCTGGCGTGGATCTTGAAGAGGTCGTTGTAGAAGGAGATCGATTTCCGGATCGGCTTTTCATCTCGCGCCCAGTCAGCCCAGGGCCCGCTGGTATACCGTTCGAAGTCCCGCTGCAATTCCTTGCAGTCTTCGGCGAGCAGGACGATCTTGACGTGGTTTTCAACCTCGACGCCATCGGAGACTATTGTCTTGACGTTTTCAGGCCGGAGAAGTCCGGCCTCTTCCAGGTCTGAGGCCTCCTCGATCGAAACTTCGATCGAGATCGCGCTTTTCATCACTGGCGGCTTGGCGGGATCGGTGGGGCGTGAAGTCAGGAAGCTGGTTACGTAGTCGACTGGCTCTGGCGGTTTGGTTTCACGCTGTCTGTCGATGCGGAGCCAGGAGCCATCGTCGCAATCGAGATGGAGGCCGGGGAGTCCATGCATATCACCTTCATGGAAGACACCAAGTCCTGCGGACATGGTCATCTGGACCTTCTCGCGGGCGGTCAGCCGAGGTTGCAAAATCGCCCGAACACGAGTGGCCATTGACCGTGCCGGAGCGCTCTGCCCATCAGCACATTGTCATTCAGGCGAAAGCGTCGGTCTGTCCGGATCGTCCCCGCCCCTCCCAAGACAGCTGCGGGCTTCGTTGAGCCCCCCTTACTTCGCCTATGCGTAACCATCACCGGTTGCCTGCGTGATGAGGCGGGAAACAGCATCCGCGTCTCGCTCTCGGACCGCATCGAGCAGCGTCCGTCCTGCCAAGGCCTCATCAGGGGTGAGGAGGATGTCGAGAACGACCCAAGGGTCGCTATCCATGAAAGCGTCAAACACAGTCCGGATGCCCGGCAGGACATCGTCATGCCCGAACTGGAAGGCCGGATAGAGCCAATCGGACCCAGAACGCAGTCCAAGCAACTTGTGAGCTTTCCTGCGTTTATCGATCGCCTGGCGCTTGATGCCGAGCAGGTTTTCGACCTGTGAGCTCGTCAGCATCTCACCGGCGATTTCGCGCAGACGAAGACGATGGGCGATCGTCCTCCCGACGGCGCCGGACAGAGGGTCCGATGCGCGCATCGGGTTGGAAACCCGAGGATCGCTCAACGCCCGCGCGAGGGCTTCAAGATCCGTTGGTGCGGCAAGCGCTGACAACAAAGGGTCGCCGGGCATGTCACGCACAATGTGGTTGAGCGCCCTCACCAGCCGCAAAAGCAAGACACGCCTTACTGGCTCAAGGTCTCCAATCTTCTCGACTGACTGCGCCAGCGCTTCGTCGGATACGTCCGATTTTTCAGAAGAGATCAACGCCAGCAAATCTTCCGGAAGATCGGTGGCGATACGCCTGATCAACTTCTCGGCTTGGTCGACGAACTGTTCTTGAACCGAGCCGCTCGGCAAGTCCGGGTCCGTAGAAGTCAGGGTTTCATTAGCCGGGTCAGCGGACATAGCGGCACCGTCGAGCGGGTTGCTTTTATACCATTATAGATCTGTGGGATAACAAAGCAACCTTCGCCGCATGACCTGGCAGGCTCCTTGACATGGGAACAGCGCCCCGGCCGCCCACGCATCAAATCCAGCAGCGGGGATGGGCAAAACCCGGCTGTCAGCAACCGAACGATGCCTGTGGCCAATTATCGATCACGTCAAATCTTCGGGGCTGAGGCTGGAGCCTCGATCCACTGTCATCGAAAGCCCGGAATCTTCAAGAAAGGCCTGACCTTCCGCTCCCCCGCAGCCTGCGCACGATATCCTGGTCAGGCGGCCCGGTCGACCACATCATCCTCGTCGTCCTTAGCCGGCTTGTAGTCGCTTGACCGAATAGGAATTGCCCAAGTCCATTCCGGAAGCGAGTCATCACATCATCGGACACGTTTGATCTTCTTTGTGCACCTGTTGACTGGGTGCACAGGTTACGGCACACGTTGATGCACACTGCCGGATTCGACCCGGAATCGAAGGAGATTTTCCTTTGATTTCAGTGATGTTTGCCGACTGGCACCTGCCCCTACCGCCGGAGCCAAAATCTCTCATAGAGAACAATGACAAAGGCCGCTCTGACGAGTGGCCTTCGTCGTTTTTGTAGGCTCTGCGACAACTCTACAACATTTTCAGTGAAGCTCCGCCTCTTGTGTCTTCTCGGGCAGCTGCACAGAATCTGGCGGACTTTGCGCGCTTTGCCGGTATCTCGCGCAAGCCACGGCGTGACTAAGCGTCGCGAGATCCGCTCTATCCCGACGAGCTTCCACTGGACTGGCCATTCGGCTGGCAAAACCACCTCGCAGGCATTCGTGACAGGAGGGTCGATGGTTATATCCAACTGGCACCTGAGCTCTACGACCGCATGACGCGCAAGCTCTGTCAGTAGAGGGGCAACAACATGCCGCTGGATTTTGATTTACCCATGCTCAGGGCATTCTATGTCTTTGCAGCAATGCGGATATCTAACCGGGATGCCCATCTGCCCCGCTGACCCCGGCGAGTATGTATAAAATTTAGGCAAAGATGCAAATTGCCGCCCGAAATTTCGGGTTTTTTACAGGCGGCCCCTTGAACGGAATGCCGATCCACCTACCCAATGGCCCTAGGAAACGGGGTTTTAAAACATCGCCCCGATACTCCGCCGCAACGGCGCGGCTTTTTCGTCAAGATGCCCCAAACGGGGCGCAGCAATGGCGCTGCATCTTCGATCCCCATGCGGGGTCGCGGGACCAAGGGGTCAAATCACCCCCTTCATATCCCTGACAGAAATCGCTGCGGCGCCGTTCCCATCCGGTTCCGCCTTATCAAAAGACCGAACCGTTATGTTCCCGATCACCATCGCAGCCGCTGCCCTGTTTTTCACGCATCTTTTGCGCGCTGCCTGGCTGCAATGCGCCTGTTTTTCCACACCCGACCGGCCCTAGCGGCCTCTCCTCCTCCTGATGAAAGGACATTGAAAACATGTCATATATCCAGCCCAAAGAGTTCGCGGCCAAAATGGTCGATGCTGGCGAATCCAAGATTTTCATGGCGACCAAAGACACCCTGATCCGCGCCTTTATGGCCGGTGCGATCCTTGCGCTGGCGGCTGCATTTGCTGTCACAATCGCCGTCAACACCGGCAATTTTCTGGTGGCCTCGCTGCTGTTTCCCGTGGGGTTTTGCCTGCTGTATCTGCTGGGGTTTGATTTGCTGACAGGTGTGTTCACGCTGGCCCCGCTGGCGGTGATCGCCAAGCGCCCCGGCTGCACATGGCCCGGCGTGTTTCGCAACTGGGGCCTTGTTTTCGTTGGGAATTTCGCCGGCGCACTGACCACGGCCGTGATGATGGCGATCATTTTCACCATGGGGTTCAGTCAGGAACCAAACGCGGTGGGCCAGAAAATCGGCCAGATCGGCGAGGCGCGCACCCTGGGCTACGCCGCAGCGGGCGGCGCGGGCATGTTGACCGTGTTCGTGCGCGCCGTGATGTGCAACTGGATGGTGTCCACCGGCGTTGTCGCCGCGATGATGTCGACCTCGGTGTCGGGGAAAATCATGGCGATGTGGATGCCGATCATCGTGTTCTTTTACCTTGGGTTCGAACATTCGATCGTGAACATGTTCCTGTTCCCCTCGGGCATCATGCTGGGCGGCGAATTCACATGGGTTGATTACTTTGCCTATAATGAAATCCCCGTTGTTCTGGGCAATCTGGTGGGCGGTCTGACCTTTGTTGGCGGCATGATCTATGCCACCCACTTCCGCGAGGCCCCCAAGCGCAACGCGCTGGCCCGCAACGATGACGCCGCCGTTCAACCTGCTGAATAAATGCAACTTTCCGGCCCTGCACAGTGATGCGGGGCCGGTTTTCAGATGGAATGCCCCATGCCCCGCGATGCCAGCCCCACCCCGCAACTGACCATCGCCATCGGCGGTTACAGCGCGGCGGGGCGCAAACCGCAAAATCAGGATTTTCACGGCGCGGCCACCCCTTCGGGCGCGGCGCTGGTCCTGAAGGGCATCACTTTGGCCGTGGCCGACGGCATCAGCACCAGCACCACCAGCGCCGAGGCCGCCGAAACCTGCGTCAAATCCCTGCTGACAGATTACTATGCCACCCCCGACCCATGGACCGTGCAAACCGCCGCCAGCCGCGTGATTCAGGCTACAAATGCGTGGCTGCACAGGCAAAACGGATCGGTCGATGACATCAACGCCGGGCGCGTCTGCACCCTGTCGGCGTTGATCCTGAAAGGGCGCAGCGCGCATATCCTGCATGTCGGTGACAGCCGCATTGCCCGCCTGTCCGGTGACAGTCTGGAACCGCTCACAACCGATCATCGCGTCACCCTGTCCGCCAGCGAAAACTATCTGGCACGCGGCATGGGTATCAGCGATCAGGTTGATATTGATTACCGCAAAATCCCCCTGCGCGAGGGCGATATTTTCCTGCTCACCACGGATGGCATCCATGATTTTGTCGATGGGGCCGTGATCCGCGCCGCCATTGGCCCCGATCTGGATGCATCCGCCCGCGCCATTGCCGATGCGGCGCTGGCCAACGGGTCTGACGACAATCTGACGGTGCAACTGGCGCGCGTTGACATCCTGCCACAGGATGCCGCCGCCCTGCTGGACATGTCCGACCTGCCCGTGGCCCGCCTGCCCGAACCCGGCGCAATGCTGGATCAATACCGGATCATCCGCCCGATACATTCCTCGGCCCGCAGCCATGTGTTTTTGGCCACCGCGCCCGATAACACCCGTGTGGCGCTGAAAATCCCCGCCCGTGAAACCGCCGATGACCCCGATTACTTGAAACGGTTCATGCTCGAGGAATGGATCGCGCGGCGCGTATCTTCGCCCCATATCCTGCGGGTGCCGCCACAGGGCAACCGCAGCGCGCTGTATACTGTTTCGGAATTTGTCGATGGGATCACCCTGCGCCAATGGATGACCGATAACCCGCAGCCCAGGCTGGACCAGATGCGCGGGCTGATTGACCAGATCGCCATGGGCCTGCGCGCCCTGCACCGCCGCGACATGATCCATCAGGATCTGCGCCCCGAAAACATTATGATCGACGACACCGGCACCCTGCGCATCATTGATCTGGGATCGGTCGCCGTGGCCGGAGTAGAAGAAGCCGCCCCCGGCCTGTTGGGGCAACTGCCCGGCACGTTCCAGTATACCGCGCCCGAATACCTGTGTGGTGATCCCGCCAGCTGGCGGTCGGATCAATATGCACTGGCCTGTATTGCCTATGAAATGCTGACCGGCCGCCTGCCCTATGGCACCCGCGTCGCCCGCATCCGGTCACGCCGCGATGTGGCGCGGCTGACCTATGCAACGGCGCGCGACGACGACAACGCGGTGCCCGCATGGCTGGACGGTGCGCTGCGCCGCGCCCTGCACCCCGATCCGATGCGCCGCTATAACGCGCTGTCCGAATTCCAGATGGACCTGAAACGCCCCGGCGCATCGCTCACCCGCCCCGTGCCGTTGATGCAGCGCAACCCCCTGCGGTTCTGGCAGGGGCTGTCGGCCCTGCTGGGGTTGGCCTGCCTTATCCTGTTGTTTCAACTCACCAATTAAGGAAAAACCAAAATGAAAGACGCCATTTTATCAGAGATGTTCACCAAAGAAGACGCCACCGCCGCCATTCTGATGGCCAAGAAAAAACAAGGCCTGAAGTGGGAGGAGATCGCCGGTAAAATCGGTATGAATCCGGTCTGGACCCATTCCGCCTGCATGGGCATGAACGCATTCCCGCCAGACAAAGCCGCCGAAATCACCGCCCTGCTGGACCTGCCCGCCGAAGCCGAGGACGCCCTGATCGAAAGCCCGACCAAGATCTGGGCACAGGCGGTGCCGACCGACCCCTGCATCTATCGGTTTTATGAAATCGTCGGCGTCTACGGCGCCACGCTCAAGGCGCTGATCCACGAGGAATTCGGTGACGGCATCATGTCGGCGATTGATTTCGACATGTCCGTGACCCGCGTGCCCAACCCCAAGGGCGACAGGGTCAAGGTCGAAATGTCGGGCAAATACCTGTCCTATAACGCTTGGTAAACCGCGCCTCACAGGCACCGCCGCGCCACCCTACGGGGGCTGTGCGCGGCTTTTTGCTTCGCGCAGGTCATTTAGCTGCAATTGCTGCGACATTCTCGACTGTATACAATGGCACACATTGACTTGCCGCGCCTCGCGTTCTAATCGGAAACAGAAGGCGCGGTGGTGCGGCCGGATTCGCGACCAAACACCGCCACGCGCGACCATAGGCGCAGCCCCATTCCGGCGTTGCGCCCCCCAGGATGGAGAATACGCAAGCCATGGCCAAGACCGAAACCCCCGACATCATCTATACCATCGTTGACGAAGCCCCCGAACTGGCCAGCGCATCCCTGCTGCCGATCATCCGCGCATTCGCCGGCGCCGCCGATATCGACGTGGCCACCCGCAACATTTCGGTCGCAGCGCGCATCCTGTCCGCCTTTCCCGATTACCTGAAACCCGATCAACAGATTTCCGATGATCTGGCCGAACTGGGCGAGCTGGTAAAAACCCCCGCCGCCAATGTGATCAAACTGCCCAACGTGTCGGCATCGGTGCCGCAATTGACCGACGCGATCAAGGAATTGCAGGGTCAGGGCTATGCCATCCCCGATTACCCCGAAACCCCGCAAACCGACGCCGAAAAAGACGTGCGCAAACGCTATGACGGCCTGAAAGGGTCTGCCGTGAACCCCGTCCTGCGCGAGGGCAACTCGGACCGTCGCTCTGCCAAAGCGGTCAAGGAATACGCCAAGGCCAACCCGCATTCGATGGGCGAATGGACTGCCGACAGCAAAACCCATGTGGCGTCGATGTCGGGCAATGATTTCTTTGCCAATGAACAATCCACCACCATCACCGCCGCACAGGCCGGTGGCGCGAAAATCGTGCTGACCGCTGCGGATGGCACCGAAACCGTGCTGAAAGACGGGCTGAACTACGCCGAGGGCACCATCGTTGATGCCACTTTCATGTCCGCCGCCGCACTGCGTGATTTCGCCAAGGCCGAACTGGCCAACATGCAACCCGGCGTGCTGTTTTCCGTCCACCTCAAGGCGACAATGATGAAGGTCTCGGACCCGATCATTTTCGGCCATTTCGTCGCGGCCTATCTGGATGATTTCCTTGCGGCGCACGGCGCGGCCGTCACCGCATTGGGCTGGAACCCGAATTCCGGCATCGGCGATCTGGAAAACCGCATTGCAGGCAACGCCGAACTGGAATCCGCCCTGAAATCCGCGATGGCGGCCAAACCCCCGATGTATATGGTGAATTCCGATAAGGGCATCACCAACCTGCATGTGTCGTCCGATGTGATCATCGACGCCTCCATGCCTGCTGTGATCCGCGCAGGCGGCATCGGCTGGGGCCCCGATGGCAAGGCCGCAGACACCAAATGCTGCATCCCCGACAATTGCTATGCGGGCGTCTACGACGAAACCATCAACTATTTCAAAGAGACCGGAAAACTGGATGTCACATCCTGCGGTGCCGTGTCCAACGTCGGCCTGATGGCGCAAAAAGCCGAGGAATACGGCTCTCACCCCACCACGTTTGAATCCCCTGCTGCGGGCACCATCCGCATCGAATTGGCCAACGGCGATGTGATCACCGAACACAAGGTCGAAAAGGGCGACATCTGGCGCTCTGCCTCGGCCAACAAGGCGCCGATTCTGGATTGGATCAAACTGGGCATCAACCGGACCAAGGCGACAGGTCTGGCCGCATTCTGGCTGGATGCGAACCGCGCCCATGACGCCGAGCTGATCAAATATGTCGAACCCGTGCTCAAGGGCGCAGGCATGGACATCCCGATCATGGCCCCGCGCGAAGCCACCCGTTTCACGCTCGAGGAAATGCGCAAGGGCAATGATGTGGTCACCATCACCGGCAACGTGCTGCGCGATTACCTGACCGACCTGTTCCCGATTCTGGAACTGGGCACTTCGGCCAAAATGCTGTCCATCGTGTCACTGATGCAGGGTGGCGGGCTGTTTGAAACCGGTGCTGGCGGCTCTGCTCCCAAACACGTGCAACAGCTGATGGAAGAAAACCACCTGCGCTGGGACAGCCTTGGCGAATTCTGCGCCCTTGGCGAATCCTTTAAATTTCTGGCCGACAAGGGCGACGCCAAGGCGGGCATCCTGGGTGCCGCGATCGAGGATGCCACCCAAAAGGTTCTGGAAAACGGCAACTCACCGGAACGTAAGGTCGGGTCGAACGACAACCGCACCTCGCATTACTGGTTCGCACGCTACTGGGCCGAAGCATTGGCCGCGCAGGGCGATGACGCCGATCTGGCCGCACATTTCGCCCCTATCGCCGAAGAACTGGCAGGCAAGGAATCCGATATCCTGAGCGAGCTGCAAGCAGGCGAAGGCAAGCCCGTCGATCTGGGCGGCTACTACCACGGCGACGCGGCAAAAACCGCTGCTGTGATGCGCCCCTCGGCCACGTTGAACGCCATCATCGGCTAAGGGTTTTCCGCCCGACCAAGACCAAGGGGGAGCAGCCATTCTGCTCCCCCTTTTTTGTTGTTTGTCAAATGGTTGCCTCAGGTAATCACTCAGGTAATCTCTCAGGCAATCACGCCAGCAACGCCCGCGCCCCGTCGTGACATTGGCGCAGCACATATTCCACCCCGTGACGGCGCTGCGCTGCTGCCATCGGCACCTCGACCCCCACGGGGCAATCCGCTGGCATCGCGGCGATGATTGCCGCCAGATCAATCTGCCCCTGCCCCGGCGGCAGCCGCGCCTCGCGGGCGGTGAACAACAATTCATCGGTGCTGTATTCGCCGGCCCGCATCGCATCACACAGATGCAACATCGCCAGGCGCTGCGGTGGGATCTGCACCAGATCACCCGGTGCTGACCCCGAGCGATCAAAATGCAGCGCATCCACCAGAATGCCCACATCCCCCGCCTGCTGCACAACCGCATGGCAGGTCGCCAGATCGGGCACATTGGTCCAGGGAAAGAACTCTAACAGCGTGCCGATACCGCGCCCCGCCGCCGCATCGCATATCCGCGCCAGACTGTCAGAAAGCCGCGCCAGATCTGGGTCATAGGGCGCGCAGATCACCTGCTGCGCCCCCAGTTCCGCGCCGCAATCCAGAAATGGCAACAGCGTATCCAGATCATGCGACAATTCCGGCGTGACCCGAACAAATTCAATATCCTGCACCGCCATTTCGCAATCATGCAGCGCCGATTTTGTGGCCCGCATCAGGCGCGCATCATCCATCAACGCATATCCGGGGCTGGCGTCATTCACCGCAATCAGGCGCAGACCAACGGCATCAAACCCCACCCGCGCCGCCACCTGCACCAGTTCCGGCGGTGACAATTCAATCGCGCTCAGATGCGCCAGCGACAGTTTTCTCATATGTCCTGCTCCGTTATGCCCGCCGCATGGCGGCCCGCGATATAGCCAAAGGTCATGGCAGGGCCAAGGTTGATCCCCCCGGCCGGATAATGCCCGCCCATGACCGATGCCATATCGGCCCCGACCGCATATAGCCCGTCAATCACGCCACCCGCACCCAACACCCGCGCCGCGCCATCCGTGCGCAGCCCCGCAAAGGTGCCAAAGCTGCCCGGCTGCACCTTAACCGCATAGAACGGGCCGTTTTCAATGGGGGCAACGCAGGGGTTCGGCCCGTGATCCGCATCCCCTTGCAACCGCATATAGGGCGTGGTGCCACGGTTGAATTCCGGGTCCTCGCCCCGAACAGCGTGGCGGTTGTATTCGTCCAGCATCGTGGTGAAACCATCCACATCAATGCCGCAGTTGCGCGCCAGTTCAGCAGGGGTTTTGCCCTCTATGATATAGCCTGACCTGATCATCGCGCCCACCGGAACAGGCGCGGGGCGTGCGATGCCCAAACCATAGCGGCGCTGGAACGCGCGGGTGCAAATCAGCCACGATACCGCATCACTGCCGCCGGTTTTATCCAACAAGGCCCGCACATAATCGTGGTATCCCAGCCCCTCGTTGCAGAACCGTTTGCCGTCCCGTGTGACCGCGATCAAACCGGGTTTGCCACGTTCGATAATATGCGGAAAACGGCCATTTTTGCCGTTTTTGCGCGGCACCTCGGATACGGGGCACCATGCGCCCGGCGCGGCCAGCGTGGTTTCCACCGACCCGCCCGCGCCCTCACCCATGCGCGCACCATCCCCCCTGGCCGATGGCACCGCCACCGTCAAATGCTGGTCATTGGCAGCGAACAATCCGGCGCGGCGCAGATCATCATGGGGAAAGCCCCCCGTGGCCAGAACCACGCCCCGCAGCGCCCGCACAGCTTTGCCGTTGATCATGGCGCCCGTCACCCGGCCACCCTGCGTCAACACCTCTGACGCGTCCGCGTTCACGCGAAACTCGACCCCCGCATCAGCGGCAGAGCGCAGCAACCGTGCCACCAGCGACAGCCCGTTGCGCAGCTGCATCCCGCGCCCGAAACGCGCCAGATCAACGAAATGCCGCACCACCCGCGCCGTGACATGGCCAAAGGCACGGCCACTGCGGGTCATCGTCATAAACGCCCGCAAATCCGGCCCCGCCTGAATGGTCATGCCGTGAAATGTGGTTTCCGCCATCGGTTTGCGCAGCAGATCAATCAATGGCCCCAACGCCCGCCCGTCATAGGGCGCGGCAATCACCGAACGCCCGCCCGTGCCCGCCCCCGGCTGGTCGCCATATGTGTCGGGAATCGCCAGCCCGCCCTGAAATTCCAGCGCCGTGTGCCTTTCGAAAAATCCGACCATGCGCGGGGCGTTGTGCAAAAATGCATCCACCCGCTCCGCATTGAAATCATTGCCCAGAACGGCCGCCAGATAGGTGCGCGGCGCTTGCACATCTTCAACTATTCCGGCCCGTTGCGCCACCGGATTGCATGGCGCCCACATCCAACCGCCCGACCATGCGGTGGTGCCCCCCATCACGGGTTCTTTTTCCGCGACGATCACGCGCAAACCGTGATGCGCGGCTGTCACCGCCGCCGACAACCCGCCGGCGCCGGACCCGATTACCAACAGATCACAATCAGTTTCTGCAACTTGATTCGGGGCTGACATCAGGGGAATCCTCTATGAAAACAGGTAATTGCCACTGACAACAAAATGGTCAGGATCCCGCATTCCATGACAGCGGCCCAGCCCATGTTCAAGCACTCGCCTTGCGCCCCGCGCATGTCCGCAGTGCAAAATCATCCCTTGTGCCGCACTGCGGCATAGCCCATTCTAACCCATAGGGAGGGCCGAAATTCAGCCGCAAGGAATTGCCAAATGGCCACCATCGCCCATGCCCGCCACTTTTCGTTTCACCTGCCCAAACTCAGCACGATCCTTGCGCCCGTTGCCAGCTTTGGTGCGGCCCTGGCTGCCGCCCACCACGCCGAAGAATTGCTGGACATGTCAGATCAGGAACTGGCCGATCATGGCGTGACCCGCGACAGCGTGATCCGTCAGGCCTTTTGCGACTACCTCGACGGCTAGGGCGCGGCGCGCTAGGATCATCCGGCAAAATGCCGGAGACCCAATACGTGAAAGAACTGACCCTGCGCCAGATCGAGGTGATCCGCGCCGTGATGCTGACCGGCACCATCAGCCGCGCCGCCGAACATCTGGGCGTATCCCCTCCCGGCATCAGCCGGCTGGTCAAACACACCGAGGAATCGCTGGGCCTGCGCCTGTTTGAACGCAAGGCCGGCCTGTTCATTCCCGCAGCCGAGGCCGCATCGGTGTTTGAACAGGTTGGCCGCGTCTACCGCGATGTGGAAAACCTGAACCAGATGGTCGCGGCCCTGCAAAAAGGCCATGATGCGGGGCTAAGTTTCGCCTCTGCCCCGTCAATTGCGCAATTCATCGCCGCGCGCACCATCCAGCATGTGCGCGGTGAATTCCCCGAATTGTTCATTGATTTGAACATCCTGAAAATCGAAGAGGTGGTGGACTACCTGTTGCTGGAACGCGGCGAATTCGTGGTCATGTCCACCCCGGTGCAAAGCGACGCCGTGGAAAACGAGGCATTGGCCACCGGCAATCTGGTCGCCATCGTGCCGGACGGGCATCCGTTGGCATCGGCGGGTGTGGTGTCGCTGCATGATCTGGCCCGCGAACCGGTGATCGGCGTCGATCCGGGCGACCCATACGGCGCGATGCTGATGCGCCCGTTCACCGATGCCGGCATCGCCCTGACCCATTCCATGCGCGGGCGTTTCGCGCAAACCGTGGTGTCGCTGGTGCGCCATGGTCTGGGCGTGGCCTTGATTGATGAATTTTCCGTGGCCGAGGTATATATGCCCGGCCTGACCCGCCTGCCCCTGCGCGAAACCGCCACACTGACCGCCTATGTCACCCGCAAGAAAGACCGCGTTTTGTCCAGCTTTGCGGAATATGCGATCCAGCAATTGCGCCGCGAACTGAACCGCGCCGTGGCGCAACGCCCATGGGAACAGCCGCCAGCACAGTGATGCCCCCCGCGCAGATTGCGTCTGGCGGCTGCCTCGCCAAACTTAACATCAAGTTAATGCTCGGCACATGTTGGTATTTGACGTTACTCTAGCAGGATGGCAAACCTGATAACCATTCCGGGTGCAGGAGGACCGCAACCCGGCGATTAAAATCCTGAGGGAGGATCACATGAAACACATCATCCTTGGTGCGATTGCATCTGTTGGCCTGCTGGCCGCACCGGCCATGGCCGAATATCCGGAAAAAGAAATCCAGGGCATCATCCAATGGGGTGCAGGCGGTTCGACCGACACCGTTATGCGCTCGGTCACCCCCCACGCCGAAGAGGCACTGGGCGGCAAGATCATCATGCAAAACATGACCGGCGGCGTTGGTGCCATCGCGGTGAAATATTCCGGCGCACAAAAATCCGACGGTTACACCCTTCTGATGGGTGCCGAAAATCCCCAGCTTTACAAGGTCATGGGCCTTGGCGACACGGATTATTCCGATTTCACCCCGATCAACATTCTGGCCCGTGGCGTGCCGCTGATCGTGGCCAACAACGACGCGCCGTTCAACACGTTCAAGGAAATGGTCGATTACATCGCCGCCAATCCCAAAACCGTGAAATTCGGCTCGACCGGCCCCGGCGGCCTGCCTTCGGTTGTGACCGCCATGCTGTCGACCGAGGTAAATCTGGATGTGATCACCGTGCCTTATGACGGCGACGGCCCTGCCCTGACCGCCCTGCAAGGCGGCGCAATCGACGTGATGCCCGCCGTTCTGGGCGCCGCAATCGAAGGCGTGAAAGCCGGCCGGATGAAACCCATCGCCCTGATCGACAGCACCCCCAATGCCGTGCTGCCCGATCTGGCCCCCATCACCGAAGACTTCCCCGCCTACAGCAAATACCTGCCCTGGGGCCCCTTCTTTGGTGTGTTCGTCAAAAAAGGCACCCCCGATGATGTCGTCACCAAACTGCAAGCGGCATTCGCCACCGGCGCAGAACACCCCGATTTCAAGGCTCTGATGGATCAGCGCGGCTTTGCCATGATGAACATCGCAGGCGACGAAGCGGCGGATTTCCTGACCAAATGGCAGTCTGTCACCTCCTGGATCGTGTTTGATGCAGGTATCGCGAAAAAGTCACCCGAAGAGTTCGGCATTGCACGCCCGTAACCTGACGTGACCGATTAACAGACGCACGCCGTCCCGTTCCATCCGGACGGGGCGGCGTTTGCATATCGCGGCAATGCGCGCCCCCGCTCGAAACAGCGACCGCGCCGCGCACAGCACGCAAACCGGAGGAACCCCCATGAACCGCGACCACACCCGCAAACCCGGCGAGGCCATTTTCGCCCTGATACTGGCCGCGATCAGCCTTGTCGCCCTATGGCAGGCCTATGGCATTTCGGGGTTCGAAGCCCTGTCCGCCCCCGGATCATTCCCCATGGCCGTGGCCGCGATCATGTTCGTATCCGCCCTGATGATTGCCATAAAAACCCTGCGCGCCGCACCGGCGGGTGGCGGGTTTATCTATGGCGTGGTGCCGCCCTTTGCGGCGCTGATGGCGTTTCTGCTGTTGCTTTATGCGGTGGCGCTGGTGCCGCTGGGGTTCTTGCCTACCTCATTGATATTCCTTACGATTTCCATCATGGCGCTGCACAAGCGCGGCTTCGTTCGTGCCTTTGGCATATCGCTGGTGTCGCTGGTGGTGATCTATATCGTGTTCCGGCTGGTGTTCACCGTATTGATGCCCGAAGGCATCGTGCCCGAACGTGAAATCCTTGCCTTTTTCCGCAACCTGATGGCCGGAGGTGCAGAATAATGGACGCGCTCAGCTATTTCTTTATTCCCTGGATCAACCTTGATCTGCTAGCGCTGGTCGCCATTGGCACATTCGCGGGCATTTATGTCGGCGCGATCCCCGGCCTGTCGGTCACCATGGCGGTGTCGATCCTGATTTCCTTCACCTTCTCATGGGAGGTATATCCGGCCCTGTGTCTGATGGTGGGCATCTATATGGGCGGGGTCTATGGCGGGTCGCGCACTGCGATCCTGCTGAATATTCCGGGCGCGCCATCGGCTATTGCCACGGCGCTGGATGGCTATCCGCTGGCGCAACAGGGCAAAGCAGGAGAGGCCATCGGCCTGTCCACCACCATGTCATTTGTCGGCGGGTTGATCGGCATCGGCGTGCTGGCCGTTGCCGCCCCTGCCGTGTCGGAATTCGCGCTGAAATTCCAGCCGCGCGACTATTTGCTGCTGGCCGTTCTGGGCCTGTTGCTGGTCGGGTCGCTGTCGGGCGAAAGCCTGCTCAAGGGGTTGTTTTGCGGTGCCTTGGGCCTGCTGATCGGCACCGTGGGTCTGGACCCGCTGACCGCGCAGGAACGTTTCACATTCGGCGTGGTCGAATTATGGGGGGGCGTGTCGTTCATTGCCGTCATGATCGGCATGTTCGGCGTCGCCGAGGCGCTGATCCAGCTGCGCCATGTCGATACCACCCCCGTGAAACAGAAAATCAGCCGCATCGTGCCGACATGGGGCGCGATCCGCAAACACCTGCCGCTGTCGCTGCAAACCTCCTCGATCGGGGTGATCATTGGCGCATTGCCCGGAACGGGTGGCGATATCGCCGCGCTGATGGCCTATGACCACGCCAAACGCGTGACAAAAAACCCCAAGGTGCCATTTGGCAAAGGAGCCGAAGAAGGGCTGGTCGCGCCCGAAACCGCCAATAACGCCGCCGTGGGCGGGGCGTTTATCCCGATGATCACGCTGGGCATTCCGGGCGATGCGGTGACGGCCATCATCATCGGTGCGCTGTTCATCCACGGGCTGAACCCCGGCCCGATGCTGATGATCGACAAACCCGATATGTTCTGGTTCATCACCGGCGCGCTGTTTCTGGCCAATATCTTTATGCTGATTTTCGGGCTGACCGGCATCCGCATCTTTACCAAAATCGTCGAGGCCCCCCGCGCCGTGCTGATCCCGATGATCCTGATGCTGTCCATCGTCGGGGCCTATGCGGTCAACAATTCGCTGACCGATGTGTATTTCATGCTGGGCTTTGGCGTGCTGGGCTATTTCATGAAGGTCTATGGCTATCAGGTCGGCCCTGTCATTCTGGGCGTGATCCTGTCGCGGCTGATTGATGAAAACTGGCGGCGCGCCATCATTTCGGATCAGGAAAGCCTGGGCCTGCTGATGAAAGGCATCGCAACCAGCCCGCTGTCACTGGTGCTGTTTCTGGCGGTGCTGATGATCTTTTTCACGCAAACCCCGTTCTGGGCGCGGATCAAGGCCAAGGCAAAAGCCAAATCGAAAGCGGGCAAACCATGACACACCCCTTGGCCATAGGTCTGGCAGGTGCGGGGCTGATCGGGCAACGCCATGCCGATTATCTGGCACAATGCGCGGGCACCCGTCTGGCAGCGGTGGCTGATCCGGCCGCTGCGGGTGCGGAACTGGCCAACCGGCAGGGCGCGGCGCATTATAATGATGTCGATGCCATGCTGGATGCGGGCGGGCTGGACGGGGTCATCCTTGCCACGCCAAACGCGCTGCACCTGTCGGGCGCATCGTCCTGCCTGCGCGCGGGCATTCCGGTGCTGGTGGAAAAACCCGTCGCCGCCAACGGGGCCGAGGCAGCGCAACTGGTCATGCTTCAGGCGCAGACCGGCACGCCGCTGCTGGTCGGGCACCACCGCCGCCACAACCCGGTCATTACCGCCGCCCGCACCGCCCTGAAACGTGGCGACATCGGTCAACCCGTGGCAGCGCAGGTCACCACCCTGTTTCGCAAACCCGATGCCTATTTCGATGCAGGCGCATGGCGCAAACAACCGGGCGCCGGCCCTGTGATGATCAACCTGATCCACGACGTGGATCTGATGCGCCACCTGCTGGGCGAGGTGAAACAGGTCACCGCGCTGACCTCTGCTGCCACCCGCCGGTTTCAGGTCGAAGATACCGCAGGCGCGGTGCTGCGCATGGACAGCGGCGCAATCGTCACCCTGATCCTGTCCGACACCGCCCTATCCCCCGCCAGTTGGGAACTGACCGCAGGCGAAAACCCCGACTATCCCAGCACCGGCGACAGCTGTTACCGCATTTCCGGCACCCATGGGATGCTGGACCTGCCCGGCCTGACCCTATGGGGGGCGGCCCGGCAACCCGATTGGCATTCGCCCCTGCGCCAGACCACGCTGGATGTGCATCATGACGACCCGCTGGCCCTGCAAATCAGCCATTTCGCCGATGTGATCCGTGGCCGCAGTGCGCCGCTGGTCCCCGCGATCGAAGGCGCAAGATCCCTGGATGTGGTCGAATCCATCCTGACCGCCGCCGCCACAGGCCGCACAATCACCCTGACATACCCCCATGAACAAGAGGCCCTGCATGCCTGATCCCGATATCCAGCTTGGCCTGATTGGCGATAACATCGCCGCCTCGCGCTCGCCCCTGTTGCACCGCCTTGTCGGGCAGCAAAACGGGCTGACTGTGGCCTATACCCGCCTTGTCCCGCCCAGCCTGAAACAGGATTTTGTAACCGTATTCAATGGCTGCCGCACGGGCGGCTATCGCGGTATCAATGTCACCTACCCCTATAAGGAAAAGGTGGTGCCCATGGTCACAGTCGATGACCCGCTGGTTCGCGGCATCGGCGCGGTCAACACGGTGATTTTCACCGCTGACGGGCCAAAGGGGCACAACACCGATTATTCCGGTTTCGTCGCCGCCTATCGTCTGGTGCGGCGCGATGCGCCTGCGGGGGCGGTCTGTATGATCGGCACCGGCGGCGTGGGCCGCGCCGTGGCCTTCGGGCTGGTGGCGCTTGGCGCATCCGAAATCCGGCTGGCCGACCGCGATATGGCCAAGGCCGAAACACTGGCCGATGACCTGCGCGCCGCCGCACCCGACACAATCATCACCACCCACGCCAGCGCCGAACTGGCCGCGCAAAACGCCACCGGCGTAATCAATTGCACCCCCGTGGGCATGGTCGGATACGAAGGCACACCAATCCCCCGCGCCGCGCTGGCCGGGGCCGAATGGGCGTTTGATGCGGTCTATACCCCCGCCGACACGCAATTTTTGCAAGATGCCGCCGCGCAGGGGCTGGCCGTGATCTCGGGCTATGAATTGTTCATCTATCAGGGCGTCCACGCCTGGGCGCTGTTCTCTGACAACCTGCCGCTGGACGAACCTGCCCTGCGCGCCGCCCTGCTTGACCCCACACAGAAAGCCTGACCCATGAAAACCGCCATCGCGACCGTTTCAATCTCTGGCACCCTGCGTGAAAAACTGTCGGCCATCGCGGCGGCAGGGTTCGACGGGATCGAAATTTTCGAACAGGATTTCATCGCCCATGACGGCTCCCCGTCCGAGGTGGGCGCGATGATCCGTGACCACGGGCTGGAGATCCCGCTGTTCCAACCCTTTCGCGATTTCGAAGGCCTGCCCGCCCCCCTGCGCGCCAAGGCGTTTGATCGCGCCGAGCGCAAATTCGACCTGATGCAACAACTGGGCACCGATCTGGTGCTGGTCTGTTCCACCTGCCACCCCGCCTCACTGGGCGGGGTCGACCGTGCGGCGGATGACTTCGCAGAACTGGGCGAACGCGCCGCCAAACGGGGGCTGCGCATCGGATACGAGGCATTGGCCTGGGGCAAACACGTTGATGATCACCGCAACGCATGGGAAATCGTGCGCCGCGCCGACCATCCCAACGTCGGGCTGATCCTTGACAGTTTTCACACCCTTGGCCGCAAACTCAGCCCTGAATCAATCCGCTCTATCCCCGGCGACAAGATATTTTTCGTGCAACTGGCCGATGCCCCGCAGATCGAAATGGACCTGCTTTACTGGTCGCGCCACTTTCGCAATATGCCGGGCGAAGGCGACCTGCCCGTCACCGATTTCATGCGCGCCGTCACCGCCACAGGATATGACGGGCCAATATCGCTGGAAATTTTTAACGACCAGTTTCGCGGCGGATCGGCCACCACCATCGCCAAGGACGGCTATCGCTCGCTGATCTGCCTGATGGATGACGTGCGCCGCGCCGAACCTGAATCCAATGTCACCCTGCCCCCGATTCCGGCCCGCACCAAACCCGTTGGCGTGTCATTCGTCGAATTCGCCACCCGTGGCAAAGACGCCGAAGAAATCGAAACCATCCTGCGCAGCCTCGGGTTTCAACCCTCGGCACACCACCTGAACAAATCGGTAACTCTGTGGCAGCAGGGCGAAATACGGTTCATTCTGAATGGCGAAACCCGGGGGCTTGCGGCCTCGGCCTATCGCAGCCACGGCACCACGATCTGTGACATCGGGCTAAAGGTCGACAACGCCCGCGCCACGCTGGACCGCGCCACCGCGCTTGGCGCGCAACCCTTTGGTCAACCCATCGGGCCGGGCGAATTGGACATCCCCGCCATTCGCGGTCTGTCGGGCAGCGTGCTGCACTTCCTTGATGCCTCCTCTGGCCTTGGCGATGTCTGGAACGTGGAATTCCGCCCCGATGATGCGCCGCGCAGGGCGGGCACCGGCCTGACCCGCATCGACCATCTGGCCCAAACCATGAGCTATGACGAAATGCTGTCATGGACCCTGTTTTACACCTCCCTCATGCAAATCGACAAAACCCCGATGGTCGATGTGATCGACCCCGACGGGCTGGTGCGCTCCCAGGCATTGCAAACAGACGACGGCGCGCTGCGCTTTACCCTGAACGGGGCCGAAACCCACCGCACACTGGCCGGTAATTTTCTGGCCGACAGCTTTGGCTCCTCGGTGCAACATGTGGCGCTGGCCAGTGACGATATGATCACCACGGCGGAAAAATTGCAGGGCACAGGGTTCAATGCCCTGCCGATGCCCGCCAATTACTACGATGATCTGGCGGCGCGGTTTACCATCGCCCCCGACCTGCTGGCCAAACTGCAATCCATGAACATCCTCTATGACGAAGACGCAACCGGCGGGCAGTTCTTCCAACTCTACTCACGCCCCTTTGCGGGCGGCATGTTCATCGAAATCGTGCAACGCAGCGGTGGTTACACGGGCTACGGCGCCCCCAATGCCCCCTTCCGCATCGCCGCGCAAAAACGCCTGATGCGCGCCAAAGGCATGCCAAAGTCCTGACACCGCTTGCACCCGCGACCCCGCGCCGCTACGCCAATGCCAGCGACCCGTCGCACCCCTGAATGATACGAGAAAACCCATGATCAAACGCTATGAAACCGGCCCAAGAATGAGCCAGTCCGTCACCCATAACGGCACCGTCTATCTGGCAGGCCAGATCGCATCGGGCGACAGCGTGCTGGACCAGACCCGCGCCTGCCTTGGCCAGATCGACACCCTGCTGGCGCAGGCCGGATCAAGCCGCGAAAACATCCTGCAAACCACCATCTATCTGGCCGATATCAGCGATTTCGCCCAGATGAACCAGGCATGGGATGAATGGATCCCCGCACCCCACACTCCCGCCCGCGCCACAGTCGAAGCCGCACTGGCCGCGCCCGAATACCGCGTGGAAATCGTGGTGATCGCGGCCCAAACCGCCTGATCGCACCTGCACACCCCCCTCGCTGTTCGGCGCGGGGCAACAATGCGTTAACGCTGACATGATTGCGCACGCATTGGCCACGGTTTCGCCCATTTCCTTTGCCATCCTGTTTTCAGTCACCAGTCGCGCAACAGTTCCGGCGCGGCGCTTGCTTAAAAAGGATAACCACAATGGCACAGCACGCAAAACCGCAACCAACCCCGAAACCCGCCCCGCAATCCGCAGGCAGCACCCCCGCGAAACCCGCGCCGATTTTCACGGATTACGCCAGCATCTAATGCGTGACGCGGGCCGGAACGGGCGCTAAACTCGCGCCATGTCCACACCCGTCACATCCCTGCGCAACCTTGGCCCCGCCTTTGCCGCCGAACTGGCGCGCGCGGGCATCCATTCGGCCGAACAACTGCGCGAAACCGGCGCCGATGCCGCCTATACCCGCCTGTTGGAAACCGGCACACGGGCGCATTTCATCGCCTATTACGTGCTGCATATGGCGCTACAGGGCCGCCCGTGGAACGACTGCAAAGGCGCCGAAAAAGACGCGCTGCGCGTCACATTCGACGCCATCAAAGCTGCGGCAAAACCCGACAAAACCGGCCATGCGACCGAAATAGAACGCATCCTTGACCAAATCGGCACCGGCCTGCGCGCCTGACGACGCACCATGCCCCCACGGGCTTTCATTGTTCTATAAATACCTGAATAAAAAGGGCCGCACCAAACGGCACGGCCCCAATTCATTCACATATCAAACGGCTTAGCCGACGATTTCAAGCCCCGAGAAGAAGAAGGCAATCTCTTCTGCTGCGGTTTCAGCTGCGTCCGACCCGTGAACCGAATTTTCACCGATCGACAGGGCGAATTCCTTGCGGATGGTGCCTTCGGCGGCATCGGCGGGGTTGGTCGCGCCCATCACTTCGCGGTTTTTCGCAATGGCGTCTTCGCCTTCCAGAACCTGCACGACGATCGGCTCGGATGCCATGAATTCGCACAATTCGTCATAGAACGGGCGCTCTTTGTGAACGGCATAGAATTGACCGGCCTGTGCCTTGCTCAGGTGGATGCGCTTTGATGCGACAATGCGCAGGCCAGCGGCTTCGAACTTGGCGGCGATGGCGCCGGTCAGGTTGCGTTTGGTTGCGTCGGGCTTGATGATCGAAAAAGTGCGTTGAACGGCCATGTCGGTCTCTTTCCTGTCTGAATAGGGTCTGGATTTCGCGACCAGAACGCGGGCAAATCCGGCTCTGGTTTCGCCGCGCATCTAACATGGGGTTGCCGCTTTGAAAAGCTGTGATTGACGCCGCCCACGGGTTCAGGCAAACGCCACCCATGCTGCGTATATCTGATATTTCCTACTCCATCGAAGGCCGCCCCCTGTTTGAAGGGGCATCGGCCACCATTCCCACGGGTCACAAGGTCGGCCTGATCGGTCGCAACGGCGCGGGCAAAACCACGCTGTTCAAACTGATCCGTGGCGAATTGCACCTGGACGGGGGCAAGATCGAATTGCCCGCCCGCGCCCGCATCGGCGGCGTCGCCCAAGAGGTGCCGGGAAACGAGGTATCGCTGCTGGATACCGTGCTTGCCGCCGATATCGAACGCGCCGAACTGCTGGCCGAGGCCGAAACCGCCACCGACCCGCACCGCATCGCCGATATCCAGACCCGCCTGACCGATATCGACGCATGGAGCGCCGAAGGCCGCGCCTCATCTATCCTCAAGGGTCTGGGATTCGACGCCGAAGAACAACTGATGCCCTGCTCCGCCTTTTCCGGCGGTTGGCGGATGCGCGTCGCCCTTGCCGCCGTGCTGTTTTCCGAACCCGATTACCTGCTGCTGGATGAACCGACCAACTATCTGGACCTCGAAGGCGCGCTGTGGTTGGAGAGTTACCTTGGCCGCTATCCGCACACGGTTTTGATCATCTCGCATGACCGCGAATTGCTGAACCGTGCGGTGGGCGCGATCCTGCATTTGGAAAACCGCCAACTGACCTATTACACAGGCCCCTATGACCAGTTCGCCCGCCAACGCGCCGAACAACGCGCCGTGATCGCCGCACAGGCCAAAAAACAGGACCTGCGCCGCGCCCATCTGCAATCCTTTGTCGACCGGTTCAAGGCCAAGGCATCCAAGGCGAAACAGGCCCAATCCCGCGTTAAAATGCTCGAGAAAATGGAGACGATACGCGCCCCCGAGGATGCGGCGCGCACCGTCTTTACCTTCCCCGAACCCGAGGAACTGTCCCCCCCCATCATCGCCACCGAAGGCGCCAGTGTGGGTTACGGCGATACCGTTATCCTCAAGGGGTTGAACCTGCGCATTGATCAGGATGACCGCATCGCCCTTCTGGGTAAGAACGGTCAGGGTAAATCCACCCTTTCCAAGATGTTATCGGGCAGACTTGAAGTCATGTCGGGCAAGATGCAGACCAGTTCGAAACTGCGCATCGGCTTTTTCGCCCAGCATCAGGTGGACGAGCTGTATATTGATGAATCGCCGCTGCAACACCTGCTGCGCGAACGCCCCGAAGAAGGGCAATCCAAACTGCGTGCGCGGCTGGCCGGTTTCGGGCTTGGCCCCGATCAGGCCGAAACCGCCGTGGGCCGCCTGTCGGGCGGGCAAAAGGCGCGGCTGTCGCTGCTGCTGGCCACCCTGCCCGCGCCGCATCTGCTGATCCTCGATGAACCGACCAACCACCTGGATATCGAATCCCGCGAGGCACTGGTCGAGGCGCTGACCGCCTATTCCGGCGCGGTGATTCTGGTCAGCCACGATATGCACCTGCTGTCGATGGTCGCGGACCGGCTGTGGCTGGTCAAGGATGGCTCGGTCAGCCCCTATAACGACGATTTGCCCAGCTATCGCAAGATGTTGCTGCAATCCGATGCGCCCGCGAAATCCGATAAACCCAAACCTGCCCCCAAACGCGCCAGCCGCGATGACATCCTTGCCCTGCGCGCCGAGGTGCGCAAATGCGAGGAACGCGTCGCCAAGATCAGCGATATGGAAACCAAGCTGACGAAAAAGCTGGCCGATCCCACCCTATACGAGGATCGCAAGGACGAGGCCGTGGTCTGGCAACGCAAATACGCCGAGGTCCGCGAAGCCATGAAACGCGCCGAAGCCATGTGGGAAAAGGCGCTGGAAAAGCTGGAAAAAGCCGAAGGGTAATGCATGAACTACGCACTGCTTGTCACTGAATTTGTTACGCTTTTCGTGATCATCGACCCGATTGGCCTGACGCCTTTGTTTGCCGCCCTGACCCAGGGGATGGATGCCGCACAGCGCCGCGCCATTGCCATTCGTGCCTGTCTGATCGCCGCGCTGCTGCTGGCCTTGTTCACCTTTCTGGGCGAGGCCGTGCTGGGCTTTGTTGGTATCTCCATGCCCGCCTTCCGCATCGCGGGCGGCATTTTGCTGTTCCTGACCGCATTGGAAATGCTGTTTGAAAAACGCACCAAACGCCGCGAGGATCAGGCAGACGAACGCCCCGATCCATCGGTGTTTCCGCTGGCCATCCCCCTGATCGCCGGCCCCGGTTCGATTGCCACGGTGATCCTGCTGGCGGGCGAACATTCGGCCATGATGGGGCGGTTGGGCACCCTGCTGGTCACGCTGGGCGTGCTGGCGATTATGCTGGTGATGTTCATGGGCGCGGGCCTGTTGCAACGCGCCCTGGGCAAGACGGGCATCAACGTCGTGACACGTCTGCTGGGCATGTTGCTGGCGGCGCTTTCGGTGCAATTCGTGCTGGACGGGCTGCGCGCATTCGGGTTTTCCGGCTGACCCCCTGCCATTTCGCGCCCCCGCCCCTATATTGATGCCAGCTAGGGGGGAATAGATGTCCACTGATCATATGATGAACCTGCTGTATCTGGCCGTGCTGGGCAGCGCGATTGCCCTGTGGTTTTTTGCGCAAAACCGCCAGAGCAAGGGCCGCACCCTGCAATATGCCGCCGTCTGGGGGCTGATTTTTGCGGGCACGGTTGCGGGCATCGGGCTGTGGGGTGACATCCGCCAATCGGTGCTGCCGCGCCAGTCGGTGATCGCAGACACTGGCCAGATCGTGCTGCCCATTGCGCAGGACGGGCATTATTATGCCACGCTGGATGTGAACGGCACCCCGATCCGGTTTGTCGTCGATACCGGCGCATCGCAGGTGGTGCTGTCGCGTGGCGATGCCGCCCGCGCCGGGATCAAGGTGGATGAACTGGCCTATACCGGCAGCGCCAATACCGCCAACGGCAGGGTGCGCACCGCGCCAGTGCGGCTCGATTCCATCGCCCTTGGCCCCTTTACCGATGCGCGCCAGATGGTGTTTGTGAATGACGGTGAAATGCGCGGGTCATTGCTGGGCATGTCATACCTGCACCGGTTCAGAAAAATCGAAATTTCCGACGGCGCGCTGACGTTGACACGTTAACAACGCGCCGCAACCCGTTCATGTTTCGGCTTTTTTCTGCCACTTGCCGGATTCTTCGGACCAGTATTCCGCCTTGCAGCCCGCGCCGGTCAGCGCCTTCCACTGCGCCCGCGCGGCCTGCACTGCGGCGTCCGAATTGCCATCAAACAGAATGCGCACGCGCTGCATCTGCGCCACCTCTGCGGCTGTTACATCGGCCCCGTCCACCGAAAACAACGTGACCGCCCCGTTGGGAATGTCATGGCCCGTGGTCAGCAATACGGGCTGGTCCGCATCCTGCGCCCCGCCCGCCACACCATGGGGCAGAAACCGCGCCTGCGGTCCCTGCCACAGCAGCGCGTCCAGCGTGGCCAGACGCGCCGCATCCCTGCCGCGCACGACCACATTCCACCCCTGATCCAGTGAACGATCCAACAGATCGCCCAGCGTCACCTGCAACGGATTGCGGGTCAGATGGTAAAACATGGCCTGTCCCATCAGGCGTTATTCCTGTGGTTCGAAATGATCGGCGATCATCCGGTTCAGCGCACGCACGCCCCAGCCCGTCGGCCCCTTGGGCGCCAGCGGCGTCGGCCCCGATGTAAAGGCGACACCGGCGATATCCAGATGGATCCACGGCACGCCGTCCTGCACGAACCGTTTCAGGAATTCCGCCGCGGTGATCGACCCCGCCGCACGTCCGCCCGAATTTTTAACATCGGCCAGACGGCTTTCCATCAACTTGGCATAGCCTTCGCCCAGCGGCATCCGCCACGCGCCCTCGGCCTCGGCCTCGGCGGATTTAAGAAAGGATTTGCACAGCGCATCATCGGTGGAATAGGTCGCCGCATTGTCATGCCCCAGCGCCACAATCGCCGCGCCGGTCAGCGTGGCCAGATCAATCATGCCGCAGGGTTTGAATGTTTCCTGCGCATACCACATCACATCGCACAGCACCAAACGCCCCTCGGCGTCGGTGTTGTTCACCTCGATCGTGTCGCCCTTCATGGATGTCACGATATCGCCGGGGCGCATCGCATTGCCCGCAGGCATGTTTTCAACCAGGCCGACCAGACCAACCACATTGGCCTTGGCCCCGCGCAGCGCCAGCGTTTTCATCACGCCCGCCACGGTGCCCGCGCCGCCCATGTCCATGGTCATGTCTTCCATGCCCGCCGATGGTTTCAGGCTGATGCCGCCGGTGTCGAACACCACCCCCTTGCCGACCAGTGCCAGCGGGGCCGCGCCTGCCTCGCCGCCCTGCCATTCCATCACCACCACCTTGGTCGGGGTGACGCTGGCATGACCCACGGCCAACAGGGCATTCATGCCCAGGCTTTCCAGTTCGGGTTCGTCCATCACCCGCACCTTGACCCCCAGATTCCCCAGCGCCAGCAGGCGGGTGGCGAATTCGCTGGTGGTCAGCACATTGGCGGGTTCGCTCACCAGATCGCGGGTGAAAAACACGCCCTCGGCCACGGCCAGCAGCGGCGCGGCGGCAGCGCTGGCCTCTTCGGGTTTGGTGACATAGGCGGTGATGCCCTCGGCCACGGCGTCATCCTTTTTGGATTTGTGATCGGTAAAGGCATAGGCGCGCAGCACCACCCCCTGCACCAATTCGCCCAGGCGCGGATGGTTGCCGCCACATAGGGCCAGCGCCGATTTGCCCTTGGCCATGGCCAGCTTGGCCCCCGCCTTGCGCGCCAGATCGGGGTCAACGCGTTTTTCCAGCTTGACCACATCCACCGCATCGGCTGCCATCCCCACGGGATAGGCCAATGTCGCCACATCCCCCGCCTTCATCTTGGCAAACCTGTCGGATTCCGCCAGCCGCGCCAATGCGCCCTTGCACAGGCGGTTCACGCGGCGCGCAGCCGGGTCCATCTTGCCCTCGGCACCGATGATCACGGCCAGACGGCCGGTAACGGTGGCGATGGCATCCAGATCTACGGCTTGAAATGCGACGGAAACGGGGGTGGTCATGGGCGGTTCTCCTGCTGCTGCTGTCATTCTTGGCCCGATACCTAGCGCGCCACCGCCGCCAAGACCAGATAGCAGTTTCACCCGCCGCAGCCATGCGATAGTGTCGCGCACAATATGTGGGGTTCCCTGGGGGGGAAATTTGTCCAGATTCGACAGATATATGCTGTCCCAGTTTCTTGTGCTGTTCGGTTTCTTTGCACTGGTGCTGGTGTCGGTTTACTGGATCAATCAGGCCGTGCGCCTGTTTGACAGGTTGGTGGGCGACGGGCAGTCGGCCTTTGTCTTTGTCGAATTCACCGCCCTGACCCTGCCCAATGTGATCCGGCTGGTGCTGCCCATGTCGGTCTTTGCCGGATCGGTATACGTGACCAACCGCCTGAGCCAGGAATCAGAACTGGTGGTGATGCAGGCCACGGGGTTTTCGCCGTGGCGGCTGGCGCGGCCTGCGCTATATTACGGGTTGATCGTGGCAGGCATGATGATGGTGCTGACCCATGTTCTGGTGCCCGCATCACTGGCCCAACTGGCCGAGCGCGAACGCGAGGTCACCCAGAACGTCACCGCCAAACTGCTGACCGAGGGCACATTCCTGCACCCCACCGACGGCGTCACCTTCTACATCCGCGAAATCACGCCATCGGGGGCGCTGACCGATGTCTACCTGTCGGATCGCCGCGATCCGGCCCGCACCATGACCTATACCGCATCCGAGGCATATCTGGTCAAATCCGATGACGACCGCACGCGGCTGGTGATGGTCGATGGCATGTCGCAAACCCTGATGGCCGCAGGGGCGCGGCTATTCACCACGCGGTTTGCCGATTTTTCCTATGATATCAGCAACCTGATCCGCGCCAACAGCACCCCGCGCCGGTCGATCAAACATGTGGGCACGCTGGAAACCCTGCGCAACCCCGCCGCCATCGCGCTTGAAACCGGCAATAGCGTCGGCGCGGTGATCGAACATATCCACAGCCGTTTCGCGCAACCCCTGCTGGCCATCGCCGCCGCGCTGATCGGCTTTGCCGCGCTGCTGGTGGGCGGGTTTTCGCGGTTCGGCGTCTGGCGGCAGATCATTCTGGCGCTGGTGCTGCTGGTGTTTGTCAAACTGGTCGAAGGCCTGGTCAGCGATCCGGTCACCAAAAACCCCGACCTTTGGCCGCTGTCCTATTTGCCCGCACTGATCGGCGCGCTGATCGCCACCACCCTGCTGTGGTGGGCCGGGCGCAACCGCCGCCGCCCGCGTGCAGGCGCACCACTGGCCGAGGGCGCAATATGATCCTGCACCGCTATTTCGCCCGCCGTTTCGCGGTGATCTTTGCCGGTATCCTTGGCATATTTTTCCTGCTGATGGGGCTGATTGATCTGGTCGAACAGATCCGCCGGTTTTCGCCGCTGGGGGTCGATTTTACCGATGTGGTCGGGCTGACCCTGCTGAACATTCCGGCGGGCCTGTATAATATCCTGCCGCTGATTATGATCCTGTCCACGGTGGCCCTGTTCATCGGGTTGTCGCGCTCCTCCGAACTGGTGGTCACGCGGGCCTCGGGGCGTTCGGCCTTGCGGGCGCTGCTGGCCCCGCTGGCGGTGGCGCTGACCATCGGCACGCTGGCCGTGGCCATGTTCAACCCCATCGTCGCCGCCACCTCGAAACGCTATACCACGCTATACGAACAATACCGCAACGGCGGGTCCGATGTGCTGTCCCTATCCTCCGAAGGGCTGTGGCTGCGGCAAGGCTCGGCCAAGGGCCAGACCCTGATCCGCGCCGTGCGCGCCAATTCCGATGGCACCACTCTATATGATGCGACATTCCTGACCTATGCGCCCGATTTCACCCCCGTCCGCCGGATCGAGGCCGCAACCGCCACCCTGACCCGTGGCGCCTGGCAGTTGGAAAACGTCAAGGAATGGCAACTGGCCCCCGACGGGACCGAGGATAGCAACCCCGAAGAAACCGCAACGCGGGCGGCGCAGATGTCGCTGCCGTCGACCCTGACACAGGAACGCATCCGCGACAGTTTCGGCATGCCCGACACCATTCCGGTCTGGGATCTGCCCGCCTATATCCACCAGCTGGAACAGGCCGGGTTTTCCGCGCGCCGCCATGCGGTCTGGTTGCAAATGGAACTGGCCCGCCCGCTGTTTCTGGTGGCCATGGTGATGATCGCCTCGGCCTTTACCATGCGGCCGGCGCGTTCGGGCAACACGGGGCTGGCGGTGCTGTTTGCCGTGATGCTGGGGTTTCTGATGTATTACATTAGAAACTTCTCGCAAATACTTGGCGAAAATGGACAAATCCCCATTGCGCTGGCCGCTTGGGCGCCGCCTGTCGCCGCTGCCTTCTTGGCAACCGGCCTGCTGCTGCATATGGAGGACGGATGACTCTGCCGCTTCGCCCTTTTCTGATTGCACTGGCTGTTGCCACTGCCGCCGCGCCTGCGCTGTCGCAGGACGTGGGCGTGGGTGATGCAGCGGCCACAGCCGCAACCGCAACCGCCACGCAATCCCGTGGCCCTGCGGTGCTGGTCGCTGATTCCGTGCGCCTTGATGGCCGCGACACCCTGATCGCCGAAGGCCACGTCGAAGCCTTGCAGGGCGACACCCGCCTGACCGCGCAGCGCATCATTTATGACCGCAAGGCCGACAACCTGATCCTGACAGGGCCAATCACCATCACCCAAGGAGATCGCGTCGTGGTGCTGGCCGATCAGGGGCAAATGGACAGCCAGCTGCAAAACGGCCTGCTGACAGGTGCGCGCATGGTGCTGGACCAACAGGTGCAACTGGCCGCCACGCAAATCGACCGCGTCGGCGGGCGCTATACCCAGCTTTACAAAACCGCCGTCACCTCCTGCCGCGTCTGCGGGCAGGACACCGCCCCCCTGTGGCAGATCAGGGCCGAAAAGGTGGTGCATGACCAGCAGGAACGCCAGCTGTATTTCGCCAATGCACAGCTGCGCCTGATGGATGTTCCGGTGCTGTGGACCCCGCGTTTGCGCCTGCCTGACCCGACGCTGAAACGGGCGTCCGGTTTCCTGATCCCCTCGATGCATCAAAGCAGCGAACTGGGGCTGGGGCTGAAAATGCCCTATTTCATCCGCATCGGATCACATAAGGATCTGACGCTGACCCCGTTCATTTCCACCAACACCCGCACGCTGGAATTCCGCTACCGTCAGGCGTTTCGCACCGGGCGGATCGAATTCAACGGGGCGCTGTCCAATGATGACCTGGGCAGCTACGAAAACCCGCGTGGTTACCTGTTTGGCGAGGGTCGGTTCGACCTGCGCAACGATTACAAACTGTCCTTTGCCCTACAGGCCGTCAGCGACAAGGCCTATCTGACCGAATACGGCTATTCCGATGCCGACCGCCTGAAATCGGAACTGGCGCTGACACGGGCGCGGCGCGATGAATTCACCCGCGCCTCGCTCGTCACATTCCAATCCCTGCGCACCGGCGAAGACAACGCAACCATCCCCACCATCGTCGCCGATATTGATTATGAACGCCGCTATTTCCCGCGCTTTGGCGGCGAATTGCGGCTGGGGCTGGGGGCGCACAGCCATTACCGCTATTCCAGCGCCGATATCGTCGGGCGCGACCTGTCCCGTGCAGATGCCTCGGTTTCATGGCGGCGCAACTGGACGCTGGGTCCGGGCATTCTGGCCACATTCGACACCGGGCTGGCGATTGACGGCTTTCTGGTGGAACAGGACAGCACATCGGTCGACAGCGACACCGAATTGCGCCCCCATGTCGCCGCCACCCTGCGCTGGCCATGGATGAAAACCACCGCCCGCGGCACCGCCCATATCATCGAACCCGTGTTGATGATGGGCTGGGTCGGCGGGCAAAGCCTGAACGTGCCCAATGACGAATCCACCCGCGTCGAATTCGACGAAGGCAACCTGCTGGACCTGTCGCGCTTTCCCGCACCCGACCGGTATGAACGCGGCGCGATGATGGCCTATGGCGTGAACTGGTCGCGCCAAACCGCCGCCGGATGGGGATCAACCCTGTCGCTGGGGCGGATCATGCGGGCCGATGAAAATTTCGAATTCACCCGCACATCGGGCCTGTCGGGGCTGGATTCCGGCCTGCTGGTGGCGGGGCAATTGCGCGCCGATTTCGGGCTGAACCTGACCGCCCGCGCAATTTACGACGACGGCGCCGAACTGTCCAAGGCCGAAGCCCGCGCCGCATGGGCGCGCAACAATTACGGGCTGGGCGCATCCTATGTCTGGCTGGGGGCCGACACGGGCGAAAACCGCCCCAGCACCGTGTCGGAATGGTCGGTTGACGGCTATTACCGGTTCGCCCGCCACTGGACCAGCACCGCCAACTGGCGCTATGACGTGGCATCGGATCGCACCGCCGAGGCAGGTCTGGGCCTGCAATACCGCAACGAATGCATCGAGGTGAACCTTTCCCTCTCGCGCCGCTTTACCTCTTCGACTATCCTGACGCCGTCCACGGATTTCGACTTTACGGTCGGGCTTTTGGGATTCACTGCCAAGACAGGCGACAAAACCTATACAAGAACCTGTAAAAACTAAGGAGCAGCCACGGATATGACCATTTCCTTCCGCCGGATCGCGCTTGCCACCGCCGCCACCGCCACCCTGATGGGGGCCGCCCTGCCCGCGCTGGCGCAAAACCTGTTTGCGCCCGTGGTCACCGTCAATGACCGCGTCATCACCGGATACGAGGTGCAGCAACGCGCCCGCCTGCTAGAGATGCTGAACGCGCCCGGCGATGCCACCGATCAACTGATCGAGGAACGGCTGAAACTGGACGCCATGGCGGTCAACGGGCTGTCCCTGACCGACGAAGGCATCACCGCCGGGATCGAGGAATTCGCCGCCCGCGCCAATATGGATGGCGAACAGTTTTTGCGCGCCATTCAGGCGGGTGGCGTTGACCCCGAAAGCTTCAAGGATTTCGTGGTCGCGGGCCTTGGCTGGCGCGAATTGATCCGCTCGCGGTTTTTGCCACGGGTGCAAATCACCGATGCCGATGTCGATAAGGCGCTGAACGCCATTTCCACCGGATCGGGCGTGCGGGTTCTGCTGTCCGAACTGATCATGGCCGCGCCGCCACCACAGGCCGCCGCCGTGCGCGCCCGCGCCGCCGAACTGGCCGAAATCACCAGCGTGGATGCGTTTTCTTCCGCTGCGCGGCGCTATTCCGCGGTGCCATCCAGGGCACGCGGCGGGCGTCTGGAATGGATGCCCCTGACCAACCTGCCGCCACAATTGCGCCCGCTGCTGCTGGCGCTGGCCCCCGGTCAGGTCACCCAGCCCCTGCCACTGGAAGGGGCGGTTGCCCTGTTCCAACTGCGCGCGATCGAAGAAACCGATTATGTCGCGCCGGAATATGCCGCCATCGAATACGCCGCCTATTATATCGACGGTGGCCGCAGCGAGGCGGCCCTGAAACGCGCCGCCCAGATCCAGGCGCAGGTCGACACCTGTGATGACCTGTATGGCGTGGCCAAGGGCCAACCGGAATCGGTGCTGGATCGCGGCGCGAAAAAACCCGAGGAACTGCCTCAGGACATCGCGCTGGAACTGGCGAAACTGGACAAGGGCGAGATTTCAACCGCCCTGACCCGTGCCAACGGTCAAACGCTGGTGGTGCTGATGCTCTGCGGGCGCACGCCCACAGCGGTTGAAAATGCCTCCCCCGAGGAAATCAAACTGCAAATCCAGAACCAGAGGTTGGAACGCTATGCCAGCGGCTATCTGGAGCAGCTAAAGGCAGATGCGCGGATTGTGCGCAAATGATCCTGCCGATTGCGCTCAGTTGTGGTGATCCCGCAGGCATCGGGCCGGAAATCGCAGCCAAAGCATGGGAGGCGCTGAGGGATCAGCGCCCCTTTTTCTATATCGGCGACCCGCGCCACCTGCCCGAAAACACCCCGTTCACCGAAATAGCCGCGCCCGCCGACGCCATTGAGGCATCGGCAACCGCGCTGCCCGTCCTGCCCATGCATTTTGCCGGACAGTCAGCCCCCGGGCAGGCCGATCCCGCCGATGCACAGGGCGTGGTGGATTCGATTACGACGGGCGTTGATCTGGTGCAATCCGGTCAGGCCAGCGCCATCTGCACCCTGCCGATCAACAAAAAAGTGTTGGCCGATGGCTGCGGATTTGCCTATCCCGGCCATACCGAATTTCTGGCGGCATTGGCGGGCGTGGACCGCGTGGTGATGATGCTGGCTGCCCCTGCCCTGCGCGTCGTGCCGGTGACCATCCACATCGCGCTGGCCGATGTGCCCGCCGCCCTGACTCCGCAATTGCTGGCCGATACCATCCGCATCACCCATAGCGCCCTGATCCGCGATTTCGGCATCGCCGCGCCGCGCCTGGCCGTGGCCGGGTTGAACCCCCACGCGGGCGAAGGCGGCAAAATGGGGACCGAGGAAATTTCGATGATCGCGCCGACGCTGGCGATTTTGCGCGCCGAAGGAATGCAGATCACCGGACCATCCTCGGCCGATACCATGTTCCATGCCGGGGCGCGGGCGCGCTATGACACCGCGATTTGCATGTATCACGATCAGGCGCTGATCCCGATCAAGACGCTGGATTTTGACGGCGGGGTCAATGTGACATTGGGCCTGCCGTTCATTCGCACCTCGCCCGACCATGGCACCGCCTTTGACATCGCAGGGTGCGGCGTGGCTAACCCTGCGTCCTTGATTTCCGCCCTGCATATGGCGGCGGATATGGCCGCTGCCCGTGGACAAGGTATTTAAGGAACAATGAAGCCATGAGCGCAATTGACAGCCTTCCGCCCCTGTCGCAGGTGATCGAAACCCATGGAATTGCTGCGAAAAAGGCATTGGGCCAGAATTTCCTGCTGGATCTGAACCTGACCGCCAAGATTGCGCGCATGGCGGGCGATCTGACCGAATGTGATGTGCTGGAGGTCGGCCCCGGACCCGGTGGTTTGACCCGTGGTTTGCTGGCCGAAGGGGCGCGGCGTGTGCTGGCGATTGAAAAAGACCCGCGTTGCCTGCCTGCCCTTGCCCAGATTGGCGCGGCCTATCCCGACCGTTTGCAGGTGCTGTCCGGTGATGCGCTGGCGATTGATGCGCTGGCGCATCTGACCCCGCCGATCAAGGTCGCCGCCAACCTGCCCTATAATGTCGGCACCGAACTGTTGATCCGCTGGCTGACGCCCCCGGAATGGCCGCCGTTCTGGCAAAGCCTGACCCTGATGTTTCAACGCGAGGTGGCCGAGCGGATCGTGGCACAGCCCGGGTCCAAAGCATACGGCCGGCTGGCGCTGTTGGCGCAGTGGCGCGCTGATCCGCGCATCGTTCTGAACCTGCCCCCCGAGGCATTCTCTCCTCCGCCCAAGGTGTCATCCGCCGTGGTGCATCTGGCCGCCCTGCCCGAACCGCGCTATCCCGCCGATGCGGCCACGCTGGAACGGGTGGTGGCCAAGGCGTTCAACCAACGCCGCAAGATGCTGCGCGCCGCGCTAAAAGGGCTGGTGCCCGACCTGGAGGACCACCTGATCGCGGCAGGCATCAAACCCACCGACCGCGCTGAAACCGTCGGGCTGGAACAATTCTGCGCACTCGCGCAATTGATCAAACCGGTTTGAATACCGCCTGAAGGGTAACAAAAAACGCCGCGCAAACATCGGGTTGCGCGGCGTTTTTAATGTCACTCACAGTGGGCTGATCCGTGGCTTATTCAGCCGCTGTCGGGTTCCCGTCACTGCCGGAATCGGCTTTGGGTGCCTCACCCTCGGCGGCTGGGGCTTTGGGCGCACGGGGTTTGCGGGCACGCGGTGCGCGCTTGGGCTTTTCGGTTTTGTTTTCCGGCGTTTCGACCAGATTGTCGCTGTCATCCGAACGCATATCAACCACATCGGGCTGGGGCGCATTGGCGGGATCATCGGCGCGGCTGTTGCTATTGCTGCTGCGGCGCGGGCGTGGCTGGCGTTCGCCCTCGGGCGGGTTGCTGCGCGGCTGGTTGTCCGGCTGTCCGCCCTGCGCATTGCCCTGCTGGCCAGCCTGCTGATCAGGTTGTTTCTGCTCGTCTGAACGGTTGGCGGCCTCGCGTTCCTGACGGGCGGCGCGGTCACGGTCGCGCTCGGCCTGCCGCTCGCGGTTCTGGCGTTCCTGCTCTTCGCGCTTGGCCTCTTGTTCGGCCATGGCAGCAGAGAGCATACGCATGTAATGTTCGGCATGCTGCTGGAAGTTTTCGGTCGCAACGCGGTCACCGGACAGCTGCGCATCGCGCGCCAACTGGTTGTATTTGTCGATGATTTGTTGCGGCGTGCCGCGCACTTTTCCCTCGGGGCCGGAACTGTCAAACACACGGTTGACCACATTGCCCAAGGACCGGTTATTGTTATTGTTGCGGTTCGACTTTGACCGCGAGCGTGACTTCGAAGATCTCATATATCCAGTAATCCAGCCTTGATATGCAGCCCTGTGTCACCCGTTTCACGCCTCTTGCGCTCAAAAAATCCGCCGGGATCACCACTTTGTCTGGCTTGACGTCATGCGGGATCACCCAGAAAGGGCACTCACTGCGCTGACCCCCTTGAGTAACCATGCCAAGCCCCCGCTGACAAGTGGCTTTTGTCATGTTTTATCTAAAATGCGACCAATTGGCGGGAAAACGTCACCGATTTCGGGATTTTCGTGCCGTCACCACACGATCACGCCCATCCATATCCGGTAAAACGGTAATATCCTGCCACCCCTTTGCGGCCAAAATCGCGCAAACACCCGCCCCCTGCTGCCAGCCGATTTCCAGAACCAACCGGCCCTGATCCGTCAAAAATGCCCCTGCCTGCGCCGCGATTATCCGATAGGGCGCCAACCCGTCGCCCCCCGGTGTCAGGGCCAGATGCGGGTCATAGTCGCGCACTTCAACCGACAGATCAGCCATTTCCGCATCGGAAATATAAGGCGGGTTGGATACGATCAAATCAAACCGCCCCCGCACCGCAGTAAACCAATCAGATTGCAAAAACGCCACCCGATCCGCCACATTCAGCGCCGCCGCATTGGCCCGTGCCACATCCAGCGCAGGCGCTGACAGGTCCACCCCGACACCACGCGCGCCAGCACGTTCCGCCAATAAACTCAACAGGATACAGCCCGAACCTAACCCAAGGTCCAGCACCGTTTCAAATGGCGCGGCCAGCGCCGCCCGCACCACTTCCTCTGTCTCGGGTCTTGGGTCCAACACATCGGGCGTCACGATGAAATCATGCATCCAAAACGCCCGCTGCCCACGGATTTTCGAAACCGGCTCGCCCCCCGCGCGCCGCTCCAGCAACGTCAGATACCGTGCCATCACCTCAGGCGTGAAATCATCGCACCCCAGCATGATCAACCCGCCTGCCGACACCCCCGCCGCATGGGCCAGCAATGCGCGGCGATCCCCCGCATCCACCGACCACGCCCCGCCAGATGCCAGCGCCAGGGCCAATGCCTGCGCCGGGCTGACCGCCCCCGCCACGCTCATTCCATTTCGGCCAACAGGGTGGCCTGATGATCGGCAATCAGCGCGTTTATCACCTCGTCCAGATCGCCCTGCATCACCTTATCCAGCGAATATAGCGTCAGGTTGATCCGGTGATCCGTCATGCGCCCCTGCGGAAAATTATAGGTGCGGATTCGCTCAGAGCGATCCCCCGACCCGACCTGCGCCTTGCGATCCGCCGAACGCGCGCTATCGACGCGGTTTCGCTCCAGATCATACAGCCGCGTTTTCAAAACCTGCATGGCAATCTCGCGGTTGCGGTGCTGGGATTTTTCCGAACTGGTGACCACGATCCCGCTGGGAATATGGGTGATGCGCACGGCAGAATCGGTGGTGTTCACATGCTGCCCGCCCGCGCCGGAACTGCGCATTGTATCAATGCGCAAATCATTGTTATCAATGCGAATATCCACATCTTCGGCTTCGGGCAATACCGCCACCGTCGCCGCCGAGGTATGGATGCGCCCGCCGCTTTCGGTTTCAGGCACCCGCTGCACACGGTGCACACCGGATTCGAATTTCAGCCGCGCAAACACCCCCGCCCCCTGCACATGGGCGATCACCTCCTTGATGCCGCCCAGCTCGGTTTCCTGATGTTCGATAATGTTGAATTTCCACCCCTGCGCCTCGGAATACCGCTGATACATGCGCAGCAGATCACCGGCAAACAGCGCCGCCTCGTCGCCGCCGGTTCCGGGGCGGATTTCGATCATCGCAGGGCGGGCATCGGCGGCATCCTTGGGCAACAGGGTCAGTTGCAACGCCGCCTCGGCCTCGGGCAATTGCGCACGCAGGGCGGGCAATTCTTCCTCGGCCAATGCCTTCATTTCAGGATCATCCAGCATGGCCTCGGCCTCTGATATATCATCCAGCAGGCGCTGATAGGCGGCAATCTGCTCTACCACAGGGCGTAATTCGGAATATTCACGGCCCAATGCGGCAATATCCCCGCCCCCTTCGGCCATCTTGGCCTCCAGAAACTGGAACCGCTGGGTGATTTGCATAAGACGATCAAAGGAAATCATGCGGTTCCATTCCCCATTCGGGCGATTTGGTCAAGGGGCGCGCCTGTGTTATCATGAACCATGTGGAAAATTGCCCCCCTGTTGATGGCCGGTTTTCTGACTGGCCCGCCAGCACGCAGCGAACCGCAAAAAGCAGCGGTGGAATGCTATTGCACCGACCGCAACGGTGGCCGCGTCGAACTGGGGCAAAGCATCTGTATCCTTGTCGACGGGCGCATGTTTATGGCGCAATGCCAGATGTCGCTGAACGTGCCGATGTGGCGCGAAATCAGCGAGGGCTGCCCCGCATCGCGCCTGCGGATCAGCCCCGCACCAGTTCTGCCAACCAACGGCTGACGCGGGCCTTGTTCACGCCCATGTCGGATTTGCCAAACCGCAACCGCGACCAGATCACCAGCATATCACCCTGCTGCTCCACCGTGGCATAATCGGGAAATCCCCATAACGCCGTGCGCAACACATAGGTCACGCGCCCCTCACCGACCGATCCGGCCAAAACGGTGCAACGCGGCTCGGACCGGATCACGCGATCCAGCGCCGCAAAATCCGCCGCCACCACGCGGATCACCCCGCCGGGGCGGTCAGTGTCCTTGGCCACGGGCGGCGTGACATGCCAGCGCGCCGGATCAGATGGCGCAACCCGCACCCATCCCGCAAAGGCCAAAACCCCCACGACCAAAACCAATGCCAAACCCCAAACCATACCGGCCCCTTTCATTGTTCCAATAAATACCTCGGCCCCGCCCTAACGGCGCGTCCAGGCCCATAAACAGATCAGCTCTGTCGCCACATGCGCCCCGGCCACAGCGGTCACGCCCGATGGATCGAACGGCGGCGATACCTCGACCACGTCACCGCCCACCATATTGATTCCCGCCAGATCGCGCAGGATGATCGCCGCCTGCCCCGATGACAAACCGCCCCAAACCGGCGTGCCGGTGCCCGGCGCAAATGCCGGATCAAGGCAATCAATGTCAAAGGTCACATAACAGGGCGCATCGCCGACAATGCCCCGCGCCTTGGCCGCCACTGCCGCCGCGCCGCTTTCATGCACCTCGCGGGCATCAATGAAATTCATACCGCAGTAATCGTCGCATTCCGTGCGAATCCCGATCTGAACCGAATTGGCAGCGTCCACCAAGCCCAGCTTTACCGCCTTATACATGAATGTGCCGTGGTCGATCCGGTCCATATCATCATCGCGCCACAGGTCGGAATGCGCATCAAACTGGATCACCCGCAGGGGGCCGTATTTTTCCACATGCGCCTTTAGAATAGGCAGGGTAATGAAATGATCGCCACCCAGCGTGATCATCCCCGCGCCCTGCGCCAGAATACCCGCCGCATGAGCCTGAAGCGCAGCAGGAAAATCCGCCACCTTGGCATAATCAAACGCCATATCGCCGTAATCCGCCACGGCAAATTCCCCCAGCGGGTCAAACCCCCAGCCATAGGGCGGATCATAGGGTTGCAGGGTGCTGGCCTCGCGGATGGCTCGCGGCCCCATGCGCGTGCCGGTGCGGTTGGTCACCGCCTGATCAAAGGGCACGCCGGTCACGGCCAGATCAACCCCCGATAAATCCTTGGTATACCTGCGCCGCAAAAACGAAGTCGCCCCGCCGAACGCATTCTCGTAACTCAGCCCGCGCAGATCATCACGCATAAACGCCTGATCTACTTGGGTTTTTGCATCCTCTAATGCCATATCTTATCCCTCCACCGGCAATGCGCGCTCGACCAGACGCGCGAAAAAACTGGCCCCCACAGGCGCGATTGCATCGTTGAAATCATATTGCGGCGTGTGCAACCCCGATGATGCGCCCTGCCCCAGAAACAGATAGGCACCGGGGCGCGCCTCTAACATATATGAAAAATCCTCGGCGCCCATTTCGCGGCCCGCATCCGCCGTCACACGGCCTTCACCCACCACTTCGGCAGCGACCGCGGCAGCAAATGTCGCACGCCCCGCATCATTCACCGTCGCCGGATAATGCCGGTCATAGCGCAACACCGCGTCACAGCCGTATCCGGCGGCAACCCCGGCAACAATCGCCGCCATGCGGCCTTCCACCATGTCCTGCACCGCAGGATCAAAGGTGCGCACCGTGCCGTTGATATAGGCGGTTTCCGGCACGATATTTTCCGCCGATCCGGTGTGGATCTGCGTCACCGACAGCACCAGATCATCAAGCGCATAATGGTTGCGGCTGACGATGGTCTGCAAGGCCTGCACAATCCCCACCGTGGCCATCACCGGATCGCGGGTGTCATGGGGCATCGCGCCGTGCCCCCCCGCCCCCGTCACATCAATATGAAAGGTGTCCACAGCCGCCATGATCGGCCCCGGCGTGGTGAAAAACGCGCCCTCCTCGACGCCGGGCGCATTGTGCAGCGCATAGACCTCGCGGATGTCGAACCGCTCCATTATGCCCTCCTGCACCATCACGCCCGCGCCGCCGCCATCTTCCTCGGCGGGTTGGAAAATCAACGCCACCGTGCCAGCAAAATTGCGGGTTTCGGCCAGATATTTCGCCGCCCCCAACAACATGGTGGTATGGCCGTCATGGCCACAGGCGTGCATTTTGCCCGCATTCAATGATGCATATTGCGCGCCGGTCTGCTCGGTGATCGGCAGGGCATCCATATCGGCGCGCAACCCCACCACGGGGCCATCGCCGCGCCCCTTGATCAATGCCACCATGCCGGTTTTCGCAATGCCCTCATGCACGGCATCAACACCAAATTCGTTCAATTTATCAGCGACATAACGGGCGGTATTCACGCAATCAAATCCCAGTTCGGGATGGGCGTGCAAATGCCGCCGCCACCCCTGCATTTCATCGGAATATCCTGCAATTCTGTTGATTACCGGCATCGGCTGGACTCCTTGCGCGTCACGGTTCAGGGTCACACTGAACCACTAGAACAAAGGCACCGCAATGGCCGATCCCCTGATCCACAACCCCAAGGGCGGAATGCCCCGCCTGCTGGCCATCATGGCCGCCCTGCGCGACCCGAAAACCGGCTGCCCATGGGACATCGAACAGGATTTCGCCTCTATCGCGCCCTACACGATTGAAGAAGCATACGAGGTCGCAGACGCGATCGAACGCCAGCAATGGGGTGAATTGCGCGGCGAATTGGGTGATTTGCTGTTTCAATCGGTGTTTCACGCGCAAATCGCATCAGACAAGGGGCTGTTCGCCTTTGACGATGTGGTGAACGACATTTCCGATAAAATGGTCGCCCGTCATCCGCATGTGTTCGGCGATGAATCCAACGCGAAATCCGCTGATCAACAGACGCGGGACTGGGAAACCATCAAAGCGGCCGAACGCGCCAGCAAGGCGCAGACCCGCACATTGGACGGGGTCGCCGTGCATCTGCCCGCGCTGTTGCGGGCGGTCAAATTGCAAAAACGCGCTGCGCGGGTCGGGTTTGACTGGCCATCAGACGATCAGGTGATCGACAAAATCATCGAAGAGGCACAAGAGCTGCGCGAGGCCCGCGCCGATTTGACCCATACCGAGGTCGAAGAGGAATTTGGCGATCTGCTGTTCGTCATGGCCAATCTGGCGCGGCACTGGGGCGTAGAACCCGAATCTGCCCTGCGCGCCGCCAATCAAAAATTCACACGCCGTTTCAACATGATAGAGGACGCCCTTGCAGCAGATGGACGCCGCCCCGATGACAGTGATCTGGCCGAAATGGATGCCCTGTGGGACCGCGCCAAACAGGCGGAAAAAGCGGCCAGACCCCGCGCGGACAATCCCGACTGATACAATCAGGCATTGACCCGATGAAAATAGTCGGGTTTACGGATGCTGCAATTTCAATCAGCAGTCCCCGAAAGGACGATTCCATGTTCGCAAGACTGAAAACAGCCCTGATGGCCGCCACGGCCCTGACCGTCGCCACCCCGGTTCTGGCCGAAGAAGTGAACCTATATTCATACCGCCAGCCCGAATTGCTGAAACCGCTGACCGATGCCTTCACCGCTGAAACCGGCATCGACGTCAACGTGGCCTATCTGGAAAAAGGCATGGTCGAACGGCTCAAGGCCGAGGGAGACCGCTCCCCCGCCGATCTGGTGCTGACGGTGGATATTTCCCGCCTCAACGCCGTGGTCGAAGCAGGGCTGACCCAGCCCGTGACCAGCGATGTTCTGACCGCCAACGTGCCCCCCGCGTTTCACGACCCCGAAGGCAACTGGTGGGGTCTGACCACCCGTGCGCGCGTGGTTTACGCCAGCCGTGACCGCGTGGCCGACGGCGAGGTCACAACCTACGAGGATCTGGCCGACCCGAAATGGAAAGGCCGCATCTGCACCCGTTCCGGCACCCATGCCTATAACGTGGCGCTGACTGCCGCCGTGCTGCACCACAACGGCGAAGAGGCCACCAAAACATGGCTGCAAGGCGTCAAGGACAACCTTGGCCGCAAACCACAGGGCAATGACCGCGCGCAGGTCAAGGCGATCTGGGCAGGCGAATGCGACATCTCGCTCGGCAATACCTATTATATGGGTAAAATGTTGAAAGACCCTGAACAAAAAGAATGGGCCGATTCCGTGCGCATCATCTTCCCGACATTCGAAAATGGCGGCACCCATGTCAACATTTCCGGCGTGGCCATGGTGAAATCTGCACCTAACCACGATAACGCGTTGAAAATGATGGAATTCCTGTCCTCTCCCGAGGCGCAGAAAATCTATGCTGCGGCCAATACCGAATACCCGATCGCGCCGGGCGTCGAACCCGACGATCTGGTCAAAAGCTGGGGCAGCTTTACCGCGGATGATGTCAATCTGATGGATCTGGCCACCAAACGCGGCGATGCCCTGCGCCTGACCGAAGAGGTGGATTTCGACGGCTGATCCGCCATCGCACCCCCCACAAACAACAAAGGGCGGCCCATATGGACCGCCCTTTTTTAATAAAACCAATGGATTAAAGCGCGTAGCTAAATCAACCCGCCTTTTCCTCCAACCCGATCCATTCTTCTTCGGCTGCGGCCAATGCCTGCTGGCGTTCCACCAATGCCTCGGTGCCCTTTTTGAACTTCAGCGGTTCATTGGCATAGAGGTCCGGCTGCGCCAGAAACGCCTCCAGCTTGGCAATCTCTGCTTCGAACCGCTCGATCACCGCGGGCAGTTCCTCCAGGCGGTGTTTTTCGGTGAAAGACAGGCCGTTCGCCTTGGTTGCGGGTTTTTCCTGCGTTACCTTCGCCTCAGAAACCTTTGATTTGGATTGCTTTTCCAATACCTCGCTGCGCTGCGACTGATAATCCGACCAGCCGCCCGCATAGACCGTGGCGCGCCCGTCACCCTCCATCGCGATGGTGGTCGCGGCGGCGCGGTCCAGAAAATCGCGGTCGTGGCTGACCAGCAAAACCGTGCCATCGTAATCGTCCAGCAATTCCTGCAACAGGTCCAGCGTTTCAATATCCAGATCGTTGGTGGGTTCATCCAAGACCAGAAGGTTGGATTCCTTGGCCATCAATTTGGCCAGCAACAGCCGCGCCTTTTCCCCGCCCGACAGTGACCGCACGGGCGCGCGGGCCTGACGTTCATCAAACAGGAATTCCTTAAGGTATCCAACCACATGCTTGGGCTGGCCGCGCACCAATACCTGATCCGCCTTGCCCGACACCCGCATTTCTGGATCGCCTGTCAGGCTGTCCCACAGGGTCATGTCAGGGTCCAGTTGCGCCCGCGCCTGATCGAAAATCGCGGGCAACAGATTGGTGCCCAGGCTGACCCTGCCGGAATCAGGCTGTTCCTGCCCCATCAGCATTTTCAACAGCGTGGTTTTGCCCACCCCGTTTGGCCCGACAAAGGCCACGCGATCACCACGCTGGATTTTCATGCTAAAGTCGCGCAGGATCACCTTCCCATCGTAAGACTTTGAAATTCCTTCGACTTCAACAACCTTCTTGCCCGATTTCGGCCCGGATTCCAGCGCCATCGCCGCCGCGCCCTGCCGCTTGATCTGGCCTGCGCGTTCCGATCGCAACTCCTGCAATGCGCGCACGCGGCCCTGATTGCGCTTGCGCCGCGCCGAAATGCCCTCGACTGCCCAACGCGCCTCTGACTTGATCTTGCGATCCAGCTTGTGGCGCTGCATGTCCTCTTCTTCCCAGATTTTGTCGCGCCATGCCTCGAACCCGTCAAAACCGGTTTCCTGACGGCGCACCGCCCCGCGATCAATCCACAATGTGGCCCGCGTCAGGGCGCGCAGGAACGCGCGGTCGTGGCTGATCAGAACATAGCCGGTGCGGGTGTCTTTCAGCTCCCCCTCCAGCCATGCGATGGCTTCGATGTCCAGATGGTTGGTGGGTTCGTCCAGCAGCATCAATTCGGGCGCTTCGGCCATCAGCTTGGCCAATGCAGCGCGGCGGCGTTCACCGCCGGATGCCACGTTTACATCGCGTGCGGGGTCGAATTTCAGCCCCTCGGCCACGGCATAAACCCGCCATTCCTCGCCCATATCCAACCCGCTGGATGCATAGTCGCCCAGCGTGGCGAATCCCTCCATCGTGGGGTCCTGTTCCATATATCCGACGCGGATACCGGGGCTGATGATGGTCGCCCCCTTGTCGGGTTCGACCAGTCCGGCCATCACCTTCATCAGGGTGGATTTACCCGATCCGTTGCGCCCTACCAGGGCCACACGGTCGCCGGGTTGCACCACCAGCGACAGGTCGTCAAAGACCGGATCGCCGCCAAAGGTGAGTGAAATATCGGTGAGTTGTAAAAGGGGTGCGCGTGCCATGCTGCGCAGCTAATCCCCCCTGCGCCCGCCGTCAAGCGCGCGCGAATTTCGTATTCGCAATTCGAACCGGAATTCGGCACGAATTCCGCCCCCTTTGCCGGCGATCACCCCGCCACAGCGCGCAGCAACCTTTTGCGTGCGGGGGGAATCGCCTTGATTTCCAGTCCGGTGAACACATGCAGCGTGTTCATTTTGCGATCCACCACCGCATGATCCGACACCCAGCCGCCCATCAACAGATAGGTGCGCAGCAAGGGCGGCATCCGCAGCATCGCCAGTTTTTTATCCGCCTTGCGCTGACGCAGCTTGCCAAACCGGAACACCTGCGGTGCCTTGACCCGCGGCAGCCAGCGTTTGGGCGCCATATGCCCCTGACGCAGCATGGTGAATGCGTCCAGATACTCGCCCTCTTCGACGCCCTTGAACGACGAACAGCCAAACAGCATTTCCACCCCGTTTTCATCGACATAGGCGGTCATCGCGCCCCATGCCACGCGCAGGATATCAGGATCAGACACATCAGGATGGATGCAGAACCGCCCCATTTCCACCATCGGGCCGTTGAACCGCTCCAGCCCTTTCAACTCGTAAAACTGCGCTGAATAGCTGCGCCCGATTTCGGCACCGCCCGACAGGGGCAGGATGCGAAAACAACAGACCAGCCTGCCGGTTTTCACCTCGGAAATCAGGAAATGCGTGCATTCTGCGTCGAAATCATCGGCGTCCAGCCCCTCGCCCCCGTGAAACGCCAGATGGCGCAGGGTTTGGGCGGCGGCGATATCGGCGGGGCTGGTGGCCAGCCGCGTGGCATAACGGCCCTTTTTCAGTAACAGCATCCTGCGTATCCCTTTCTGGGTCCGGTTCAAGCTATGTAGCCTGCGCTTATCATACAAGATGTGACGTATCGGTGACGCCCCGCCCATACCCCGTCCCTGACCGCCCCCAAAAACGAAAACGGGCCAGCCCCTGACAGACCAGCCCGCATAAATCCTGCCATTGACCCCGGTTTAACCCGGCCCGCCGCCCAGACCACTTGGCCCGATCCGGCCAATCGCGCCCAGCAACTGGCGGAAAAAGCTTTTGTTGGTGACAGAACTGTCGGTCACACGGCGCGACAGCGGCACCGCCTGCCCGTCCGTCAAATCGAACCGTTCGATATTTTGCACCACCCCGGATTGATCAAAACTGATCGCCAGCATCTGGCGCTCGATCACCTCGGGGCGTTTATAGGCGTAATGGCGCATCCGCGAACGCACATAGAAATAATCGCCCCCCGCCAGCAATCCGTCTGTAGAGGGCGCACCAACGGATTCGCGCACCGTGTCGCGGGTGTCGACACCGACTGTGATCGCGGAAAGATCCTCGTCATTGGGGACATAGCCGTGATTGCGATACTGCGCAGCACAACCTGCCACAGCCATCAGAACCAGCCCCATCAGGGCGAATTTCATACGGTTTCTATTGCCTGCCGACATTGCTGCCCTCTTGTCTTCGCACGATGTGCCTTTTATCCGCTTACAGATAGATTGCCCTATGTTCAAGAATGGGTTCAACAATGGATGCCTTATGATGCGCGAACCGACCACACCTGACAGCACCGGCGTTTTGCGGGTGTCCAGCCTGTCAACCAGTCACCCGACCACATTTGAACGCCGCCCCGACAGCGACCAGTTGCGCACAATCGCGGCCGAACTGGGCCTGCAGGGGCTGCGCAAACTGTCGTTTTCCGGCACGCTGCAACCCGATGGCAAACGCGACTGGCGGTTGGATGCCACCCTTGGCGCAACGGTCACCCAGCCCTGCGTTGTCACGCTGGATCCCGTGGTGACGCGGCTGGACGAACCGGTGATGCGGCGGTTTCTGGCCGATTTCGACGATTCCCAGCCCACTGGCGAAGAGGCCGAAATGCCCGAGGACGACAGCACAGACCCCCTGCGCGATGTGATCGACCTGGATCAGGTGATGATCGAAGCCCTGGCGCTGGCCCTGCCCCTCTATCCCCGCGCCGACACCGCAGAATCAGGCGATATCAGCGTCACGGAACCGGGCAAAAAGGTGCTGAGCGATGATGATGTGAAACCATTTGCCGGTCTGGCCGCCCTGCGCGACCAACTGGCGGGCAAACAAACCGACGGCGAAGACAGCAGTGATTGACCCGCCCCGCTTTGGCGCAATAAAAAAAGGTTGAACTACCCCCTTGCGCCTTTGCAATTTCGCTGTATTTTCCGCCGCTCATTCGAATTTGGGTTGGCAGGCGGCTCTGCACCGACTATGAGCGCCCAAACACCCGCACACCAAGGGCACCCGCCCCTGAACAGACACCGGGCCGCAAGGCCCTTGAAAATTGAGGTTGCGACATGGCCGTCCAACAGAACAAAGTATCGAAATCCCGTCGCAACAACCGTCGCGCACATGACGCATTGGTTGCAGCGAACCCCAACGAATGCGGCAACTGCGGCGAACTGAAACGCCCGCACCATGTTTGCCCGTCCTGCGGCCAGTATGCCGACCGTCAGGTCGTTGCACTGAACGACGAAATCGACTTCGACGAAGACGCAGCCTAAGCAAAGCTTGAGCAAAGAAAGGGCGCGCCCAGCGATGACCGCAGCTAAGGATACCGCGGCTTCGGGCACAGGGCGCACCATTATTTCTGTCGACGCGATGGGCGGCGACCGTGGGCCGGCAACTGTTGTTGCCGGCATTTCGCGTTCCGCCAAGAAAAACGCCAATATCGGGTTTATCCTGCATGGTCCCGCCGACCAGCTGGAAAAACTGGTGGCGCGCCGCCGCAACCTGCATGGCCGCGTTGAAATCCGCGATGCGCAGGATGTCGTCACAATGGATGACAAACCCAGTCAGGTCATGCGCCACGGTAAGGCGACCTCGATGTGGTCCGCCCTTGATGCCGTGCGCAACGGCGAGGCCGAAGTCTGCGTGTCCTGCGGCAACACCGGCGCGTTGATGGCGCTGTCGATGGTGCGGCTGCGCAAACTGCCCGGCGTGAACCGCCCCGCCATTGCCGTGCTATGGCCCTCGCGCAACCCGCAGGGGTTCAACGTGATGCTGGATGTGGGTGCCGATATCCGGGCCGATGAACAGGATCTGCTGCAATACGCCCAGATGGGCGCATCCTATGCCCGCAACGGCATGGCACTGGAACGCCCGCGCGTTGGCCTGCTGAACGTCGGCACCGAAGAACACAAAGGCCGCGCCGAACTAAAAGCCGCCCATGACCTGATCGAAGCCGCCGCCCCGCAATCGAAATTCGAATTCGTCGGTTTCGTCGAAGGCGGCGATATTCCGGGGGATCGCTGTGATGTGATCGTCACTGACGGGTTCACCGGCAATATCGCGCTGAAAACCGGCGAAGGCACCGCCTCCCTGATCGGTGATCTGCTGAAAGAGGCGTTTAAATTCTCGCCCCTGTCGCGGCTGGCCGCCCTGCTGGCGCTGACCTCGATGCGGCGGCTGAAAAAACGCATTGATCCGCGCCGCGTCAATGGTGGCGTGTTTCTGGGGCTGAACGGCACCGTGGTCAAATCCCACGGCGGGGCCGATGCCATGGGGGTCTCCGCCGCCGTCAAGCTGGCGTTCCAACTGGCACGGCAGGGATTTTCAGGCAAATTGGCAGCGCGGGTTGCAACTATCACCGCACTTCCCCAAGATACCGTTAACGAAAATCCAAAAAACGGTGAGCAGGAATGACAACCCGTGCGGTCGCCATCGGGATCGGGCATTATCTGCCCTCCCGCGTGGTCCCCAACAGCGAATTCGAACAGACACTTGATACCAGCGACGAATGGATTCGCTCCCGCTCGGGGATCGAACGCCGCCATTTCGCCGCCGATGGCGAAATGACCTCGGATCTGGCGGTAAACGCCGCCAAGGCCGCGCTGCAAGATGCCGGGCTGAACCCCGATGACCTGGATGCGATCATCGTCGCCACCTCGACCCCCGACCTGACATTCCCCTCTGTTGCCACCATGGTGCAGGACAAACTGGGAATGACCCGCGGTTTCGGGTTCGATGTGCAGGCGGTCTGCGCCGGTTTCATCTTTGCGCTGGCCAATGCCTCCGCCCTCATCGCCTCGGGTCAGGCCGATCGCGTCATGGTGATCGGCGCCGAAACATTTTCGCGCATCATGGATTGGAACGACCGCGCCACCTGCGTTTTGTTCGGTGACGGTGCGGGGGCGCTGATCCTCGAATCGCAAACCGGCGCAGGCACCCCCGATGATCGCGGCGTGCTGGCCACCGACCTCAATTCCGACGGGCGCTACCGCGATATGCTCTATGTTGATGGCGGCGTGTCATCGACCGGAACGGCGGGCAAATTGCGTATGCAGGGCAACCCCCTGTTCCGTCAGGCTGTCGAAAAACTGACCTCCACCGCCCATACCGCGCTGGCCAAGGCCAAGCTGGCGGAAACCGATGTCGACTGGATCGTGCCGCATCAGGCCAATATCCGTATCATTCAGGGCACCGCGAAAAAGATGGGCCTGCCGATGGAAAACGTGATTGTTACGGTGCAGGATCATGGCAATACTTCTGCCGCATCGATTCCCCTGGCGCTCTCTGTTGGCGTCGCTTCGGGCAAAATCAAACGCGGGCAACTGCTGGTTGCCGAAGCAATCGGCGGCGGTCTGGCATGGGGCGCGGTTGTCCTGCGCTGGTGACTCGCCTTAAACGGGCGGAAATTCGCAATAATCTTTGCATAAACTGCCACTTACAAGTCATTGATATTGACTCGGAAATTCCCCTCCCCCTATGGTTGGGCAAAACACGGGGGTATTTGGAATGAGTGAAAAGACGTTGACCCGCATGGACCTAAGCGAAGCGATCTTTCGCGAAGTAGGCCTGTCGCGCAACGATTCCGCACAATTGGTGGAAACGGTTCTGGACCATATGTCCGACGCTTTGGTAGGCGGCGAACAGGTTAAAATTTCGTCCTTTGGCACATTTTCTGTGCGCGAAAAGGCGGCCCGCGTCGGGCGCAACCCAAAGACAGGCAAAGAGGTTCCCATCGAACCGCGCCGGGTGCTGACTTTCCGGCCCTCGCACCTGATGAAAGAACGCGTCGCTACCGGCAACAAACGCTGATTTGGACGGAGGCGGCAGAGGATGGCGAAATCACCCGAAGCCTTCCGCACCATTTCGGAAGTTGCAGAATGGCTGGACCGTCCGGCCCATGTGTTGCGTTTTTGGGAAAGCAAATTCCCGCAGGTAAAACCCGTGAAACGCGCCGGTGGACGGCGCTACTACCGCCCGCAGGATATGCTGCTGCTGGGCGGTATCAAACAGCTGTTGCATGACGATGGGCTGACCATCAAAGGCGTGCAAAAAATGCTGCGTGATCAGGGGGTTGCCCATGTATCCGAGCTATCGCAGCCCTTGGATGATATTTCTGCCGCGCAGCTGAACGAGGCATTGGCCGCGCAGGCCGCCCGCGCATCCGCCCCCCGGGACGAGGCGCCGATGCAAACCGATATCGAACCGGATTCCGGCACCGTGGTGTCCTTTCCCCCGGCATCGGAACCGAAACGGGAACCGGCCCCCGAACCCGATCTGTTTTCCCACGGCAATGACGCGCCAGCACCCGCCAATTCTGCCGCCGAACAGGACAGCGCAGCCGCTCATTCCGATGCGCCTGCCGCCCCCGTTTCCGACATGCCAACGCCGCGCGCTGCCCCGCCTGCGCCGCAACCCGCTGCGCCGCCGCAGCCCAAGTTGCCGGAGCCTGCGGCCACAGAACCTGCTGCGCCCGAACCCCGCATTCCCGAACCTGTTGCACCCGAGGTTACCACCGCCGCGCCGCAAACGCCCGTGTCGCCCGTAACCGCCGCGCCAGACCCCGTGCCAGCCCCCGCGCCAAACGCGGAACAAGCGCCCGCTGCCACAGATTCTTTGACGCCCGAACAGGCCCAGGCACCGGAACCGGACCTTGCAGGCACCGATGATTCTGCCCCGCAGGATGATGCGCAAACCGCGGATCAACCGCCGCCAGCGCCTGAAACACCCGCCCCTGCCAGCGCGGCACCATCAATACCAAAGGTAGAAACAGAAACCGCGGCACAGCCGGAACCACAGCCGGAACCTCTGGCCGAACCACAGCACGCCGCCGCGCCGGATTCCGATCCGGTCAAACCCGCGCCGCAACCCGCAGCCAGCGCAGCAACAGACCCCGCCGCGGACAGGCCCGCCCCGATCCCGCAGGTTGATCTGCCCGATCCGCCCTTGGATCAGGACGCCGATCCGGGCTTGCTCTCGGCCATCGCCCATGCCGTGCAAACCGGCGCGGCCCCGCCCGATGTCGATGCAATCGCACCGCTTTTGGCCCGTCTTGCTGCGCTCAGTCAGCGAATGCAGGACGCACGAAACCATTGATCAAATCACGGGCGAAAAATTCGTAAAAACACACTTGCCCCCGTGCTGAAAACCAGTATGTAGGCCAGACCGTCGGGCTATAGCGCAGCCTGGTAGCGCGTCCGTCTGGGGGACGGAAGGTCGCAGGTTCGAGTCCTGCTAGCCCGACCAAAAATTTACGACGGTAAGCGAACGCCCAGGCACCGAAAGGTCCGGGCGTTTCGTATATCAGGAGGGGGAAATATGACCGGCGTCCTACCCAGCCAACGGATCGAGGCAATGATCGACAACGGCGCATTGTTCGCCACGCCCGCGATCCTGCCCGATCAAATCCAACCCGCCTCGCTTGATTTGCGCCTTGGCACCGTGGCTTACCGCGTGCGTGCCTCGTTTCTGGCGGGCGAAGGGTGCAGCGTCGCCGACCGCCTGTCGGAATTTGAAATGCACCGCGTCGATCTGACAGATGGGGCCGTGCTGGAAAAGGGCTGCGTTTACGTGGTCCCCCTGATGGAATCACTGGCCCTGCCCGACGGGTTGCAGGCCGTCGCCAATGCCAAAAGCTCGACCGGGCGGCTGGATCTGTTGACCCGCGCCATCACCGATGGCGGCACGGAATTTGACCGGATTCCAGCGGGTTACCATGGTCCGCTCTATGCCGAAATCTGCCCGCGCAGCTTTTCGGTGCTGGCGCGCCCCGGTATGCGGCTGAACCAGATCAGGTTTCGTCAGGGTCAGGCGGTGCTGGATGATGCCACCCTGCGCGCCCTGCATGATGACACCCCACTGGTTGACGGCCCTGCCGTGATCGACGAGGGCCTGGGCTTTTCCGTCGATCTGCAACCGGCCAGCGGCACCCTGGTCGGTTACCGCGCCAAACCCCATACCGGCGTGATTGATCTGGATCGGATCGGCGCCTATGACCCCGCTGATTACTGGGAAGAATTGCACAGTAAAAACGGTCAGATCATTCTGGATCCGGGCGCATTCTATATCCTTGTCAGCCGCGAGGCCGTCTGCATCCCCCCCGATTATGCCGCTGAAATGGCCCCGTTTCTGGCCATGGTCGGCGAATTCCGCGTGCATTACGCCGGTTTTTTCGACCCCGGTTTCGGTCATGCGCAGGCAGGCGGCATGGGGTCGCGCGGCGTGCTAGAGGTCCGCTGCCACGAGGCACCTTTCGTTCTGGAACATGGTCAAATCGTTGGCCGACTGGTGTATGAACGCATGACCGAGGCCCCGAAACAGCTCTATGGGCAGGATATCGCGTCGAATTATCAGGGTCAGGGGCTGAAGCTGTCCAAACATTTCCGCATGTAGGCGGGGGCTGTTTCAATTCAGCGGTGGCTGGCTTGCTCTTTGTTCCTTGCGCGCCTCGATTGCGCCATCGGGGCGGTTTGGCTGATCGCGGATGACCACCATATTCCGGCCCTTGGATTTTGCCATATACAGGCCGGTATCTGCACGCGCCAGCGCATTATCCAGCGTTTCATGCGCGCCCGACATCAGGGTCGCCCCCACCGAAGCGGTCAATTCCACCCCCGAGGTTTCGCGCACCTGCGTCACACAATGGCGCAAATCCTCGCTCAGCCGTTGTAGGGTGTCGGGCTGCAATCCGGGGGCAAGGACCAGAAACTCCTCTCCTCCCCATCGGGCAACGATATCATCGGGGCGCAGCCGTGCGCGCAGGGCCTCTCCGACCAGTTGCAAGATGATATCACCCACAGCATGACCGTGTATGTCATTGACCTGTTTGAAAAAATCCAGATCCAACAGCATCACCCCCAGGCTAGAGCGATCAATATCGGGCAAAGCATCCGCGACCCCCTGCCGGTTCACAATTCCTGTCAGCGGGTCGCGCATCGACAGGCGCACCAGTTTGCGTTCGACGGTGCGGCGGCGCTGGTCCGTGGCTTCATGTGCTGCGGCCGATACAATTACCATGGTTGCGATGAACCATATAATGGCCCCCACATAGACAGCCGCCCAGGGGCTGTAGATTGCTTCGGGCACGCGGAAAATCAGTATGCCCAGCCCCAGCGGAATAAAGAAACCGGCGAACAGTTGCACCCGCGCAATCCGCCCCAATGTGGACTCCGCAACCAGGGGGCGCAATAGCCGGTGATGGATGTAGTTCACCACCATGGCACCGCTGAGAGGAAGAAACAGCAAAACCGTCATCAGTGACATCTGCCCATGCAGGCTTTGCAACGCAAACAGATACCCGATCAGGGCCACCATAGGTGCCAGCGGTGCCATCATCGCCACTGGCAAACCGCCACGCGGCCATCGCCTTCGCAACAAAAAACCGACACATATCAACTGGGCACAGATCAATGTGTTCAGCCCTGTCCGGGCTGGCACGCTGCCATCCTGCAAGGGCAGTAGATGGTCCAACAAGGTGCTAAGCCTTAGAAACTCCTCGCCAAATATAACCTCGCCCGTGCGAAACAGGGTGATCAGAACGACCGACCCCAACACCAGATCCATCCACAGGGTATCGCGGCGCAACGGGCGGTGCATCAACTGTGCCGCAGCCAGCAATGACGCCAAAACAAGGGTCAGCGGACTGGTGGCCGGCCCATCGGAGATCGGGCGAAATAGTGATGGAATATCAAATATATAACCCAAAAACACCAGCGCACATAATATCAGAACCAGCGCCGAAACCGCCCGCGCCAGATAAACCAGACGGCGCAGTAACGTATATAGGACAACACCCGCCTGACTGATATCTGTGCCAACCGCCTTGGGCAGTTTCAGATCCAGAAAACTTTGATTGCTATCCTTTTGGCCGCTCATGGGCAGCCCCCGAACAAAAAGGGAACCCTGAAATATGTCAACGAAATCTGTTCAAGCAAATTAATTTTGCACATGCGCGGCTCCCCAGCAGGCATTTCACCTGCATAGGAAAGCGCAAATAGATTAACCTAAGGTAAAGCTACGTCAAAAATTCAAAAAATAGACGCTATATAGATGCTATTTTAAGTTGACTTCAGAGTTTTCGCATACGTTGCGCAGCTTTTGCAGCTTGGCGCGCCTGACGGATGGCTTGTTTATTGCCCTGACCGCCGCCTTGCCCCGTAGCATTCTGGCCACCATGTCCGCCGCCTTTGCCGCGCCCTCCGGCGACGCGATTGATACCGGCATTGACGCCGCGATTGACCAGTTTGCGCATCACCATACGCATGATCATATTGATTAGCTGATTGGCGTTCATTGCGCCCTCCTGTTCTGCTCTGACATTATATAGCATGAAATCACGCGATTTTCAGGGCATTATCGTGACCGGGCCAAGATGTTATTCCTCGAACAGCTCGGGCTGGTCCTCTTCCTCGTCCTCGTCCGGTCCCGACATCAATGCAGGCGGCGGGCGGTTTTCCAACAATCCGGCGGCGCGCAATTCCTTTAGCCCCGGCAGATCGCGGGCATTTTCCAGGCCGAAATGATCCAGAAAACCGGCCGTCACCACAAATGTCACGGGCCGCCCCGGTGTCATCTTGCGCCGCCCGAACCGGATCCATTCCATTTCCAGCAACTGATCCACCGTGCCGCGTGACACCGAAACGCCGCGGATTTCCTCGATCTCGGCGCGGGTGACGGGCTGGTGATAGGCGACAATCGCCAGCGTCTCGATCGCGGCGCGTGACAATTTGCGCGTCTCAACCGTTTCTTTTTGCATCAAAAATCCCAGATCGGCGGCGGTGCGCATTGCCCAATCATCGCCGACCCGCACCACATGCACGCCGCGCCCCTCGTATCGTTTGGTCAGATGCACCAAGGCCGCCGCCGCATCGCAGCCATGGGGCATCCGTGCGTTCAGTTCCGCCACCGAAACCGGCTCGGCGCTGGCAAACAGGATGGCCTCGATCATGCGTTCCTGTTCGGCCATCGGGGGGGCCTCGAACAGGGTGTCGCGGGGCGGGGTGGCATCCGCGCCTTGTTCAATATCCGTCATCGCGGCTCTTCCCTTTTGCGCAGTTGGATCGGTTCAAACGTGCCCGATTGGCGGATTTCCACCTTGCCCTCTTTGGCCAGTTCCAGAGACGCGGCGAAAGTTGCCGCCGTGGCCGAGCGGCGCTTGACCGGGTCTACCTCCCAACCCTCTGGCAGGTATGATATAATATCGGTCCAATCGCCCGCAAACCCGATCAGACCGCGCATCCGTTCCAGCGCCTGTTCCATGGTGAACACGCGGTCGCGGTCCATCACAAAGGGGCGGAATTCATCCTTGGTGCGGATGCGGGCATAGGCCTGCATCAGGTCCAGCAGATTGGCGGTATAGGTGACCTTTTTCACCCGCTCCACGCTTTCGGGAATGCCACGGGCGAAAAAATTCATCCCCAAACGGTCGCGCGCCATCAGCCGCGCCGCCACATCGCGCATCGCCGCCAGCCGTTCCAGTTGAAACGCCAGATGCGCCGCCAGTTCCTCGCCCGAGGGGCCTTCCTCGCTCGGATCAGGGGGCAGCAACAACCGTGATTTCAAAAACGCCAGCCATGCCGCCATCACCAGATAATCTGCGGCCAGTTCCAACCGCAGCGCCTTGGCCTGTTCGACAAATGCCAGATATTGCCGCGCCAGTTGCAGCACGGAAATCTTGCGCAGGTCCACCTTTTGCGTGCGTGACAGGGTCAGTAACAGGTCCAGCGGCCCCTCGAACCCGTCCACATCCACAATCAATGCTTCGGCGGCAAGGCGGTCCTCGACGCTTAGGCGGGCTTCGCCCTCTTCTTCTTCGAATAGATCATCATCAGCCATCGATGCGCCCGGATAAAAGCGCCCCAAGCTGGGCCGCAAGGGCGGAAATGTCAACATCATCGGGGGTTTTGCGTGCGGTCACGGCGGCCTCGGCGCGGGTCTGGGCCTGCGGCGTCATGCGCCCTGCGGCTTCGGCCACGCGGGCGCGATCATCCAGATCGGCATTGCACAGCAGCACCACATCACAGCCCGCCGCAATCGCGTCACGCGACAGATCGGCCAGATCACCGCGCAGGGCCTTCATCGAAATGTCATCGGTCATCACCAACCCGTCAAACCCGATGTCATCGCGGATCACATCCATCATCACCGGCGACAGGGTGGCGGGGGCCGGATCAATCGCATCGTAAACCAGATGCGCGGTCATCCCCATCGGCAGGTCGTTCAACTGCCGGAATGGCGCGAAATCGCTGCCGCGCAGATCGTCACGGCTGGCCGAGACAACGGGCAAATCAAAATGGCTATCCACCACGGCGCGGCCATGGCCGGGGATATGTTTCAGCACCGGCAATACGCCGCCATCCAGCATCCCCTGCGCCGCCGCACGGCCCATTTTCACAACCGTTTCAACGTCATAACCATAACAACGGTTCAACAAAAACCCATGCGTATCGGCATTGGGCAGATCGACCATAGGCGCGCAATTGCTGTCGACACCCAGGGCGCGCAATTCATCGGCAATGATGCGATAGCGCAGATACATCGCCCGCTCCGCCCCCTTGCCCGCGCGCTGCACATGTTCCAGCGGCGGCAACCATTCACGCCACTGCGGTGCGCGCAGCCGTTGCACCCGCCCGCCCTCTTGGTCAATCGTGATCGGGCAATTGCGGCCCACTGCGGCGCGCATCTCGTCACATAGGGCGCGAACCTGATCGGGCGTGTCGATATTGCGGGCGAACAGGATAAACCCGAACGGGTCGGCATCGGCAAACAGGCGCTTTTCTTCCGGCGTCAGGCGCAGACCCTCGGCGTCCAGAATGGTCGCGCCCCAGCGCGCCGTCATCGCGTCACAACCGGAATGCAATCTACCTTTTCGGCCACAAAGGCCGAACAGAACCGCCGCGCATCGCTCAGGTCGGCAAAACCATGCGCGCGCAGCCGGTAAAACGTGCGCCCGCCCGATTGCGCCTTTTCGATCACGCGGTCCTTGCCATGCAGGAAATCACCGAAACGGGCCGACAGGCGATCCCATTCCTTGCGGGCGATTTCGGGCGATTCAAACGCGCCCAACTGGGCCAGACGGGTGCCAGCGCCAATGCTGGCAGGGTCCAGATCCCGCACCGTTCCTGCGGGCGCGGCCTGTGCCGCCACCGCAGCCACGGCCACCGCCTGTTGCAACCCGTTCGGGCGCAGGCGCGGCCGCAAGGACCGTTTCAAACCGCCCTTGATCGCCGCCTTTAGCACGGGCGCTGCAACCGTCACCGGGGACAGATCGCTCAGCGGCGGGGTGTCCGCAGCGATCTGCGCCACCAGATCCTCGACCGAGGAAGGCCGGATCGCAACCGCATCGCCCGCGGCATTGGTCAAGAGCTCGCTGGCCGTGTCGGCTTCTGCGACTTCTTCTGTGGCGGCGGTGTCGCTCGCCTCTTGGTTCATGCGGGCCTCGTCATCCGCGCCACCGACAACATCGGCGTTATAGGCGCTGCTGGCCGGCACCGCATCGTCATGAATAACGTCCGGCAGACGCGGCGCGGATCGTGCGGCATTCAGCGCCAGAACCGTGCCAGCGGCGTCCTCGTCCGTGACATCCACAGGTTCGGGCGCCAGCATCAACCGATCCGCAGGGGCCGCTGCCGACCCTTCGGCCGCAACCGAATTGACCGCCAGCCCCTGATGCGCCGCCGCCATGCCACCGGGGTCATTGGGTTGCTCGCGCATCGGGCCGGAAATGGCGCGCACCACCGGCACACCGGACACATCGCGCACCAACAGCTTGTAACCCCAAACGCCAACCCCGGCGACCAGCGCCAAAGACACCACCGCACCGGCTACATTTGCCAAATTCCCCATGGGCTTGCCCGAATAAGAGGCATCGCGCCCCCCTGCGTAAACATCCGCCATCTTTGCCTCTCGTCGCGCCGCCGATACACTGCCGAAGCGCGTTTTATCTGTCCGGGCTTATGCCCGAATTCTATTTCAGATCCTGCTCGTGACCGGCGAAAGGTGCGGGTTTTCAGTGCATCTCGTCCACCGGATCAACGCCAATCATATCAAGACCGCACAAAATAACAACGCAAACGGCGCGCAGCATGGCTATTTTCGCCACTGTTGCGGCTGAGTCACCCTGCTGCACAAACCCCAGTTCGGGGCGGGCCTTGGCGCCATCCCAAATGGCATGAAACCGCCGCGCCAGATCGACCATGTCAAACACCAGCCGGTGCGGCTCTTTCAGTTGCACCGCCACGGCCACCTGACGCGGCCAATCGGCAAGGGCGCGCATCAGGGCGATGTCCTCGGGTTGGGTCAGCAGGGCCATATCGGGCGTGGCATCCAGCAGCCCGGCTGCCTCGGCGCGTTTGATCACCGATTGCGCCCGTGTCAGGGCGTATTGAATGGCAAAGGCGGGGTTTTCCATGCGCTGCGCCCGCGCCAGCGTCAGATCGAAATCCAGCGGACCGTCATTTTTGCGCGACAGCATATGAATGCGGGTGACGCCCGCGCCTGCCTCCTCGACCACCTCGCGCAGCGACAACCGCACCCCGCGCAGGGGGGCGCCATCACGCAGCGGGCGGATCATCTGGCACAGCTTGACCTGTAATGGCACCCGCCCGTCCGACAGGGCCGACACCACCGCCCCCAGCCGTTTCACATATCCGGCATGGTCGGTGCTGAACACATCCACCAGCGCATCGAAACCACGGGTGATTTTATCGTGGTGATAGGCAATATCGGGGGCGAAATAGGTCCATTTGCCATCGGCCCCGGCCACGGGGCGGTCCATTTCATCGCCATGTTGCGTGGCGCGAAACAGCAACCGCTCGACACGGGTCTTGCCGCCCTGCGCATCGACCATCCCACGATAGATCAGCCCCTTTGCATCCAGCACCGCCAGCGCGGTTTCCACCGCCCCGGCATCGCGCAGGGCGGATTCATCGCTGAACACATCCATTTCAATGCCCAAACCGGCCAGATCGTCGCGAATGCGGGTCATCATCTGTTCGACCGCGAAATCACGCAGAGGCGCGATCCAATCGGCCTCGGGGCGATCCAGCCATTGATCGCCCGCCTGCTGTTTCAACCTCGCGCCCATATCCTGCATCGTGGCCGCAACCAGCGGGTCGGGCACATCGCGCCCATGGGCCACCAGATAGGCCTGATAAACCGACCGCGCCAGAACATCGGCCTGCGCACCGCCGTCATTCACATAATATTCGCGGGTCACCTGATGGCCCGTGCGCTCTAACATGCAGGCAATCGCATCGCCCGTCACCGCCCCGCGCAGATGCACCAATTGCAAGGGCGCCACCGGATAGGCGCCGACAAATTCGACGCACACCCTTGCGCCCTGCCCGATATCACCCGCGCCGTATCGCGCACCCTGCGCCAGAATGTCGGGGATCAGCCCCTGCCAGACCGCGCGGTGCAACACCAGATTGACAAACCCCGGCCCCGCCACACTGGCCATGGCCACACGCGCATCCGCCCCCAGCCGCGCCACCAGATTTTGCGCAATCGCCCGCGGATCCATACCCGCAGGTCGCGCCAGCACCATGGCGGCATTGCTGACCATCTCACCATGCCCCGCAGCCGAGGGCGGCTCGACCGAAACGGGCGACATATCCAACCCCTGCGGCAATTCCCCCGCATCCTGCATTTCGGCCAAGGCCTGCAAAACGGCGGTCCGGATGTCAGCAAATAGATTGGCCATGTTATCCCTGCAAAACCTGACGAAAGCACCTGAACGGGTTAGCGGGGCCGCGCCCGCCCGTCAATCACTGCGCGCTTGCCGCTCCCCTCCGGCTTCCAGCGCCACGGGCCGCCCGGCCAGCGGGATCATCGCGCCATTGATACCGCGCTGCTGGCCCAACATCGCCAGAACAGCGGCCATCGCCGCGCCCGTCACCGACGCTTCGGCCAATATGCCATTGACGCGAATCCGCCCCGGTGCCAGCCCCTGGGCCATCTCCTTGACCAGATGCTCCATCGCGGCCTCTGCGGCCAGCCCGGCCCAGTGTTCCGGTTCGGCCAGCGGCGCGCATAGGGTCAAACATCCCCGCCCCGCCATCAATGCCCCGCGAAACCCGCGCCCCAACCCCACGCTGGACCGCAGCGCCATTTCCATCAACCCCGGCTGCGCCAAGGGCAACAGGTTGACCACCCCCGACAGGGGTTCAGCCCCCCAGATCGCGCCAATGCGGGCGCAAATATCAGGGCGGCGCAAATCGCATTCCAATGTCTGGATCGATTCCGGCGCATGCCGCGCCGTGCGCAACAATGCATCCGCCGTGCGGTCGGTGATCACCACGGTCGCACCACGCGCAGCCAGGGCCAGCGCCAGGTCATGCCCGGTCAGTGTCCCTGCCCCGACGAGCATGACCGTCCTTCCTGACAAATCGTTCAAAACCCCAGTCACCCGATAAGCAGTATAAAAAGAACACCCCAAACAGGCCGCTTTTCACCAGCAAAGTCAACCGCATAAGGGTCGCACTCAGGGCTATACCCTCAGGGCTTCGTCTGGCCGTTTTCCTGCGCTTTCTTTTCGCGCTCTGCGCTGGCCTGACGCTTGTCGCTGGATGGGGCCTCTTCGGGGTCTTTCGGGGCCATATAGATCAGGCGCACACCTTCGCCACCGCGTGCCTTTTCGCCCGAATTGATCAACCGCATGTCGCCGCCGGGGCGGATCACGATCAATAAAACCGCACCGGGCATTTCCTCGCGCCACTGCTCCAGCCCGAATTCTTCGGACAGTTTGGTGACGCGAAAATTCCAGCCCTCGCGCAGGCGGGTTTCCAGCTCGCTGTGGGTCTGACCCAGCGCAAACCCCTTGCCGCCCAATGTGGCAGGCAGGGCGTGACGCGACCGGCTCTCCTTCTCGCGTTTGACCTGATACACGTTATCGCGGCCAAATTCGGGTGCAAGGTCGGTGGCGACCAGCGTGTTATAGGCGTCATTGTCAGTGGCCGCCAGAATGGTGCCATAGCTGACCAGCTCCAGATTGTTTTCCGCCGCTTCCGACAGGATATCCCCGTAATAGGTCGGCAATCCGGCCTCGCGTGCGGCGCGCAGGCGGCCATGGTTGGGATCGGTCAACAGCACCGGCACCTCGGCCTTTTTCAACGCCCCCGCCAATCCGGCGGTAAACCGCGACCCGCCCACGATCAACAACCCCGGAACCTCGGCTCCGGTCAGGCCCAGAAACCGTGCAAACGGCGTTAACGTGAACCCGTGCAACACCACCGTAAAGGCCACCAGAACAAAGGCCAGCGGCCCCACCAGCGCGCCGTCCTCAACGCCAAGCGCGACCAGCCGTTCACCGAACAGCCCCGCCACCGCCACCAGAACCACGCCACGCGGGCCGGTCAGGGCGATCAACATCCGCTCCTTCCACGGGATCGAGGTGCCCAGCAACGACATCAACACCGTAAACGGGCGCGCCACCAACACCACGGCGGCCACAAAAATAACCGCCCGCCAGTCCAGCCGCGTCAACGCCGAAAAATCCAGCCCCGCCGCCAGCAGGATAAACACCCCCGACACCAGCAAAACCGTGGCATGTTCCTTGAACCGGCGCAGCTCTCCATAGGATGGCAGGTCCAGATTGGCGATGGCGATGCCCATCACCGTGACCGCCAACAGCCCGCTTTCGTGCAGCACGGAATCCGCCACCGCGAACACCACCAACAGCGCCACAAACAACACCGGAACCTTCATATATTCCGGCACCTTGCCACGTTTGAACGACCACGCCACGCCGAACCCGCCGATGAACCCCAGGATCAGGGCCACGACCAAACCGGCCACCAGATCGCTGACCGCATGGCCCACCGTGGTGGCGGTGTTCAACACCAGCACCACCTCAAAGGCCAGCACCGCGGCCAAGGCCCCGATCGGGTCGTTCACAATGGCCTCCCATTGCAGCAATTGCGCGGGGCGGCGTGACAATCGGGCGTTGCGCAGCAGGGGCGCAATCACCGTTGGTCCCGTCACAATCATGATGCCGCCAAACACGGCCGAGGTCTGCCAATCCAACCCCGCCCCGTAATGCAAGGCCAATGCCGATGTCAGCCACCCCAGCGGCGCACCGATCACCACCAGCCGCATCACCCCCTGCGTCGCATCACGCAGCGAATGGATATTCAGGGTCAAACCGCCCTCGAACAGGATGATCGCAACGGCAATGGAAATCATCGGCCCCTGCAACACACCAATGTCACGCGCCGGGTCGAAAATCCCCGTCACAGGGCCGGCAATCACACCGGCCAGCAACATCAGAACAATCGCGGGCATGTTCAACCGCCACGCCAGCTGCTGCGCCCCCACGCCCAATGCGCCAACCAACGCAAAAGCCATCACCGGGTCCAATGCCCCGCCCGTTTCCGCCACTGCCATTCTACCTATTAACCCCTGTTAACGCCCGTTACACGCCGGGCGGCCTGTCCGCCGGATCACTGCCCAGCAACACATTATGTTGTTGCAGGGCAAACCTGTCGGTCATTCCCGCGATATAATCAAGCACGATCCGCGCCAATGCGGTTTCGTCCCCGGCCTCGTCTCTGGCTTCCTCCACGTCCTTGCGCCACTGTTTTGGCAACAGGTCCGTGCGCTCCATGAACAGGGGAAATAGATCACGGATCACATCCGTCACGTATTTTCGCATCTCGACCACCGCAGGGGCGCGATACATGCGATGAAACAGGAATTCGCGGATCACCTTCAGATCGGTCCATAATTCAGGGGAAAACTGCACCATCATCCGCCCCGCATGGCGGATATCGCCCACGTTCTGCGGGTTCAGCGCGGCCAGATTGGCGCGGGTCACACCAATCACATCCTCAACCAGAATCCCGAAAAACCGCCGCAATGCCTCGTGGCGGCGGCGGTAATAATTCAACCCCGGATACAAGCCGTCCACCTCGGCAAAACAGCCCTTTAGTATTGGCAGTTCGGCCAGTTCATCGGTGCTGAACAGCTCGGCGCGCAGCCCGTCATGCAGGTCGTGATTGTTATAGGCGATGTCATCGGCCAGCGCGGCCACCTGCGCCTCGGCGCTGGCATGGGTGTGCAATTCCAGATCGTGACGCGCGTTATATTGCGACAGCGCATAGGGCAATTCCCCCACCACCGGACCATTGTGCTTTGCAATGCCTTCCAGCGTTTCCCAGGTCAGGTTCAGCCCGTCCCACTCCGCGTAATGCCGCTCTAGCGAGGTAACGATGCGGATCGCCTGCGCATTGTGATCGAACCCGCCATAGGGCGCCATCAGACCGGCCAGCGCATCCTCTCCGGTGTGACCGAACGGCGGATGCCCCAGATCATGCGCCAGCGCCACGGCCTCGGTCAGTTCGGCGTTCAACCCCAATGTGCCCGAAATGGTGCGCGCCACCTGCGCCACCTCAATCGAATGGGTCAGGCGGGTGCGAAAATAATCGCCTTCATGTTCGATAAACACCTGTGTCTTATGCTTTAACCGGCGAAAGGCGCTGGCATGGATAATCCTGTCGCGATCCCGTTGAAAAGGCGAACGAAATTCGCTTTCCTCCTCGGGGTATAACCGGCCACGGCTGGCCCTTGGGTCGGATGCATAAGGCGCGCTCATCTGGCATGGTCCCTTGTCGGCGAAATATGTGCCACCTATATTGTATTCCATTGCCACTGAAAACCGTCTGGACCCCTGCGATGCAATTGCCCCCCAAAGTCACCGATCGCGCCTTTGACCGGCTTGCCGAAATTGATGCCCATGCACAGGGTCAGGCCCTGCGCGTCGCGGTCGAGGGCGGCGGCTGTTCCGGCTTTCAATATGAAATCAAACTCGACAGCCCTGCCGATGATGATCTGGTGCTCGAAGGGCACGGCCAGCGCGTTGTCGTCGATGCCACATCGCTGCCCTTCCTGTCCGGCGCGGTGATTGATTTCGCCGATGAACTGATCGGCGCAAGGTTCGTGATCGACAACCCGAATGCCACATCATCCTGCGGCTGCGGAACATCATTTTCCATTTAATACCAAATCGTTACAACGCCCAGTTAATGCGACAACCCGCAGCGCGCAAAATTGGCAAAAAAGCCCTCGAAATCTGCCGACCCCGCCTCGGCCGCGACCAATAGCTGATGCGCCTCGTCGCTCATGCCCGTGATCACGCGAGGCCGCATTTGCGCCCAGTCAGCGCTGCGCGTATCGGCCATGCGATACAGGGATTCCGACATGTCCCGCAGTGGCCCGACCCCGCGACCCGCGTTGATAAACCCCATCCGCCCGGCTTTGGTGCGCGCGGTGAATGCCGCCCGCCCCCGCGCCGCCAGCGCCCAATTGCCCACCAGATATTCGTGATAATTGTCCTGCGCCGGAGCCTGATCGCCATAAGCCACGTCAAAATAACGCATTTCTCGGCTCAACCAGCCCTCCCATTCGCGCGGCGGGGTCAAGCCGGCAAACCGCATCGCCACACAGATTTCCGCCAACAGATCGGCGTTTTGCTCCAGAAAGGCCAGCGTCCCGGCATAATCCAGCGACCGCGCCGTGCCTTCGGCCATCTGCGGGTCGCGACGGCCATATTCCGACAGGTAGAACACTGTATGGGTCAGCTCGTATGCCGCTTTTTTGTTAGGCAATGCAAATGTCGCCGCACGGGCGCAAAATCCGCGCATCCGGTCGTGCAAACCGGTGTCCCGTGGCAGCGGGTCCACACCGCGCCGCGCCATCAACCGCCGCGCTTCGCCCCGTTGCAGGTCTGACAATTCGGCATCTGCCACCCCCTGCGATACAGCCCAATCCACCAGTCGCTGCCCCTTGTTTCCCGGCATGCCCAATGCCTCCAGATCCAGACAGACCGACAGCAAAAACCGGTAATACTGCGGGAAAAAACTGATGCGTTTTTCGATGGTTGCGTAAAACTCCTCATGTATTTCCAGCGCCTGCCCGGGCAGGGAAACGCCGCTGCATTCCAGTATGTTCAACAGTTCGGCGTTTTCCTTTAACCAGAACACATCGTCGCGCATACGGCGGTGACAGGCAAAGCTGTCAATCAGGTGCGACAGGCGCGTGGCGTCGGATTGACGATAAGACGGGGCGTTCAGCTGGATCACGTTTGTCATCGGGTTTTCCTTTGCATTGGCGTGGGGCCGCAGCCCCGTCTTGTCAGCTTTTTACAGGCCAGAGGTAAACAACGCGCAGCCCTCTCCCGCCGTCACATCGCGCCCTGATGCGGCCAGTCCCGATGTGAACATTTCCACCGCATCGCCGGCCCCCATGTCAGTGCCCCGCGCCGACAGGCCGGATGTGAACAGGCCCGTGGCCTCGCCCATGGCGGCATCAGACCCCGCCAACAGGCCCGATGTGAACATTTCAACCGCGTCCCCCATCAGGGCGTTTGCCGCGCCGACAGGCGACAGGCCGGATGTGAACAGCCCGGTTTCGCCCCCGTCAAACAGGCTGGCGCCCGTGATTTCGGCAAAGTTTTCCACAGCGGTGATTTTACGAATGGCAGTCATTTTTGCGCTCCTAGCAGCAGGGTTTCGATACCCAAATTGCTTGCACGCAAAAGGAGATCAGCCAAGCACTAATACCGTTTAACGTGTGTTTGCGCTAACCTATCCACATTAATTTTGCCGTATAAGTGATTGAAACGAAACAGTCAGAAGTATTTCAATTTTGTTGAAACTTTTTCCCACCCACAGGCAACTCGCCTATAGGGAGAGTTAACGCTTTAACCACCCTGTTAAGAAACCGCCCGCCCCGTTAACCACCCCGTTAACGCCTCCCTGTGGATAAACCGCGCAGTTATCCACAGGCCAACCCCGAATCGAATCGGCCAAACCCGCGCGATTCCCCGTTGCGCTTGCCACCACGCCCCCCATCAGCGATAGAGAAACGGCCAAACCGACAAGCGGAGAACCAGATGCAGATCGCCACGTTCAACATCAACGGCGTCAAGGCACGCCTGCCCGTCCTGCTGGATTGGCTGCGCGACAGCGCCCCCGATGTCGCCATCCTGCAAGAGATCAAATCCGAAGATGCCGCTTTCCCGCGCGAACAGATCGAGGATCTGGGCTATAATCTGGAAACCCACGGGCAAAAGGGCTTCAACGGGGTGGCGATCCTGTCGAAACTCCCGCTCGAGGATGTGACCCGCGGCCTGCCCGACCCCGAAAATGCCGGTCCCCTGGGCGAAGACGACATTCAGGCCCGCTATATCGAGGCCACAGTGGTGGGCAAAACCGCCCTGCGCCTCTGCGGGCTGTATCTGCCCAATGGCAACCCCGTGGAAATGGATGGCGACAACCCCGTCAAGGGCGGAAAATATGATTACAAATTGCAATGGATGGCCCGTTTGCACCGCCGCGCCGAACAGTTGCTAGCGCAGGAACAGCCGTTCCTGATGGCGGGCGATTACAACATCATCCCCCAGGCCGAAGATGCAAAACGCCCCGAGGCATGGCGCGACGACGCGCTGTTTCGCCCGCAATCACGCGCCGCATTCCGCCGTTTGCAAAACCTGGGCCTGACCGAAGCCTTCCGCGCCCGCAACTTTGGCCCCGGCCATTATTCGTTCTGGGATTATCAGGCAGGCGCCTGGAACCGCGATGACGGCATCCGCATAGACCATTTCCTGCTGTCACCGCAATGCGCCGACCTGCTGCGTGATTGCCGCATCGAAAAAGACCTGCGCGCCCGCGAAAAACCATCGGATCACGTGCCGGTCTGGGTCGAACTCGACCTCTGAACCGACTAACCCGCCGTCACGTCATATTCATACAGCCAGTCAAACTGGTGCATCATCCGGTCCGGCGCGACCCGCCCGCCAAGGCGCAGCGCCGCATGGGCCGCCATGCGCAACGGCCCCGGTTTCAGGTGGTATTTCCACGCGTTGCGGCTGGCCGCATTGATCACCCGCGTGGCACGCGGGATGCGTTTGCGCCCATAGGCGGCCAGCGCGGCGGCAGTGCTGTCATGCCCGCTCAGACAATCGGCCAGCACCCAAGCGTCCTCTAGCGCCATACAGGCCCCCTGCGCCAGAAACGGCAGCGTCGGATGCGCCGCATCGCCCAGTAACGCGGTGTTATCGCGCCCCCATATCCCCGCCACCGGATGGCGAAACAGCCCCCATAAATGCACCTGATCCACCAAGGCCAGCATCGCAGGCACATCGCCACCAAACCCGGCAAAGGCAGCGCGCAGATGCGCCGGATCATCGCGAATATTCCATCCCTCTTCGGCCCAGTCCTTGCGCTCTTCTACCGCGACAAGGTTAACAAATTCGCCCCCCCGCAGGGGATAGCTGACCAGATGCCGCCCCGGCCCCATATGCACGCGCGCCTCCGGCCCCGCACCGACGGTATTGGGCACAATCGCCCGCCATGCCACCTGCCGCGTGAAAAACGGGCGGTCCCCGCCGTTCAACGCCTGCCGCAGTTTCGAATGTAACCCGTCCGCGCCGATCACCAGATCACATTGCAGATGCGCACCATTGGCCAGATGCACCTCGGGGCGCGGCCCCGGCGTGACCTCGGCCACCTGTTGCAGCAGGCGGATTTTCACCCCCGCATCGCGGGCACCCGTCGCCAGAATGTCAATCAAATCAGCGCGGTGCAGGAAATAATACCGGCTGTCGCCCAGCCGCGTCAAATCCAGCCGCACCACTTCGGCCCCGCCCGTGTCGCGCAGCGATACCGCCTGACCGCGCACAGCCGCGCCCGCCACCGCATCGCCCAGCCCCAGCGCCGCCAATACCCGCAACCCGTTGGGCGCAATCTGCAACCCCGCGCCAACCTCGGTGATGGCTTCGGCCTGTTCCAGCACGGTCACATCGGCCCCGCGCAAGGCCAATGCCTGCGCCACGGCCAAACCGCCGATCCCCGCGCCGATCACCACAATCTTTTGCCCCAGAATGCTCATCCCAGCCGCACCTTATTCCACCCGACATGCAAAGGGACGCCGAAGCAACAACCCCGGCGTCCCCCAATTCTTGCGCATAACGACAACTCAGTCGTCGCGATGCACTTTTTCGCGGCGCTCGTGGCGCTCCTGCGCTTCCAGCGTCATGGTGGCAATCGGGCGCGCATCCAGCCGCTTCAGGCTGATCTGCTCTCCGGTCACTTCGCAGTAACCGAAATCACCCTCGTCGATCCGGCGCAGGGCCGCGTCGATCTTGCTGACCAGCTTGCGTTGACGGTCGCGGGTGCGCAATTCCAATGCGCGGTCCGTTTCCTCGCTGGCGCGGTCGGTGACATCGGGAATGTTGCGCGTGCCGTCCTGCAACCCCTCGATGGTGTCGCGCGTGTCTTCCATCAGATCGGCTTTCCATGCATGTAATTTCTGCCGGAAATATTCAAGCTGACGGTCGTTCATGAACGGTTCGTCCTCGGTGGGACGGTAGTCTTCGGTCAAAACAGAATCCGCTTTCATACTTGCTCCCTCACTTTGGCCGTTTACCTATTTATCAAATGAATCAGGCATCCGGCACTCCCTCGGGCGCCCTGTTACTCCCTTGGTCGCAGTTTGTCACTACACGAAAGATTAGGAATTGCTACGGGATTGCACCCCGCCATGGTTAAGCATTAGGGTGCGAACCAATTGAACAGCAACAAGCCGGATATACGCATGAAATTCGAAGGAACCGCCTCTTACGTGGCCACCGATGATCTGATGGTCGCGGTCAATGCCGCCGTCACATTGGAACGCCCCCTGTTGGTCAAGGGCGAACCGGGCACCGGCAAAACCGAACTGGCCCGCCAGGTCGCCGAGGGCCTGGGCGTGCCGATGATCGAATGGAACATCAAATCCACCACCAAGGCACAGCAGGGCCTGTATGAATACGATGCCGTGTCTCGCCTGCGCGACAGCCAGCTGGGCGAGGAACGCGTGCATGATGTGAAAAACTACATCAAAAAGGGCAAACTCTGGCAGGCCTTCGAGGCCGAGCAAAAAATGGTTCTACTGATCGACGAGGTAGACAAGGCCGATATCGAATTCCCCAACGATCTGTTGCAGGAACTCGATAAGATGGAATTCCACGTTTACGAAACCGGTGAAACGATCAAGGCCCGCGTGCGCCCGATCGTGATCATCACCTCGAACAACGAAAAGGAACTGCCCGACGCATTCTTGCGCCGCTGCTTCTTTCACTACATCCGCTTTCCCGATCCGGACACCATGCGCGCCATCGTCGAAGTGCACCACCCCGGCATCAAGGAACAGCTTTTGACCACGGCCCTGACCCAGTTCTATGAGCTGCGCGAAACATCGGGGCTCAAGAAAAAACCATCCACATCCGAGGTGCTGGACTGGCTGAAACTGCTCCTGGCCGAGGACCTGACCCCCGAAGACCTGAAACGCGACGGTGCCAACGCCCTGCCCAAACTGCACGGCGCATTGTTGAAAAACGAACAAGACGTGCATCTGTTTGAACGGCTGGCCTTCATGGCGCGCTCGCAACGGTGATGTAAGGGTTCGATAAAACAAAAGGGGCGGCCAACTGGTCGCCCTTTTTCTGTCCGCAGGCTTTTATGGGCTGGGTCACCGGGCCTTGGGGCGCACACCGCTACCGGCCCACCGATATTTCGCCTCCGATTGACCTCTTTCCTTTGATAGAAAAACTCCCGGGATATTTCACGATTACGCAGCAGAACATGCGTCACTTGCCCCCTGCGCAGACCTGCCCAATTCCTCGCGCAGCGCAGCGATTCAGACTTTTCCAGACCTGACAAGCCCCCCTGTCAGAATTTCCGCACACCCCCGCCACGCCCCTGCCCCATTGCGCCGGGCGATCCCCCGGCGCGGCGCACCCGCTCCCCGCGAAAACCACGCATAATCAACACCCTACAAAGTGACCCTAAGTCACCCGAAACAATGTTGATTAACTTTTTCTTAACCAGAAACAGTCACCCTAAGTGCCTGTTTTACAACAGCCAAACCGCAAAGCGAATCGCCGATTCGTGCCCCAGAATCGCCTGCCCCATTTCTGCCACAATTCATCCTTAACGCCGACTTTAAGAGGGGCGAAGTTTCCTCAGACAAAAATAAAACCGAGGCAGACAACTATGACCGGGACGATGACCTGCACATGCGCCACTCGCATGGGCCTGGGGCTGTGCCCTATATGTTTTCACCATGCCGCCCCCATGATCGGGGGCGCATAGGATGAACCTTTACCGCATCGTCTTGCCCGTGTGCCTGATGCTGGGTGCCTGCGTGCCCAGCCTGACGCCCGAAACACCCACCCGCGCTTTCACCGCCACGAATGAAAGCGCCCTGCCCCCGATGAAAACATTCTCGGCGCCGCGCCCCGATCGTGTGCGCCAGTCCAACCGCGATATTGCCCGCGATTTTCTGGACCTGACATTCCAGTTGGAATCCGGCCGCAACCTGCCCGTGCTGACCCGTTTCGAAGGGCCGATTTCGGTGCGCGTCACCGGCAATGCGCCCGTATCCCTGTCCATGGATCTGAACCGCGTGCTGCACCGGCTGCGCAGCGAAGCGGGCATGAAAATTGCCCAAACCAACGGCGAAACCGCAAATATCACCATTCAGGCCGTGCCGCGCTCGGCCATCCGCAAGGCCCTGCCGCAGGCCGCCTGTTTCGTGGTGCCCAACATCACGCAACTGTCGCAATATGCCAGCGCCCGCCGCACCCCGCGCACCGATTGGGGCCGCCTGCGCACCCGCGAACAAATGGCCATCTTTGTGCCCGCCGATGCCGCCCCCCAAGAAGTGCGTGATTGCCTGCACGAGGAACTGGCACAGGCGCTCGGGCCGCTGAATGACCTCTATCGCCTGCCCGATTCCGTGTTCAACGATGACAATGTGCATACCGTGCTGACCGGATACGACATGCTGATCCTGCGGCTGATGTATGCGCCCGAATTGCGCTCTGGCATGACCCGCCGTCAGGTGGCCGAGGTCCTGCCCGCCCTGTTGACCCGCATGAATCCCGCTGGCGAAGGCATGGCCCCGCGCCGCCTGCCAACCACACCCCGCGCTTGGGTCAAATCCATCCAGTCCGCACTTGGCCCCGGCACCGGCCCGATGGAACGCCGCGCCGCCGCCCGCGAGGCATTGTCAATTGCCACCGTCATGGGCTGGCAGGATCACCGCCGCGCCTTTTCGCTCTATGCCATGGGCCGCTTGACCCAACCCTATGACCCCGCAGCGGCGCAAACCTATTTCACACAGGCCGATGCCATCTATGCCCGCACGCCCCATACCGAATTGCACCGCGCCTATGTTGCCTCGCAAATGGCCGCCTTTTCCCTGTCGCAGGGGGATGCCGACCGCACCATTGCGCTGGTGTCGCCGCACCTGACCACCGCCGCCCGCCATGAAAACGCGGCCCTGCTCTCTACCCTCATGCTGCTGCGCGCAGAGGCGCTGGACCTGTCGGGCCGTGGCGTCGAAGGACGCGCCGTTCGTCTGGACAGTCTGGGCTGGGCGCGCTACGGCTTTGGGGCGGACTGGGCCGTGCGTGCGAAACTGCGCGAAATCGGTTCCCTCAGCCCGCTAAAAGGGAGAAACGGGCGGATATGATCGTTCTGGCAGGCGCTTTGATCGGCGCAATCATCGGTGGGGGCATCGCCGCCAAACGTGGCGGTAAACCCTTGGATATCCTGCAATATGCAGTGGTTTACCTGATGATATTCGCCGTGATCGGCCTGTTCATCACCATCATCGCCCATCGCATTTACGTCGCTTAGGGGGGCGCGCCATGTTCCTCCCCTTCTTTGACAATCTGCGCCGCGAAGGCGTGCCGGTGTCGCTGCGCGAATACCTGTCCTTTCTCGAGGGGATGAAAGCCGGGCTGACCACCTATGATGTCGAAGGGTTCTATTACCTCGCCCGCACCGTGATGGTCAAAGATGAGCGCAACCTCGATAAATTCGACCGCGCCTTTGCCACCACATTCAAAGGGTTGGACCAGATCAGCATGGATCAGGTGATGGAGGCCGTGGACATCCCCGCCGACTGGCTGCGCTCCATGGCGGAAAAACACCTGAGCGAAGAAGAGAAAGCCGAAATCGAGGCTTTGGGCGGCTTTGACAAGCTGATGGAAACCCTGAAAAAACGGCTCGAAGAACAAAAAGGCCGCCATCAGGGGGGCAACAAATGGGTCGGCACCGGCGGCACCTCGCCCTTTGGCGCCGATGGTTACAACCCCGAAGGGGTGCGCATCGGGCAGGAAAAATCCCGCCACCAGCGCGCGGTCAAGGTCTGGGACAAACGCGAATTCAAAAATCTGGACGACACCGTCGAACTGGGCACGCGCAACATCAAGGTCGCGCTGAAACGCCTGCGCCGTTGGGCGCGTGACGGCGCGCATGACGAACTTGACCTTGATGGCACCATCCGCGCCACCGCCGAACACGGCTACCTTGATGTCAAAACCCGCCCCGAACGGCGCAACGCGGTCAAGGTGCTGCTGTTTCTGGACATCGGCGGCTCTATGGATCCGCATGTCAAAGTGGTCGAGGAACTGTTCTCGGCCGCGCGCAGCGAATTCAAGCATCTGGAACATTTCTATTTCCACAATTGCCTCTATGAAGGCGTCTGGAAAGACAACCGCCGCCGCTGGGACCAGCAAACCCCTACATGGGAGGTGCTGCGCACCTATGGTTCTGATTACAAATGCATATTTGTCGGCGATGCCTCGATGTCACCCTATGAAATCGCCTATCCCGGCGGGGCCAATGAACACTGGAACGAAGAGGCGGGCCAGACATGGCTGACCCGCGCCCGCGAACAATGGCCCAACCATATGTGGATCAATCCGGTGCCGGAAAAATACTGGGGCTACACCCATTCCATCGGTCTGGTGCAGGAAATTTTCGAAAACCGCATGGTGCCGATGACCCTGTCGGGCATCGAAAAGGGCATGAAGGAACTGACGCGCTGACCCCGCGCCCGGCACTTTCAAAATCCCGATTTTCTCGATTGCGCTTGCCTTGATGAAACTGATCGCCACCTTCTCAACCCTGCTCGCCTGCCTTGGATCCGGTGCCAAGGCGGCCTCGATCTGCACCCTGATCGCCAATGGCGATAGCGATGAAATCCTTTTGCAAACAGGCGATTGCACCACCCGCGTCACCCCCGCATCGACCTTCAAAATCCCGCTGGCCTTGATGGGCTATGACACCGGAATTTTGCAAGATGCGCATAACCCGACACTGCCATTTCGCACCGGATATGCCGATTGGGGCGGCGAAAACTGGCGCCAACCCACCGATCCGCAACGCTGGATGGCATATTCGGTCGTGTGGTATTCCCGCCAGATCACCCCCTTGCTCGGGGTGCGGCAACTGGCGGCCTATGCCTCTGCGTTTGACTACGGGAATGCTGATTTTTCAGGGGATTACGGGCAATCCAACGGGTTAGAACGGGCATGGATGACCTCCTCTTTAAAAATTTCTCCGGCAGAACAGGTCCGGTTCTTGTCGCGTATGAACCGCTATGATCTGCTGGTTTCGCGCCAGGCGGTCGATGCCACCCGAACCATTGTCACATCCACCGATACCCCAGAGGGCTGGCGCATCCAGGGCAAAGCCGGCACCGCCTATCCGCGACAGGATTCGGGTAGTTTTGATTACTCCAAGGGCTGGGGCTGGTTCGTCGGCTGGGCAGAACGGGGCGATACGCGGCTGGTTTTCGCGCATCTGCTGCAAGACGAACAGCGCCACCCCCAATCCCCCGGACAGCGTGCAAAGCTGGAATTTATAAACAATTTCAACGCCCTAATGGCAGATCAATGAACATAGCCAAGCTTCTGGCCATGGTGTCCCTTATCTTTGCCCCGGCCCCCGCGCTGGCTCAAGATCTGGCCCAAAATCTGGCGGGCAAAACATGGCGCGAACAAAAATGCATCCTGTACCAAAGCGCGTGGCATGATGCGCTTGGCCTTGTCGATGCGACCGGCCTCAGCCCCGGTTTCATTGCGGGCAACGATGCCTTTGTCGCCAGCGGTTGCCTGACAGGGCGCAAAATTTGCCCCCGTTCCAAGGCCGAATATGACATGGCCAACCTGTTAACGATGATGACCATGAACGAGGGCATGGCCAGCACCTTTGTGCCCTTTTCCTGCGCCACCGACTGACCCTGTGCCACCATCCATCAACAGCCAACAGATCGCGCTGCCGGACACGTTGGAACAGACCGCGTTGCCGGACACGTTGGAACAAACCGCCTTCTGCCCCCCTTGCCTTCGACCGCCACAAAACCCAAACTGCACGGACCATCACGGCGGCCGCACAACAGGCCAAACCACACAACGCATCGCCCGCACCCAACAGGAGCAGCGAAACCACCATGGATATGCCCTTCACCTCTTCGGCCTATGACGCATTGCAAAACGCCACGCCCGATTTCGCGCGTTGGGAACCCTTGGGCCGGTTTTATGCGGCGCAATATCCGACCGGATTATACTGTATGAAGTCCTTTCTCTGGTTTCTGTTGCCCTTGACTGATGCCCGCATCCCCGCCGACCGCCCCGGCGACCTGATCATCGGTGATGCGGGGCATGCCGAAATCACCCTGCGCCAGCATCAATTCGGCATCTACGCCTATCACCCGGGCCAAGACCGATATGACCATATCGCGCCCGACCTGCCCGCCTATGTCAATGGCTGGCGCATGGGCCAGTTGCAATTCTGATGCCCCTGGCACCAACCTAGCGCGGCAGTGGTTAACAAAACCCGAAAAACATACGATTTACCCCCCTGTTTTATACGAAACATACGAAATCGCCCGCCTTGTCACAGATCCTGCGCGGCCCCATATTCCCCCTATGATCAAATTCACGCCCATCCTGTTGGCCATCCTTTACGCGCTGGTGATGTATCGGTTTTCAGTGTGGAAAACGCTAAAAGACCTTGACCGCCAGTCGTCCGAACTGGCCGATCCCGCGTTGCAGCCTGTGTTCACCAAAATGGCCAAAGCACTGGATATTCCGCGCATCCGCGTGCATCTCTATGAAATCGAACCGATCAACGGATTGGCCGCGCCAGACGGTCGCATCTTTATAACCCGTGGATTTTACAACAAATTTCGCGACGGCGCATTCACAGACGAGGAAATCGCATCGGTGATTGCCCATGAATTGGGCCATGTCGCATTGGGCCATTCGCGCCGCCGGATGATTGATTTTTCCGGCCAGAATGCGATCCGCGTCACGCTGTCGATGGTGCTGGGGCGCATCATTCCGGGTGTTGGCCCGTGGTTGGCCGGCTTATTAACCACCCTTTTGGCCGCGCGTCTGTCGCGGTCTGATGAATACGAGGCAGACGAATACGCCGCCGCATTGCTGACCAAGGCAGGCATCGGGATCGAGCCACAAAAGTCAATGTTTTCAAAGTTAAGCGCCCATACAGCGGGCAATTCCACGCCCCCCGCATGGCTGCTAAGCCACCCCAAAACCCAAGACCGCATTCAGGCAATCGACGCCCATTCCAAACGCTGGACCACATGAACCTGCCCCGCCCGATACGCAGAACAGGATATGCGTTTGGTGCGATTCTGGCCGTGGTGGCCGTGGTGGGCGGGCTGGTCATGTTGCAGCCGAAACAGGATGTCGCACAGCATCTGGTGCCCGTCACCCGAACCCAGCCAAGCATCACCAGCCATCAGGGCAAAGCCCCCGCAAGCCCGATCCTAGAGATCACCGTAACCCTGCCCAATGGCGCAGCTTGGCGCTTTTCTCAGGACGACACCGCCGCCCTGCGCCGCGCGCAATTCCTATGTGTGGCAGAACAAAAGGGCCGTATTATTGCCCTGCCCCATTATCGCGTGATTGGTCCCGCGCCCTGCCCTGCTGAAATACCAGTCATGGCTGATTGAAACACAAAGGGGTCTAACAGGCCGTTAACATCGCGTGCAGATCACGCGCTCAGCGCCTTGCCCAGACGTGGCAGGCGTGCCTTTTTCATCAGCTTGCGCATCTCCCATGGCTGGCCCGACAGGCGTTGCGCCTCCTGGCGCACCGACTCGGCCACGCGGGCCACGGCATCGGGGTTAACCTGCCAGAATCCCAGCAGAAATTCATCGGGTGCGATGCGCGACAGCCCCTCTTCGGCCAGAATATTCGCGGGAAAATCCTTGGCGTTCATGGTGACGATCACATCGGCTGATCCGGCAATCGCGGCGGCCAGAACGTGGGTATCCGCAGGGTCGGGCAGCCACAAACGGGCCTCTAATCCGCTGCCATATTGCACGGCGGCGGCGGGCCATGCCGCCTGCACCATCGCCGCCTCGGCCTGTGCCTGGGCTGCGCCTTCCGGTCCGAGTTTGCGCGCGGCGCGGGTCCATTCCTCGATGATTCGGGCCGACCATTGCGGGGTGAACATCCCCGCCCGCGCCACGCCCAACAGCACCTCGCGCATCACTGTGGGATACAGCACGCAGGTGTCCAGAACCGCCCTCACAGCCGGTAAAACAGCGCCTTGAGGTAACCGGTTTCTGCCAGTTGCGGCAGCAGCGGATGGTCCGGCCCCGCCGATCCGGTATGGATCAATTGCGCACTGCGCCCCGCCCGCCCGATGCCACGGGTCGAAGAGGCGCGGAATTTGCCCAGATCAGCGGCATGGGAACAGGAACACAGGCCCAGATACCCGCCATCGCTCACCAATCCGGCTGCCAGTCGCGCGATGCGTTCATAGGCGCGCAACCCTGCCTCGAGTGCGGGTTTGGTGGGGGCAAATGCGGGCGGATCACAGATCACCACATCGAATGTCACGCCCTCTTCGCCCAGCTTGGTCAACACGTCGAATGCATCGCCCTTGCGGACCTCGAAACGGTCGGAAACGCCTGTGAATTCAGCACCTTGCGTGGCCAAAGACAGCGCAGGTTCGGACCCATCCACGGCCAGGGCATGGCTGGCCCCCGCCGCCAATGCGGCCAGCGAAAAGCCACCAACATGGGAAAACACATCCAGCACCCGCGCGCCCTTGCACAGGCTGGCGGCAAAGGCGTGATTGGGCCGCTGATCAAAGAACAATCCGGTTTTTTGCCCGCCCTCAAGGTCGGCCATATAGGTGGCGCCATTCATGGGCACGGGCACGGGGGCGGATGGCATCGCGCCGTATAAAACGGCGCTGTCCTCGTCCAGCCCTTCCAGTGATCGCGCGCGGCCGGTGGCGTTTTTGATGACGGTGGTCACGCCTGTGACCTCGCACAACGCGGCACATAGCATATCAATACGCACCTCCGCCCAGGCGGCATTGGGTTGCACCACCGCAATATCGCCAAAACGGTCGATCACCACGCCGGGCAAACCGTCGGCTTCGGCATGGACCAGCCGGTAAAACGGCGCATCATACAGGCGTTCGCGCATGTCCAAGGCACGGCGCAACCGCGTGGCAAACCAAGCCTGATCAATCACCGCCGATGTGTCGCGATCCAGCATCCGGCCCACGATGCGCGATGCGGTGTTGACGGCCACCAGCCCCAGCTCGTTGCGCTCGTCATCCAGCAACAGGGCAACCGATCCCGCCGCAATCGCCTTACTGCGGCGATCCAGAACAAGTTCGTTGTCATAAACCCATGGCGCGCCGTGCCGGATGGCGCGGGCGTTGGCCTTGGGTTTCAGGCGAAGGGCGGGCAATGAAGAAGAGGGCGCTGTCATAAGCGCCCTCTTACCTGCCTTCCCGATCCGTGGGAAGGTGAATTATATCGCGATCAATACCGCGGTTTTGGCGCTTCCAGACCGGCGACCTGTTTGTCGACAACATCGCTGGTCGATCCTGGGAAACGCAGCTCTTGCTCCACCACATTGGCCAGGTGTTTGGTAATGCGCACCTTTTGCGTCAGACCCTTGGATTCGGCCATCAATGCGCGGGTGCCGCCGTAACCCTTTAGGTTGGCCTGCACCGCATGCGTGGGCACGATAATCGCCCCCGTCACCGGATCGGTCACCGTCATGTTAAAGGCGATCGAATGCACGCCACCCACGGTATAGCGGGTTTTCTGCGTCAAGGCGTGGAACCGTGTCAGGGTGATTTCCACCTTGACCGGCAACGCGCCATTTCCGGTTTCCTCCCGTGCAATTTTCAGGCTCTGGTCGAAAATCGCGGCGATCTGTGCATGGCGATCCCCCAGCGGGTCCTCGCGCCACACGATATCACCCACAGGGTAATACATGTTGGCCTCGGATGATTTCAGGCTGCGCGGCACGGCGATTTCGTAATCCACAATCGTGACCGAGGCCGCGACCGGTTTGGTCTGGTCCACTGCGGCCAAGGGCGCGCTTTCCAGCGGCGCGTTGCGGGTTGCCACGTCCATGCCGCCACATGCGGTCAGGCCCAATGCGGCGGTCATCGCCAGAATGATACGTGCATGTTTCATAAGATGCCTCCTCGCGGGCAATCCCTGCCCTGTTTTAATCTTGGTTAACTTTTCGCTGCGAATTGGGGCGGGAATGCGGCCAAACCTGTGCAATTGCTGGATTTATGGGTCGGGATGAGTCAATTATGCCAAAGGGCGGCGATCCGAAACTGATCCGGCCATTTCCGCCCGGGGGGATTGTTAGCGCAAACATTGCTTGATATGACAGGCCAACCGCACCGCTTGCGATAGAAAAGGAACGCGCCATATGGCACTGCACCCAACAGTCGAAGCCGTCACCGCCCGTATCATCGCGCGCTCTGCTGCAACGCGCGGTCCCTACCTTGACCGGATGCGCCGCGCCGCCGAGGCAGGGCCAGCCCGCGCCCATCTGACCTGTGGCAATCAGGCCCACGCCTATGCCGCCATGGGAGAGGCACAGGGCGATCTGGCCGCTGCGCGTGCGCCCAATATCGGCATCATCACCGCCTATAATGACATGCTGTCGGCGCATCAGCCGTTTGAACGCTTTCCCGATCTGATCCGCGACACAGCCCGCAAAAACGGCGCTACGGCGCAGGTGGCGGGGGGGGTGCCGGCCATGTGTGATGGCGTGACGCAGGGCCAACCGGGGATGGAACTGTCGCTGTTTTCCCGCGATGTCATCGCCCTGGCCGCTGGTGTGGCCCTGTCGCACAACTGCTTTGACGCCTCTGTCTATCTGGGGGTCTGCGATAAAATCGTGCCGGGGCTGGTCATGGCCGCCGCCACCTTTGGCCATATCCCCGCAATATTCCTGCCCGCAGGGCCGATGACCAGCGGATTGCCCAATGACGAAAAGGCCAAGGTGCGTCAGCAATTCGCCACCGGCGATGTTGGCCGGGAGGAGTTGATGGCCGCCGAAATGGCATCCTATCACGGGCCGGGCACATGCACATTCTATGGCACCGCCAATTCCAACCAGATGCTGATGGAATTCATGGGGCTGCACCTGCCGGGTGCGTCCTTCGTCAACCCCAACACGCCCATGCGCGACGCCTTGACCGTGGCGGGGGTGGAACGCGCCCTTGGCATGACCGCGCTTGGCAATGATTACCGCCCCGCCTGCGACGTGCTGGATGAACGTGCCTTTGTGAACGGCATCGTCGGGCTGATGGCCACGGGCGGGTCCACCAATCTGGTGCTGCACCTGCCCGCCATGGCCCGCGCCGCCGGAATTATACTGGAACTGGACGATTTCAACGCCCTGTCTGCCGCCACGCCCCTGATGGCCCGCGTCTATCCCAACGGGCTGGCCGATGTGAATCATTTCCATGCCGCAGGTGGCCTGACCTATATGATAGGCGAACTGCTGGACGCCGGCTTACTGCACCCCGACAGCCCCACCGTGATGGGCAGCGGGCTGGCCGACTATGTGCAGGAACCAAAACTGCGCGATGGCCGCGCCATATGGGAACCTGCACCGCGCCAATCCCTGAACGATAAAATACTGCGCCCCGCCACGGATCCGTTTCAACCCACGGGCGGGCTGCAACAACTGTCGGGCAATCTGGGGCTGGGGATGATCAAAACATCCGCCGTCGACCCCGACCGCCACGTGATCGAAGCCCCCGCACGGGTGTTCCACACCCAAGACGCCGTGAAAGCCGCATTCAAAGCGGGCGAATTCACCAGCGATACCGTCATCGTGGTCCGGTTTCAGGGACCACAGGCCAATGGCATGCCCGAATTGCACGGGCTGACCCCCACATTGGCGGTGCTACAGGATCGTGGGCTAAAGGTGGCACTGGTCACCGACGGGCGCATGTCCGGCGCATCGGGCAAGGTGCCCTCGGCCATCCATATCTCGCCCGAAGCAGCCGCAGGCGGTCCGCTGGCCCTGCTGCAAGACGGGGATATTCTGCGACTGGATGCCACCACAGGCAGGATTGAAACACTGGCCGATCTGTCCGGCCGCCAACCCGCCACGCCCGATCTCAGCGCAAATTCCCATGGCATCGGGCGCGAATTGTTCGAAACCTTCCGCCGCAATGTCGGCCCCGCCGCCCAAGGCGCCGCCGTCGTCGTCTAACCCAATTCAAAGGCCCGAACCATGACCCCGCACCAAATCAGCCAAGCCACCGAAGCCCTGTGCCGCCGCGCCCCCGTGGTGCCCGTGCTGGTGGTCAAAGATGCCGCAACCGCCGCCCCGCTGGCCCGCGCTTTGGTCGCGGGCGGCCTCCCCGCGCTCGAGGTGACACTGCGCACCCCCGCCGCATTGGATGTGATCCGCGAAATGGCCACAGTGGCGGGCGGCATCGTCGGCGCAGGCACCCTGCTGACCCCAGATGACGTGAAAGCCGCCAAAGAGGCAGGCGCAACCTTCGGTGTCTCACCCGGTGCAACCGACCGCGTGCTGGACGCAGCCGAGGACATGGACCTCCCCCTGCTCCCCGGCGCGGCAACCGCATCCGAGGCCATGCGCCTGCTGGAACGCGGCTACAGCGTGCAAAAATTCTTTCCCGCCGAAGCCGCAGGCGGGGCCAACCTGCTGAAATCCCTGTCATCGCCGCTGCCGCAAATCCGGTTCTGCCCCACAGGCGGCGTCAGCCTGAAAAACGCGCGCGATTACCTGTCGCTGCCCAACGTGCTTTGCGTCGGCGGCAGCTGGGTCGCCCCCGCCACCATGGTCGACTCAGGTGATTGGGAAGGCATCAGCAAACTGGCAAGCGAGGCAGCAGCCTTGAGCTGACACACCCATGCCTTGCGCCGCCCCTCCCTTTCATTGTTCCGCAAATACCTCCCGCCGGAGGCTCCAAACCATGCCAGAAACACAACGACCCGCGTTCACCCCCCCAAACACAAAACCAGAACCGCCGCTCGCCACAGCGCAATTCCTTGGTCGGCTTCGCCAGCCACTTAATTCCTTGGTCGGCTTTTCCAGCCTCCGCGCCTCTTCGGTTGTGCAATGGCGTGCAGCCCCTCGGCCAGAATGCCGCTCATCGGATGGTCAGGATCAACCGCGCCATAGCGCGACAATAGATCCGTCAGCGCCACACGCTGCTCTATCCCCTCGGGCAGGCCCAAGGCCCAATCCAGAAAAATGGTGCGACACTCGCCCGCGCTGATCCCCTCTATGCGATAGGATTCTCGGATCAACCCCTTGGGATCAAACTGGTCTTTTTCTCGTATCATTGCTTCACCCACCCTTGATTAACGCATCAATATACGCCGCGACCTGCGCGGGCAAATCCGTCAACGCCGCTTTCAGCGCGTCCAGCGTCGTGCAACCGGTCTCGCGCAGCAACATCACTGCGCCGCCGCCGCCAATATCGGTGTCGCGCAGCGGTTTTTCCGATATCAGCTTTGCAACCGCCTGCACATGCCAGCACAGACAATAACACCGCGCCAGCGTGGCATGGCCTTCGGCATCCAGCCAGCCCAATGCCTCTGCTGCCGCCAGACCATCCAGCGTGGCGCGCGCATCCGACCCCGATACCAGCAAGGCCCCCTGCGCCAGCAATTCGATATCCTGCAAACGGCCGGGGCCGACTTTGGCCTCCCATTCACCGTCAGCGGCCTTGGCGGCGAAAATACGCGCGCGCATTTCGCCCAATTCGCGCAGGACATCGGCCTGCGGGTTGCTTTTGCGGACCACGGCGCAGCGCACCCTTTCCACATCAGCCGCCAGCCCCGCGTCCCCTGCCACGGCGCGGGCACGGGTCAGGGCCAGATGTTCCCAGACCCATGCCTGCGTCATCTGGTAATCGCGAAACGACGCCAGCGAGGTCGCAACCGGCCCCTGCGTGCCCGAGGGGCGCAACCGCATGTCGACCTCGTATAACCGCCCCTGCGCCATCTGCGCCGTCATCGCCGTGACCAATGCCTGCGTCAGACGCGCATAATAGGCCCGCGCAGCCAGCGGGCGGCGGCCCTCGCTTGCCTCAACCCCATCAGCATCATAGATCACGATCAGATCCAGATCCGAGGTGGCATTCAGGCGCGCCGCGCCCAAACTACCCATGCCCAGAACCATGGCGCCGCGCCCCGGCGCATCGCCGTGTTTCAACGCAAACTGCGCCAGAACCTGCGGATAGAGCGCCGCCAGCGATGCGCTTGCCAGATCGGCATATTGCCCGCCTGCCTCTTCTGATCCGATCAACCCGCGCAGGTGATGCACACCGATGCGGAAATGCCATTCCTTGGCCCAACGTCGGGCCATATCCAGTTTGCTTTCGTAATCTTCCTCACGGGTCAGGATCGCTGACAATTCATCGGTCAGGGCCTCCGCACCCGGCCAATCGGCAAAGAAACCGCCGCCAATCACCGCGTCAAACACCCCAGCATTGCGCGACAGATACCGCGCCAATGCCGGTGCGGTGCCAGCAATATCCACCAGTAAATCAATCAGCTGCGGGTTGGCATCGAACAGCGAAAACACCTGCACCCCTGCGGGCAGCCCCCCCAGAAACCCGTCAAACGCCAGCAGGGCATCATCGGGGCGCGCCGTATCGCGCAACCGCGACAGGATTTCAGGGCGCAGGCGGTCGAAAATTTCCACCGCGCGGGCCGAACGCAACGCCGGATAGCTTTTCCAACGCTGTGTCACCTCGATGTCAAAGGTGGTTTCGCTGGTTTCCGGCGCAGGTTTCACGCTGTCCTGAGCAAAGAAACCCTCGGCCAGTTCGTGAACCTCGGCCAGATTGTCGCGCAAATCCTGCTCCATCGTGGCGCGTTCCAGCCCCATCATCGCCGCCAGACGGCCGAACCCTTCGTCATTATGGGGCAGGCTGTGGGTCTGGGCATCATTGATCATTTGCAGCCTATGTTCGACCTCGCGGTGGCTGCGGTAATGGCGGGTCAGGGTCTGGGCCACGTCCCGGGGCACCCAGCCCTTGTCGGCCAGCACCGCCAGCCCCTCCACCGTGCCACGCAGGCGCAGATCAGCATCGCGCCCGCCCGCAATCAACTGTCGGGTCTGGGTGAAAAATTCGATCTCGCGGATGCCACCACGGCCCAGCTTCATATTGTGATCCGGCAGGCGGATGCGCCCGCCCGTGCCTTTGTGTTCGCGATAGGCCAACCGCATATCATGGGCATCCTGAATGGCGGTGAAATCCAGATGTTTACGCCAGACAAAGGGGCGCAGCGTGTCCAGAAACCGCGTGCCGGCAGCCAGATCACCGGCCGCAGGGCGGGCCTTGATATAGGCGGCGCGTTCCCATGTGCGGCCCAGACTTTCGTAATAGGTTTCCGCCGCGGCCATCGCCATGCAGACCGGCGTCACCGACGGATCGGGGCGCAGGCGCAGGTCGGTGCGAAAGACGTATCCTTGCGCGGTGATATCATTCAGCATGGCGGCCATTTTGCGGGTGGCGCGCACGAATGACGCGCGGGCCTCCATCCAGTCGTCGGCGTCAAAACGGGTTTCATCGAACAGGCAGATCAGGTCGATGTCGGATGAATAGTTCAATTCGAACGCGCCCATTTTCCCCATGGCAAGGGCGACCATGCCGCCGCCGTTTTCAGCCCAGTCCGGGGTGGCGCCGGGCAGTTTGCCACGTTTGATTTCCGCGCCGATGCTGGCACGCAGGGCCAGATGCGCCGCCAGATCGGCGAAACGGGTCAGGGTTCCGGTGACCTGTTCCAGCGTCCAGACCCCGCCCAGATCGGCCAGCCCACAGATCAGCGCAACGCGCCGCTTTCCCTGACGCAAGGCCGAGGCAAGTTGATCCGGCGCGGTGTCCCGCAGGGCATCAAACAGGGCATGCACTGCGGTTTCGGGCGCGTCCAATGCGGCGGGCAACCAAGCGGATTCTTTCATCACCAGCCCGCGCAGATAGGGCGCGCAGCCCCCTGCCCCCGCGATCAACTGCGCCACATCGCCCGTCGCATCCGGCACAGCAGCAAGGGTTTCGGCCCCGCGATCAGGGTCGTAGGCGCGTGGCAATCGGGTGATGCGGGCGGTGAAATTCTGATCTGTCATAACGGGCGCAAGATGCGCCGCCGCCGCGGGCTGGTCAATGCACCGCGTTGCCGCAATCCCGCCGAATTACAGGGATTCCAATGCGGCAACCACAATAGAATCCCGAAAAAATGACCGACAAAACACCATATAATCCATTGTTATATAATGATAATATAAAATAATGTAAAAAACATTCACATCACCTCTTGCGCAACGACTTGCCTCCTCCCATCTTTCATAATGTGAAACGCATTCACATTGAAACAAAACGGAGAGAGACATGACCACCGCCGCCTATACTTCCAGCCCCGCAGCCCCTCGGCGCGACAGCTGGCTATCACGGGCCGAAGCGTGGCTGGACGATCGCGGCAAAGGTGCCTGGATCGCGGCCATGGTGCTTGGCTTTATTTTCGTCTGGCCCGTCGGGCTGGCCCTTCTTGGCTATATGATCTGGAGCAAACGCATGTTCAACACACCCTGCCGTCAACACCGTTCACGCCGCATGGCCGGACACGGATTTTCCGCGATGAAACCATCGGGCAACCGCGCATTCGACGCCTATAAGGAAGAAACCCTGCGCCGATTGCAGGAAGAACAGGAAAATTTTGAATCCTTCCTTGAACGGCTGCGCGAAGCCAAGGACAAGGCCGAATTCGACCAGTTCATGGATGACCGCGCCAAGGCAGCCGCCAATGCGCCCCAATCCGAGGACGAACCGCGCAGCGCCTGATCGGGCGATTGCCGATAGAAACCAGATGCGCCCCCCCTCCTCCCCCGGGGTTGTGGCGCATCGCACCGGCCAGCGGTCCCCGACCGGCTGGCCGGTGCGAAAACAAAAACCCCGGAACACAGCACTGACAATTCGTTTGTGCCACCCTATATCAGTCCCACCAACCGGAGCCACAGATGCAAAACGCCCGCCCCTATGCGCAACAGCAACGCGCCCGCGACCATGATGTCTGGGCGCTGCCTGATCCTGACACCCAGCCGGAATTCTATGCCGATACCGCCAGCAAACGCGCCATTGCATGGGTGGTTGATGCGATCCTGATTGGCATTTTGTGTTTCTTTGCGGTGATAATGACCGTGTTCATCGGGCTGTTCTTTTTGCCGGTGATCTGGATGGTTCTCAGCTTTGCCTACCGTGTTGTGACGCTTGCCAACGGGTCGGCCACATGGGGCATGCGCCTGATGGCGATTGAATTTCGCAACGCGCAGGGCATGCGTTTCAATCTGGGCGAGGCATTCCTGCATACGCTGGGTTACACGCTGTCGCTGGCGGTGTTTCCGTTGCAACTGGTGTCGGCGGTATTGATGATGACCACGGCGCGGGGTCAGGGTTTGACCGATCATGTAATGGGCAGCGTGGCGCTGAATCGCAGCGCCGCCTACTGACCCCGCACAACGCGCTTTCTGCCCGAGAGTTAACGATAGCTTTACACACCCCCTTGGCCTTGGGCAGTGCCGTTGCTATCATCCTGCGAGCCATCCCACGAGACCAATCACGGCAACAGATCGGACCCTATGCGCCACACACTTCCTGTCGCACCGCAGTTTTACGTGACCGCGCCGCAACCCTGCCCCTATCTGGAGGGCCGGCAAGAGCGAAAGCTGTTCACCGCCCTACAGGGCGAAGGATGCCAGTCATTGAACGACGGGTTGTCAAAACAGGGGTTCCGCCGGTCGCAGAACGTGCTGTATCGCCCGTCGTGCAGCGATTGTAACGCCTGCATGTCGGCCCGCATCCGCGTGGCCGATTTCGCCCCCACCAAAAGCCAGAAACGCGCGATCCGGCGCAACAGCGGGCTGGTGCGCCGCGCCACATCACCATGGGCCAGCGAAGACCAATACGACCTGTTCCGCAAATATCTGGACGGGCGCCACGCCGATGGCGGCATGGCCGATATGGATGTGTTCGAATTCGCCGCGATGATCGAAGAAACCCCGATCCGCACCCGTGTGGTGGAATATCACGATAGCGACAGCGGCGAGCTGGCCGCCGTCTGCCTGACCGATGTGTTCGATGACGGGGTTTCAATGGTCTATTCGTTTTTCGACCCCGCGCGGCAAAAAGACAGCCTGGGCACCTATATCATTCTGGATCACATCCAGATCGCCCGCGAGGCCAATCTGCCCTATGTCTATCTGGGCTATTGGGTGCCGGATTCGCCCAAAATGGGATACAAGGCGCGGTTTGCCGGGGTGGAATTGTTCGTCGGCGGGCAATGGGAAAAAATGCGTGATCCGGCGGATTATTCGGCGCAGGTCCACCCCATGGAAACCGCCCCGATTGCCGAACAGGTTGCCGCGATTTCGCTGCCAGAGCTGCGCAGCGGGCGTGGTTAAGCCGCTATAGGTCCTGCCATTCCGGCAGGTTCAGGGCCTTTGCCTCGGTTCTGATCAACAGCGCCCATAGCATCGCGGCCCCCATGGCCAGCGGTGCCATATCCAGCGGGCTGTAATACACGCTTTGCGCCAGAATCCCGTATACCAGCGCACAGACATAGGCCAGATACAGCCCCGCCCATGTCAACGCCATACAGGCCGGAAACAGCGCCAGTGTGGCCATTGCCCAGGGCATGAAATGCAACGGGCGTGGCGCAAAACCGGCCAGCCGCAACTGCTGGAAAATCCAGGGATAGCTGTCAGGCGTGCCATGTCCCGACCGCTGCATCAGGTCCAGCGCCATGTCCAGACGCTCGGTTCGGGATTTGACCCGTTTGTGCACGAATTGATGCGCCGATTGCATGGGCAATTGCGCCATCCGCGCCGCGAAACCCGCCTGCGCCCTGGCCTGTCCGTCATGTTCTTCAGTGGTCTGTTGCAACGATAAAACCTGTAAAATTGCGGATCGGTATGGGGGCCATCATAGCATGAATTCAGGCAAACCGATGGCGAAACCGCGAAAACACTGGTGCGGGAATGCCAAAAAAACAGGCCCACCGTTGCCGGCGGGCCTGTGTTTTGTTGATGTATCACTGGATCAGTTAGGCATCAGTTCCGGCACGATGGTCACAATCCCGGGGAAGAACCACAAAACCCCCAGCCCCAGCACCTGAATCAGCACAAACGGAATGATCCCGCGGTAAATATGCCCGGTGGTGACCGAAGGCGGCGCAACCCCGCGCAGATAGAACAGCGCAAAACCGAACGGCGGCGTCAGGAACGAGGTTTGCAGATTGACCGCAATCATGATGGTCACCCATTTCGGATCGAACGTGCCACCATAAATCACCGGCCCGACGATGGGGATCACGATGTAGATGATTTCAAGGAAATCCAGCACGAAACCCAGCACAAACAGCACCAGCATCACAATCAGGAACACCTGGAATTCGCTATCAAAGCTTTTCAGGAATTGCTGGATGTAATGTTCACCTCCAAAGGAAATCACCACAAGGTTCAACAGTTGCGACCCGATCAGGATGGTGAACACCATCGACGTCACCTTGGCCGTTTCGCGCACGATCGGGGTCAGAACCGTCGCACGGAACAGCACCCAACAGGCATAGATCAAACCGAATGCCGCAAACAGATAGGCACCATAGGCGATAAAGAACGCGACCCATGATTCAAAGCTGACGGTTTCGGTGTTGATGCGCAGATCGAAATTGATCCCCACCATGATCATCAGGATCAGGGCGAATGTCGCCTGAATGATGACCTTGCCCGATTTTTCCTCGTCGCGCAGGCGGCGATAGGCGGCCAGCATGATGGCACCTGCCGCCCCCAGTGCCGCAGCGGGCGTGGGGTTGGTGATACCACCCAGGATCGACCCCAGCACGGCCACGATCAGGATCAGCGGCGGGAACACCACGCGGATCAGTTCGTTTCCGGTCAGCCGGTCCATGACCTGCGCACAGGCCCATAGGCACACCCCGAAGGGGATCAACAGCAACAGCCATGTGGTCCCCGCCGATGTCAGCGGCCCCAGCACGGCGATGTCCAGCACCAGAACCACCGCCAGTGCCGCAAACCCGATCGCGATGGGTCTGCCATCACGCCCCGGTGCCACACCGCGCGCCGTTGCCAGAACCATCCCCAACAGGATCACCAGAACCGCGATGCCGGTGCCAATTGGCGCGGCTGCGGCCACCTTGTCGGCGCGGGCTTGCGTCAACTGCTCTGGTGTCAGCTTTTCGGATTTCTGCAATCCGCCCGCATCGGCGATCACCTGTTCTTCGCTCAGCGCTGTGTCCCATGCCAGTTGGCCATGCAATTCGATCATCGACGCCTTGCATTCGTCGCCCACATTGGTGCGCAGGCTCGCGCCTTCGCCAATGTCGGAGTAACTGTCCACAGCAAAGGATTGGCTGCCAACCACGCCGACCTGCCCCAGCAGGATTGCGCCACCGATCAGAATGGCAGGCACCGCACCGAACCATGTCAGCGCCTCGCGGCCGGTGATGGTTTCGTGGCTGGAATGTTCCATCACCACGGCAGGTGCCTTGGACGGGTTCAACAGCGCATAGCAGAACGCGTAACCGGCATACATCATCGCCAGCAAAACACCCGGCAGCAGCGCCGCCTGAAACAGCGTGCCAACCGACACAACAGCCGGTTCCCCCAGATAGGTCAGCGCATCGGTGCAGCCCGCAGCCACGGCACGTTTTTCCTGTGCGGCAGAATACAGATCCCCCGCCAGCGTGCCCAGCAACACGATCACGATGGACGGCGGAATGATCTGCCCCAGCGTGCCCGATGCGGCGATGACACCCGTCGACAGTTCCTTGGAATAGCCGTTGCGCAACATGGTGGGCAGCGACAGCAGCCCCATGGTGACCACGGTGGCCCCCACGATGCCGGTCGATGCCGCCAGAAACGCACCCACAACCACAACAGCCACGGCCAGACCACCGGGCAGCGGGCCAAACACCCGCGCCATGGTCGTCAGCAGGTCATTGGCGATTTTGGACCGTTCCAGCGTGATGCCCATCAGCACGAACATCAGCACCGCCAGCAGGGTTTCAATCGACTGGCCCGCCAGCACGCGTTCGTTCATCCGGTTGGCAATAAACGCAATATTGCGGTTCATTGCCTGTTCCCAGCCACCCACGAACACATGTTCGCCAATGCGTGGCAAATCAGGGTGTCGGAAAATGGATATCGCGTCCGCCTTGACCCCGCTGGCCAATAGCGCCGCATAGGCATCCGAGTTTTGATCAATCGCCTGATGGATCAACAACCCGGCGCTGTCGAGCGTGGCAATGATGCCGAATGAAATTGCACCCGCCCCGCCGATGGCAAAGGCCACCGGAAAACCGGAAAGAATACCCCCAAAGAGGCACAGGAATACGATGATCAGGCCGATCTCGACGCCATCAAGTCCGAATAGCATAGTTGTTCACCCGCCCCTTAATGCGTGCCTTCATAGGCTTCTTCACCTTCGCCAAGCGTGTCCTTGTCGAGGTATTTGTTTTCAGATGCTTCGCCTTCTTTCCACTCCAGGAACGAGCGCCAGAAGAATGCGATGCCATGTAGAAAGACGAGTCCGGCAAAGGACACCATCAGAACTTTGAACAGGAAATAGGCGGTAAAACCGTTCGGGCTGAACCCGATGGTTTCCACGTTCCACCGCAGGGCGCGCCATTTCAGCAGCACCAGTTTTTCCACCTGATCCGAGGCCGAAGGATTCGGAACGATCAGGCTGCGCCACAGAAAGAACCAGCCATACAGCCAGATAATCACCGCCAGCGGCATCATGAAAAACAGCGATCCGAACATGTCGATCATCTTTTTCGTGCGGAATTTCACGCCCGCATAAACCAGATCGACCCGCACATGGCTGCCCTGCACAAAGGCATAGGTAACACAGAGCGACACGACCAAGGCGTTGTAGAATTTCAACTCCTCGGCATACCAGGAAATGTCGAATTGCAGCGGCACACCAAACCCGATCACAATGTCGGGGCGGGTGAAAATGCGCTGCATGAACACGATGATCACCTGCTGGATCACCATCAACAGACCGGCCCATGCAAAGAAACGGCCAACGCCGTTTGCGAACCCTTCCAGCCCGCGCACCATGGCCCAGAGGAACGGGCGGTGGAACATGCCAATGGCGGTCAACCCGATGAACAGGGTGAACACCATAAAAAAGAATTCCGTCGATCCGCCGTAATAGACGAATTTCATCAGGGATTGCTTGTCCTCTTGCGTGCCTGCCCAGCTGAACCAGTCGAATATATCGACCGATTTGATCTGGGCCGCCTGCAAATCGGGTTTGTCCAACCCTTCGGGGATGGGGGCACGTCCGAAAACCAGCCCGCCCAAATAGCCAAAGATACTGGCAATGGCCTGCCAGATGCTTTGCACGATCCAAAGGATCCCCTGCCCCAATGCGACAAATGCGTCGCCAAGGCCGATCCTGGCTCTCTCGTCCATGCTTTCCCCCGTCGGTCGGTCGCGGCGCGGGCGCCTCAGGGCTGATCACCCATCCGGCGCGGCGCAGAAAACTGTTGTTTCTTATGGGCGCGGTGTCGTTGCACCGGCTCCGTCAATGCTGAAAAGAGCCCCCGCAAAAGCGGAGGCTCCATTATCATAGCCGTGGCAGATCAGCCGTTGCCCAGCACGCGGTTACGCTGCTGCACATAGTAGCCATCCGATTTGTCGATCCAGCTGGACGAATTCGCCATGGATTCTTCGAAGGAACCACGGATACGGGCGAACAATTCGTCGCTCATGTTTTCGTCCATCACCTCTTTGGAGGCGGCGCCGAATGCATCCCAGACGTCGTCGCTGAATTGCAGGGTTTTCACGCCTTGTGCTTGCAGACGGGTCAGCGCCGCACCGTTGTTGGCCAGTGTTTCGGCCAATTGGTAATGCGTTGTCGCCATCGAAGCATAGTTCAGGATTGCTTTGTTCTGGTCGCTCAGCTCGTTCCAGACGTCCAGGTTGACGTTGCAGGACAGGCCCGAACCCGGCTCGTGGAAACCGGCGGTGTAATACACCTTGGCCACCTCTTGGAAACCGGCGCGTTCGTCGGCCATCGGGCCAACCCATTCCAGACCATCCAAAGCACCCGAGGACAGCGCCTGATACAGTTCGCCACCGGGGATGTTTTGCACGGATGCGCCCAGTTTGCCCAGAACCTTGCCGCCCAGACCGGGCATACGGAATTTCAGGCCGTTGAAATCGTCAGCCGAATTGATTTCCTTGCGGAACCAGCCACCGGATTGCGAACCCGAGTTACCGGCCATCAGGCCCTTCATGTTGAAGATTTCGCCCAGTTCGTCATGCAGCGTCTGACCGCCACCATGGTAATACCAGTTCACCAGTTCCTGCGCGGTGCCACCGAACGGAACAGCGGTGAAATAGGCGTAACCGGGGTGCTGGCCGATGAAATAGTAATCAGCCGAGTGATACATATCGGCCTGCCCAGAGGACACGGCGTCGAACACTTCAAGTGCGCCAACCAGTTCGCCCGGTGCTTTCTTTTCGATGGTCAGGTTGCCATCGGACAGTTCGGAGACGAATTTTTCCATATAGGAAGCCGCGTCATCCAGAACGGCAAAGCCGCGCGGCCACGAGGTGACCATGGTCAGGGTCTTTTTGCCCTGTGCGTAAACCGGTGCTGCCAGCGTGGATGCGGCTGCGGCGGTCCCGCCAAGCGCAGAAGTTTTCAAAAAAGAACGACGATCCATGGATTAGCTCCTCCCGAGATTATGACGTGCGGAAAGGCAGTTGTTGGCTGCACCGGAACAAACTCCGCGCTGCGCAACATGCAAGACCAACCTCCCCGCGGATCGTTGCAAGTGTGCCGACCCTAGCGATGCAATCACTGGCTGGGAATACCTAGAACTACGCAAAAGCGACCTTTCGGACAGGAAAACTTACCAATACTTGCGTCTCGCGGGCCTGTTGGCAAAGGATCGACAAGCGCAGCCCCAAGCGAATCGCGGATGCTGCACCTGCGAATTTGCTTTGATTCGGGGGTGATTCCCGCCTATCCCGTCAGCCCATGCGCCTGTTTCGATTGCCACTGTCCTATGGGCAAAAACTGTTTGCCCTTGCCACGCTGCCGCTGATTCTGGCGGTGGTGGCGATTGCGTTCATGGTTGCCGCACAGGCACGCCATCTGGCCGAACGCGAAATCAGCGCATTGGAAAACCGCCTGATCGAGGCCAAGAAAGAAGAGCTGCGCAATTACGTCACCCAGGCGCGCAACGGATTTTACTATATCTATGGCTCTGCCACCCCCGAAGACGAAGCCGCCAAAGAACAGGTGAAACAGATTTTGGCGGCGATGATTTACGGCACCGAGGGGTTCTTTTTCGTCTATGACTATGACGGCACCAATCTGGTGTCGCCGCGCCAGACCGACATGATCAACCGCAACTGGGCCGGGTTACAAGACAGCCAGGGCACCCCCGTGGTGGACAGTTTGATCGAAATCGCAAGATCCGGCGCGGGGTATCACACGTTTCTATGGCCAAAGCCGTCAACCGGAACCGAGGCGCAGATGGTCGCCTATGTCACAGGTTTTCAAAGCTGGCGTTGGGCGGTCGGCACGGGGGTGTTCATTGATGACGTGCTGGCGACCACTGCCGCGGCAAGGGCCGAGGTAGAGTCCCGCGTGCAGCGCACATTCCTGTATATCGGCGCGATTGCATTGGGCGCCGTTTTGATGGTTTTCACCACCGGCCTGTTCATCAACATCCGCGAACGCAGGCTGGCCGATGCCAAGTTGAAACGCCTGACCCAACGGGTGTTTGATGCCCAGGAAGAGGAGCGGTCGCGCGTTGCACGCGAGTTGCACGACGGGATCAGCCAGATTCTGGTGGGGGTGCGTTACGCGCTGGACACCGCCCGCCGCCGCCTGTCCCCCGACAATGACAAGGCCGCCGTGCCGCTGGACAAAGGCTTCGACGCCCTGTCCACCGCCATTCAGGAAGTCCGCCGCATCAGCCGTGATTTGCGCCCCGGTGTGCTGGATGATCTGGGCCTTGGCCCTGCGTTGAAAACACTGGCGGATGATTTCGCCACCCACACCGGAATTGCCACACGATTTGACACGGTGGTGTTTCGCAACCGTCTGGACCAAGAGGCAAAAATCGCGCTGTATCGTATCGCGCAAGAGGCGCTGACCAATATCGAGCGCCATTCCGGCGCCTCAGAGGTGGTGATTGACCTGCGCGGCACCCGTGGCGGTGCTGTGTTGAAAATATCGGACAACGGCTGCGGCATCGACGGGCTGCGTGGCGGCGGTCTGGGCCTGCGAAACATGCAGGAACGGGTTGAACAACTGGGCGGGAACCTGCAAATTCGCACATCGCCACGCGGCACCATGATCGAAGCCCGCGCACCGCTGACCCATATGTTGCCCCCCGAAGGGACCGACGGCGAACCGAAAAAGGCCAAGCCATGACAGAAGAAAACACGCCGGACCTGATCAAAGTCGTGATCGTAGACGATCACCCTATGGTGGCCGAGGGCATCCAGTCGATTTTAGAAAGCTATGACGACATCACCGTGCTGGCCGCCCTGTCCAACGGGCGCGATGTGGTGGATCAAGTGGATACGCTGGCGCCCGATGTGATCCTGATGGATCTGAATATGCCCGAACTGGGCGGGCTGACGGCCGCGGAAATGGTGCTGGAACGCTGCCCCGCCACCCGCGTGCTGATCCTGTCGATGCATGACAGCCCTGAATATATCTCTACCGCCCTGAATCACGGCGCAATGGGATATATCCTGAAAGACGTGCCAACGGACGAGATCAAAACCGCCATCGACCATGTGATGCGCGGTGAACGGTATCTATGCACAGGGGCCAAGGGGTCGCTGGCCCCGACCGAGGGGGTGAACCGCGAAAGCCTGACCTCGCGCGAGCAAACGATCCTGTTACAACTGGCGCAGGGAAAATCCAATAAAGAGGTCGCCGCCGTGCTGGATATTTCCGTGCGCACCGTGGAAACCCACCGCAAGAACATCAAACGCAAACTGGGTATTTCATCGACCGCAGGTTTGACGCGCTATGCGCTGGAACACGGGGTGTTACAGGGCACCGGCGCGGGATTCTGATGTTTCGGGCGTGGATGTGGCGGACATTGATGCCCATGGCAGAGGCATTCAGCAAACAGTGAATGACATGGAAAAGCCCGGGAGGATTGCGTTCCCCCCGGGCTTTGGCTTTTCGGGTTGCGACGGATCAATCGGTAACGGTGACCGTTTTCATCATGTCAGGCTGGCCGATGACCGAACCGTTCTGCCCTGTCCCGCGCTTGATCGCATCGACAACATCCATGCCATCGGTCACGCGCCCGACCACGGTATAGTCGCCGTTCAGGAACGGACCGGGTGCGAACATGATGAAAAACTGCGAGTTGGCCGAATTGGGGTTGGCGGAACGCGCCATGCCGACCACACCGCGATCAAACGAAAGGTCGGAAAATTCGGCCTTGATGTCGGGGCGATCTGATCCGCCCATGCCGGCGCGGCTCATGTTTCCACCGGCTTTGCCAAATTGCACGTCACCGGTTTGCGCCATGAAACCGTCGATCACGCGGTGAAACACCACACCATCATAGGCACCTTCAGCTGCCAGTGCAGTGATCTGTTCAACGTGGTTGGGGGCGACATCCTCTAGCAAATCAATGGTGATTGTGCCCTTGGCTTCGCCGTCGACTTCGATTTTCAGGCCTTTGGCCATGGCGGGGCCGCTGGCCAAAGCGGCCAGTGCTGCGGACAGGATCAGCTTACGCATCTGCGGCCACCTTGACCGAAATCATGCGGTCGGGGTTCGCAGGCGGCTCGCCGCGCGCGATGGCATCGACATGTTCCATGCCCGAAATCACGCGGCCATAAACAGTATACTGCCCGTTCAAAAAGCTGTTTTCCTTGAAGTTGATGAAAAACTGCGAATTGGCGGAATTGGGGTTGGACGAACGTGCCGCGCCCAATGTGCCACGGTCGTGCGGCAGTTTGGAAAATTCGGCGGGCAGATCGGGCAGATCGGATGCGCCGGTGCCTGCGCGGCCGGGGTTGTAGTCTTTTTCCATATTGGCGTGCTGCACATCGCCGGTTTGGGCCATGAACCCTTCGATGACGCGGTGGAATGCGACGTTGTCATAGGCACCGGCGCGGGCCAGTTCCTTCATGCGTTCGGCATGTTTGGGGGCCACATCGGGCAGCAGTTCAATGGTGACAGTGCCACCGGTCAGTTCCATCAGGATGGTGTTTTCGGGATCTTTGATTTCGGCCATCTTTGGCTCCATTCTCTGTCAATTTCGTTGACAGTTACCTAAGACGCATTGACGCGATTGCCAAGCGGGGTGTTGACCCTTGCGCCGCTTCACGCCAAGAGGACCACGCAGTGGGCTGACAGTGAGCGGAGAAAATCGCAATGGCGTGGAAAACCCTTGATGATATGGATATGGCTGGCAAATGTGTGCTGGTGCGGGTGGATATCAACGTGCCCGTCGATCACGGCGTTGTCACCGATGCCACACGGATCGAACGGATTGTCCCCACGGTCGAGGATATTTTGCAAAAGGGCGGCAAGCCGGTTTTGCTGGCGCATTTCGGGCGCCCCAAGGGCAAGGTGGTGCTGGATCTGTCGCTGCGGGTGGTGCTGAAATCGCTGGAAAAGGCGCTTGGCCATTCGGTGGTGTTTGTTGAAACACTAGAGGCATTAGAGGCCCGCACCGAAGAGCAGCGCGGTGCCGAGGTGCTGCTGCTGGAAAACATCCGGTTCCACGCGGGCGAGGAGCAAAACGACCCCGCATTCGCACAGCGGTTGGCCGGTTTGGCCGATATTTACGTCAATGATGCATTTTCTGCGGCGCATCGCGCCCATGCCTCGACCGAAGGGGTGGCGCGGTTGTTGCCCTCTTGCGCCGGGCGTTTGATGCAAGCCGAGCTGGAAGCATTAGAGGCCGCATTGGGCCAGCCCAAGCGCCCTGTGGTGGCCGTGGTCGGCGGGGCCAAAGTGTCAACCAAGCTGGAATTGCTGGGCAATCTGGTGGGCCGGGTTGACCAGCTGGTGATCGGCGGCGGCATGGCCAATACGTTTTTGGCGGCGCAGGGCATGGATGTGGGCAAATCCCTGTGCGAACACGATCTGGCCGAAACGGCGCGGGATATTCTGGCCAGTGCCAAGGGGGCGGGCTGCGAGATATTACTGCCGGTCGATGTGGTTGTGGCGCGGGAATTCAAGGCGGGTGCCGAAAACGAGGTGGTTGCAGCCGGTGATTGCCCTGAGGATGCAATGATTTTGGACGCGGGGCCACAATCGGTCGCCCGCATCGTTGCCGCGCTTAAATCGGCCAAGACATTGATCTGGAACGGTCCTTTGGGCGCGTTTGAAATCGAACCTTTTGATACTGCGACCAATGCGGCTGCGGCCAAAGCGGCGGAACTGACCGGCAAAGGGTTGATTTCGGTGGCGGGCGGTGGCGACACGGTTGCGGCATTGAACAAGGTCGGCGCGGCGGATCAATTCACCTATATCTCGACAGCCGGCGGTGCGTTTCTGGAGTGGATGGAGGGCAAGACATTGCCCGGCGTGGCCGCATTGGAGGCAGATCGCGCACCGGAAATGGCCTGATTTTTTCGTTTTATGGCAATGGCTTGACGGCCCGCGGTGTGATGCTGCGGGCCGTTTTCTGTTTGGCTTTTGCAGATGCCTCCGGCGGGAGGTATTTCTGGAACAATGAAGGCACGGGGGGTTGCCCTGCGCCGATGAAACGGGCTCGCTGTTGATCAGGAGGAGACAGCGATGGCCGAGTATTTCGAGCGCGACGGGGTGAAGATTGCCTATGAGGTGACGGGACAAGGCCCGCCCGTTTTGTTGTTGCACGGGTTTCCGCAATGTCGCGCCATGTGGGGCCAGATTGCGCCCGTTCTGGCGGCACGTTTTACCGTGGTAACGGCAGATTTGCGTGGTTATGGCGCATCGGACAAACCTGGTGGGGTTGCGGCCTATTCGTTTCGCGAAATGGGTGCGGATATGTTGGGATTGATGGCCGCACTGGGGTATCATCGGTTTCATCTGGTTGGCCATGATCGTGGTGCGCGCACGGCGCACCGGATGGCATTGGATGCGGGCGCGCGCCTGACCAGCCTGACATTAATGGATATTATACCGACACATCTATTGGTGAGCGAGCTTTCAAGCCCTGTTGCAACTGCATATTATCATTGGTTTTTTCTGGCGCAGCCTGTGCCATTTCCCGAAACCCTGATCGGGCGAGATCCGGATTTTTACTTTGAAAGCTGCCTGTTGGGTTGGGGCGCATCACGGTTGCAGGATTTCGATGCCGATGCCCTGGCGGCCTATCGTGCGGCATGGCGACAACCGGATGCGATTGCCGGCATGTGCAACGATTATCGTGCTGCTTTGGCGGTGGATGTGGGGCTGGATGCGGGCGATCTGGATCGGCGCGTGACCTGCCCTGCGCTGGTGTTATATGGCGCCGACGGGGCAATGGCGCAGGCCTATGATGTGGCGGCGACATGGGCGGATCGACTGGCAGATATGCGTGCCAAGGGCATTCCCGGCGGGCATTTCTTTCCTGATACCAGCGGGGCGGAAACCGCCGCCGCGCTGATGGAGTTTCTATTGAAAACAGAAGCCTAGAACATGTTGTTAAAGCGTTCGGGCAGCAGATACTGGCGCGCATATTCCGGACGGTCGAATTGGAAAAATCCGGTTTCACCACGGGGTTTGAACGAGCGTTGCATTTTCTTGCGGATATCGCGCAAATCGAACCCGTCCATCATCTCCAGATCGGCGAATGCTTCGAATTCGGCGCGATCCTCGCCGCGTGCTTCGGCAAACCAGTGGCGGCCGATTGCGGCGTCTTTGACCCCTGCGCCGGTTGCTTTGGTGACCTCGTTCCGGCGGTCCATTGCGGCGACATATTCGGGGAAATCGCAGAATTTCAGGTGCAGCAGATACAATTCATCCGGCGTGTGCAATTTGTCATATTGGGTGAAATGGCCACCGCGTGCGATTTTGGTGCCTGTCGAAATCACGCAAGGCTTGGAATAATGCGGGGCCAGCCGGACATGGCGGCGCGGGCCAAGGATGGTGTCGGTGATGGCATCGGGTTCGATATCAATGCGATGCACCAGTTCCAGCCCGACGGGCGTCAGCACCCGTTTTTCCGGCAGATCGCGCAGGAATTCATACAGGGTTTTGCCGCTGTCAGGGTCGCAGACCACCAATTCATCGACATCGCCCACGATCACATGGCGGTAATAGCTTTTCAGCCCTGCCACCAGATTGTTCAGCAAGCGCCAGCGTTTCATATCGAAATTTTTGTGGTGTTCGCCCGGGATGCCAATGATGTTACACCCCTTGGCCAGTTCGGCCACGCCTTCGCCGCGGCCATGGTTCACAATATAGCAGTTTTCGCGCCCGAACAGCGCACCGTAATGGCGCAGCCAAGCGCCCAAGAAAAATAGATCGTCCCGCACCATGGTGACGACGGCCACATCGGATTGCATCTGCCCTGCCCTTTTTTCGGCTATTGTTCAGCGCCGACCATAGACCGTTCTATCATCCACGAGAATCCTTAAATATCCGTTGTGCGTGGCGCGTTGCAGGCGCGCCATAATCGTGCAAGAGATAGGGCCATGACAGTAAAAATTCATGCAAAGTTTCGCAAATCCGGCTTCATGGGTATCCGCAAGGGGCCGGTGCCGGTGCGGTTTCATGTTTTGGGTGAACGCAGTTCCGGCACCAATTTCGTGAAACGCATTCTGGGGCGCAACACCGACCTGACCCCGACCGAGGCACTGGGCTGGAAACACGGGTTTCCCAATGCCACGGCGATCCCTGCCGATATGGTGGTGGTGGTGGCGATCCGCGATGCGCGGGCCTGGGCGCGGTCGATGCATGCCAAGCCATGGCACAGCGAAGCCCCCCTGCAACGGCTTGAATTTTCAGACTTTATTCGCGCCGAATGGCGCACGATTGCGGATCGCGACCGCTATTTCCCCAAGGATGCCGAACTGGGCATTCGCGGTCAGCCCCTGCAACACGACCGCCATCCGATGACGGGCCTGCCGTTTGAAAACCTGTTTGCCTTGCGGCGTGCGAAACTGTGGTCGCATCTGAGTTACCTTAATCGCGGCTGTTCGGTGGTGCTGTGCCGGATGGAGGACACGATCGCCAACCCCGAAGTATTTTTGCAGCAATTTCGTGCTGCGATGGCCATGCCTGCCGTTGATACACCGCCGCAAAAGGTGGTCAAACGATTGGGGGCGAATTTCCGTTCGGCGGTGAACACCCGCCCCGACACGCCCAAGGAATTCCCGCCCGAAGATATGGATTTCCTGCGCGCCAATGTGGTGGTGAAACTGGAACAGGCATTGGGATATGATTACGAAACGGGCGCAGAGAATCCGGAATAGAATTGTGGCTAGGGCCGCTATCTTTTTGAAATCAAAGGGAAAGTGGCGCGGTTGACGGGGCTCGAACCCGCGACCCCCGGCGTGACAGGCCGGTACTCTAACCAACTGAGCTACAACCGCGCATTTATCTTTCGTTGCCTTTCGGCGTGCCCTGCCCGGGCCGGGTCTGTGCAGCGATGGCGCGGTTGACGGGACTCGAACCCGCGACCCCCGGCGTGACAGGCCGGTACTCTAACCAACTGAGCTACA